>OMAY01000349.1_pt1 | contig 27959 bp, 20 predicted proteins | sample 1673611 | NCBI WGS metagenome assembly OMAY01 (sample SAMEA103958117, study PRJEB25191) | human gut metagenome | biome: human-associated habitat [ENVO:00009003]; feature: intestine environment [ENVO:2100002]; material: feces | place: Germany | collected 2013/2015
TCAATGAAATTTTTTGGCCGCTGTAACATTTCGCGGACATTTGGGTTTTACAATAGCCTTATCAACAGGCAGAAAGCCTTGAAAGGAGTTTTGAGTATGAGCGTTTTACAGACGATTGATCTGAAAAAGTATTACGGCACAGAGCCGAACATCACCCGCGCCCTTGACGGCGTGAACTTCTCCGTAAATGACGGCGAGTTTGTGGCCGTTGTGGGAACCTCCGGCAGCGGCAAGTCCACCCTGCTTCACATGATGGGCGGGCTGGACACTCCCACCAGCGGAACCGTGATTGTCCGGGGCGAAGAACTGGCAAAGAAGAACGATGAACAGCTTACCATCTTTCGCCGCCGCAACATCGGCTTTATCTTCCAGAACTATAACCTTGTTCCCATCCTGAATGTGTATGAGAACATCGTCCTGCCGGTGGAGCTGGACGGGGACACGGTGGATCAGAAGTTTTTGGACGAGATCGTTCACCTGCTGGGGCTGGAAGATAAACTGAAAAATATGCCGAACAATCTTTCCGGCGGCCAGCAGCAGCGTGTGGCGATTGCCCGCGCCCTGATTACCAAACCGGCTATTGTGCTGGCCGACGAGCCGACCGGCAACCTTGACAGCAAGACCAGCGCCGAGGTGCTGGGGCTTATCAAGCGCACCAGTGCAGAGTTCCGGCAAACTGTTGTGATGATTACCCACAATGACGACATTGCCCGTCTTGCAGATCGGATTGTCCGCATTGAGGACGGCAAGATTGTGGAGTAAGGAGGTGGCAGGCTATGACATGGCCTTTTGAAAATGATACCAGCGGCATAGTAAAGCGCATATCAAACCGCAGTATATCGGCAAATCGAAAAAGAAATATCTTTATTGTTTTGACGATTGCACTTGCCAGCGCATTGCTATCTGCTATTGTCCTCTATGGCTTTGGGGTTATGCAGGAAACGCAGAACCGCAACCAAAAAACAGCGCAGATTATGTATCATGCGATTTCTGAACAACAGGGACAGGAACTATACAAGCAAGAAGAAATTGCGTGGGTTGGAGAATTTTTCAACGCATTTTCTGAACAGGTAAACCATTCAACCGTGAACTTTACTTATGCAAATGCAGATATGCTAACATCCCAAAGTATGCCCTATTCGGGAGATTTACCAGCTTCGGAGAATGAAATTGTAGTGCAAGAATCCTTTTTGGATAGTTTGGGCTATTCAAATGAATTGGGACAGACAATTCAAATCCCCTTTTCTGACGGCACTACCCATGATTTCAAATTGACGGGAATCTTAGATGTGAAAACCGGCGATATTGGGCGCTATACAGCCATTATATCGAAAGAATTAGTAAGACAGCAGTATGGCGACGAGGGCATGATTGATTATTACATTGGGCTGAAAGGCGCTCAAAATATGAGCGAGGAAGAAGCCACCAACTATGCAAACACTCTGGCGCAGCAATTAAAAATTTCCGATGATAATGTGATTGTCCGTTCCACATATTTTAACTTAAAGGACGAAAATCACGGAAGCGATATGCTGTTCTATTTCTTGATCGGTTTTGTAACTTTCATTGGTTCCGGCATTGTGATCTATTCGATTTTTTATATTTCAGTAGCAAGCAGTATCCGTAACTATGGACAGCTTCGCACAATCGGAACTACAAAACGACAGATCAAAAAGATGGTTTACCGCGAGGGGAAATTACTTGCTGCCATTGCTATCCCGATTGGTCTGGTTATTGGAAATGTGATTGGGTACTTCCTGATTCCTGCCGGTTGGTACTGGCTGACTACTTTATGTGTGACGGTCGGGGTTGGCCTTTTTGCATTTATTATTGTGATGATTGCCATTCATACTCCTGTAAAAAGAGCTGCGGCAGTATCTCCGCTGGAAGCATTGCGATATTCCGATTATCAGGGGAAAATGAAAGAAAGTTCCGTGTTGCACCGTAAAATAACGCCTGCTTCACTTGCTAAAATGAATCTGTCCAGACAAAAGGCAAAGTCCACTTTAACAATACTTTCTCTTTCACTCGGCGGAGTATTGGTTGTATTGATTTCGACAATGTTAGTTTCCTATGATGGCGTTGCAGAGGCAAGAGGCAGGGCTTTCCCTGTCGGTGAATTTAACATTCAGCTCAACGCAAATCAATCGTGGGACACTGCTGGTATTTCTTTGTCTGGATTGCAGCAAAAGAATTTTCTAAATGCCGATTTTGTAAATGCAGTAGAATCTATTGATGGCGTTACAGGAATCAAGCACTGGTATTACACGGACGCAGAATATCGTGTAAATGGTAATTCTGGAAAATGGATTCAGGGCTTTTGCCGAGATGAACAGCAGAATTTGGAGAAAGAGCGAATTGCGGGAACGACTGATTATGATGAACTGGTGGCAGGCAATGGAATTGTCTTGCTTCAAGAGCGTGCCGATCTCTATGATATTGAGGCTGCGTTGGGTGATACCGTCGAAGTGGACTATAAAACCGAATCCGGCCAAATTCGCACAAAGACCTATACCGTCATGGGCATTGTAAACGAATATTCTTACTCCGGCTTCTCAAAATGCTTTGCGCTTCCGGAGCAGTTTATGAATGAAGCGACCGGGATAGATTGCACAGGTACGATTTCCGTAATTACCGATATGGAAAAATTTGATACGGTTGAAGCTGCATTAAATCAACTGATAGACGGAAATAGCGATTTGGTTATGGAAACCATAAAGGAAAGTATCACTTATTATAGTGGACTTCAACAACTTTCTTTCGGGGTATTGTTGATTGTGGCTGTTATTGTCGTGTGCTTTTCTTTAATCAACCTTGTCAATACGACAATCACAAACTTTCTGTCCCGCAGGCAGGAAATTGGAATGTTACAGGCGATTGGTTTGAGTAAAAAGCAGCTTATCAAAATGCTGTGCTATGAGGGGTTAATGTATTCAGTTTTTGCTACGCTGGTAACATTGGTTTTGGGGACTGGACTGGGCTTCCTATCCGTACAGGTAGTTGTGAAAACGATGAATCCATACTTTTACTATTCATTTCCGTGGCTGATCGTATTGATATATTTAGCAATCCTGCTGATTGTGCAATTCACCTTGATTTCTTACACAACTGGAAATCTGAAAAAGCAATCTCTTGTTGAGCAAATCAGGACGATGGAATAGCCGTATGGGATCGGCGGGGCGGCGTGTGCTGCCCCGCTTTTTTCGCCATTTCTCAAAAAATTTTTGAAATGTCCGAGCTTTGTAACAATTCAGCCTGTTTTTTTGTCGAAATCAAAGGCACCTCGGACATTTATAGTTCTTCCAAAAGTTTGATGATAATATTACCATTCATGGAAGAAGCAATCTGTTATTGCAATAATGCGAAATTGACGATAGAAAGTTTTTCATATCTCGGTCAGCTCAACAATTACATTACTCTGCTGATACAGCCAGTCCGTAAATTCTTTCGGGCTGGCCGTTCCTGTTTTTACAGCCTTTTTTCTCTGTAAGGCTTCTTTCTTAAAGTCGGAAAAGGAAGCCTGTATTTTTTCCAGACGGTCAGCCGGAAAGCCTGCGGTATTTTTTACCCGGTTTATTTTGTTGCGCCAGTTCTGGCATTCATTTTTATAAAGCAGGTCATAGTTATTTTCTCTTGACCTCTCGTCAAATTCCCGCTTGTTTTGAAGCGCCTGTGCTTTTCGGCACTTGTCGCTGCACAGCTCATACCGCTGGCTCTTTGCCAGAAAATATTTTCCACAGACCTTGCACCGCCGGAAGCAAAGCCCCCAGTCATTCAGCCTGTTCAGATAATAGGTAATCAACGGGTAGAGGGACGCATAGGCAGACACACATTCTTCTGTGCGCCGGTTGTCCGGGAACCAGAGGTCAAGCCGGGTATCTTCTGACGGTGCGCCTTTGAAATAAAGGCTGCCAGCTTGAAATTGTTTCGGTTTTCCTGTCTCCCTGTCAAAGCTCATGGTTTCGTTTTGGAATACCCCGGTCAGTCTGCTCATTTTATCCATGAAGCGGTCACAGGCAGCGTTACGGTCACGGGGTTCTCTGGCAAGCAGATAGCTGTTCCAGATACGGAACGCCACATACATTTTCAGAGGGTCGTTGCTAAGATATTTCTCCCAAAGAAATTCGCTTGCCGCCTGCTCCAGCTCCGGCTGTTTCCATCGGTTGGAGTGGAGAGCTTGCCGCAGCGGAGAAAGCCCGTATAAGTTCCAGTCTCTGTCCGTGTCACGCTCAAAGTTTATCAAAAAAGTTCCCAGTGGGCGTGTCATATCACAAAGCACCTCTGCGTTTTGGCTCCCGTTCAGACGGAAGCGGATCTGCTGTTCTTCCCCAATCAAAATCCGCTCTTTCATTTTCTTCCTGTCCAGCGTCAGGACAAACAAAATCCTCTCAAAACATGGCTCATGCCGTATAAACTGATTCTCCATCCCTATCCCCTGCCTTTGTTTATGGTAATTATATAATTCAGTTATATCCGTTACACTCATGGTATCGCAGAATCATTGTTTTGTCAAGGATAGTACGCTATGATGATTGCGGTTGGTAATTTCGTACCGCACAGTACCTTGACAAGTGAATGACCGTCCAAAAGGGATATGACCGGCAGGAGAAGTGACGCATTCGGCGCACCAATGCAGGGAAACACCGCAGGAATGGGGCAGGAAAACGGCTTTTGGGGAGAACGGCAACAGGAAGCATTTTAACCTATTTGATTTATGGGAGGAACAGAATGAACGATAAAAAGAGATTGAACAGCTACGAGGATTTACCGCTGGTTCTGGATGTGGCGGACATTCAGCGGATTATGGGAATTTCAAGAGCGAGCGCCTATGAGCTGGTACACACACCCGGCTTTCCAGCGTTCCGCAGGGGCAGACTTATCAAGGTCAGCAAAATTGCTTTCTTTGAATGGATGGCAAAAGGCTCCGAAACCGTACCGGGAAGCGACAAATAAGCGTGAGGTATCATTCCCTGACTTGCAATACTGCCGCACTTTCCAAAGGGGCATACAGAGGGAAAAAAACTTAAAAATGATACCGAGACGCTACATCAAAACAGCCTATCTGCGTACATCAGATAGAAACGGAGAAAGGAGCCGGTTATGGCAAGAATGAGTAACAAGCGGCGGTTGGAATGGTCTTTCTTCTTAAATGACCGCAGCCGTATCACTTACAACGAACTGTGCCGGAAATGCCAGCACGAATGTAAACAGAGCTTCCGGGCGGTTGTGGTTGACTGCCCGAAGTATCTTTCCAAGCGTTCCAAGAAAAAGGACAAGACTGCCGGAAACGGCAAAATCCCTTAGGAACTAAGGGCGCACTTCTATACATAGTCTAAAGACCATGTATCGTGCGTCCTGCGGAGCTTACCTCTGCCGCTGATAAAATCAGCAATCCGAGGTCTGCGTTCGCTTCGCTCCGACAAGGTGGCTACACCCCCTTGCGCCGCTAAAGCGGCTATCCCCTGTGTACCCGCCGCAAAGAGAAATCCGCTCTGCGGTTTTCCCTTTTCATCGGGTTTTATAGAAGCACTGACACACGGACTGTCTGCGGATGGTCTTTCTTTATCTTATCAGCAAAGGATGTGAGAACATGGAAAAATCTTTGGAACAGTTGAAGCAGGAATATGAAAAAACCACTGTCCTGCTGGAACAGGAAAAACGGAAAATGCAGCGTTTGAAAAACCGGCAGGCGTATCTGGAAAGCGGTTCCCGGAAACAGAGGACGCACCGGCTGATTACCCGTGGGGCAGCTATTGAGAGCATTGCACCACAGACAAAGGAGCTATCCGAAGCGGAATTTTATTCCCTCATGGAAAGCATTTTGAATCTGCCGCAGGCGGAGCATTTCATCCGGTCTGCCACAGAGAACCACGCCCGTATTTCCGGGCAGGAGAAAGGCGGTGACTAAGGATAGCACTTTATCATTTTTCAATCGCACAGATCAAGCGCAGCGCCGGTCAGAGCGCCATTGCCAGCGCAGCCTATCGAGCCGGGGAGCGTCTTTACAGCAGCTACTATGGAGAAGTCAGCGACTACACCAAAAAGGGCGGCGTGATCGCTTCGGAAATCATGCTGCCGCCCCATGCGCCGGAAATATATCTTGACCGGGCGACCCTCTGGAATGCTGTGGAGAACTGCGAGAAACATCCAAAAGCACAGCTTGCCTATTCCTTTGATATTGCCATGCAGAATGAATTGACGCTGGAAGAAAACATGGAGCTGGCGAGGAAGTTCGTACAGGAGCAGTTTGTGACAAAAGGCATGATTGCCGACCTTGCTTTTCACAGCCCGGAGAAAGAGGACGGCGGCATCCCTAACCCGCATTTTCATGTGATGACAACCATGCGCCCTTTGAACCCGGATGGCACATGGGGACAAAAACAGCGTCGGGAATATCTTCTTGATGAAGATGGAAACCGAATCCGGGATAAAAACGGCGATTATATGTTTAACGCTGTCCATACAACAGACTGGCATGAGCCGGAAACGCTGGAACACTGGCGGGAGCAGTGGGCGGCTGCCGTTAATACAAAATTTGAGGAAAAAGGGCTGGATGTGCGTATCGACCACCGTTCCTATGTGCGGCAGGGGCTTGACCTGATACCTACTGTCCACGAGGGAGCTAATGTCCGGCAGATGGAAGCAAAGGGCATCCGCACCGAGAAAGGGGAACTGAACCGCTGGATTAAAGCCACCAACCGGCTCATGCAGGATGTGAGGAAGAAGATCAAAGCCCTGTTTGTCTGGATGGCAGAGGTAAAAGAAGAACTTTCCAAACCGCAGACACCGAGCCTTGCCGACCTGTTGATCGCTTATTACAACCAGCGCAACGCAGGGGCATGGAGCAATAAAGCCAGAACCGGAAACTTAAAGCAGTTTGCCGAAGCCGTCAATTATCTGACGGAAAACAAGCTGCTCACATTAGAGGATTTGCAGGAGCGTCTTTCCTCTGTCAACGAAGAATTTGAAGCGTTAAGCGACTCCATGAAAAAGAAATCTGCCCGGATAAAGGAATTGCAGGAATTGATACGGGAGGGCGAGAATTACCAGCGGCTAAAACCTGTTCATACGGAATTGAACAATATCAAGTTTAAGAAACAGAGGGAGAAATTTGAAACATCCCACGATGCGGAGTTACGGCTGTTTTATGCCGCCCGCCGTATTTTGAAAGAAAAACTGGACGGAAAACCCATTGCCCTGAAAGCATGGAAACAGGAATACGCACAGTTAAAAACAGAGTATGCCGAACTGTCTCCGCAGCACAAGCCACTCCGGGAGGAAGTCATACGGCTACGGCAGGTGCAGAACGCCGTAGATACCGCACTGCGCCGGAGGGAGCAGCCACAGGCAGTACAGAGAAAGAAACATGAGATGGAGCTATGATATAACCGGCAGCTTTACCGCTACCAGTATTTTTATGGAGGGAGCATTTGAATGTATTTGAAGCGGTGAAACAGTCTGTTACCACCCGGCAGGCTGCTTCATTCTATGGAATCCGGGTGGGGAGAAACGGCATGGTCTGCTGTCCATTCCACAATGACCGCACGCCCAGCATGAAAGTGGACAGCCGCTTTTACTGCTTCGGCTGCGGGGCTTCCGGGGATGTGATCGACTTTGCCGCTTTGCTGCATGGATTGGGGAAACGGGAAGCTGCGGTCAGGCTTGCGGAGGACTTCGGCGTTTCCTATGAGAAATCCGGCAATGCGCCGCCAGATAGGAAGCGTCACAACAGGTCACAGCCCCGACAAAAATCAGCGGAGCAGAGATTTCAGGAAACGGAACGGTATTGTTTCCGGGTGCTATGCGATTATCTGCGCCTGCTGGAGCATTGGAAAACAGCACACGCCCCACAGCCGCAGGATGCCATCTGGCATCCTCTTTTTGTGGAAGCGTTGCAGAGGATAAGCTACACAGAATACCTTTTGGATATTTTGTTATACGGAGAAATAGAAGAAAAAGCGGCATTGATCGCCGCACAGGGAAAGGAGGTGTTGCGGCTTGAACAGCGAATTTCAGAGCTTGCCGCCGGAAACGCAGGAAGCGGTCAAAAGGACGATGGACACAATGGAACCGGCGCAGACACCGGCAGAAATCCGGGAAACATTAGAGGGGACGCAGAAAGGCGGCGTGAAGAACAGCATCCGAAACTGCCTGACGGTGTTCCAGCGTGACCCTCTGTTTCGCGGGGCGCTGCGCCTGAACCTTTTGACGGAGCAGATTGACATTGTGAAGCCGCTGGGCTGGGAGCGCACCAGTACCACGCTGACCGACATGGACATGAACTACCTGCTTTTGTATCTGGAAGAAAATTACGGGCTTACCAGCGAGAAAAAGGTGCAGAGCGCCATCAAGATTGTTGCCAATGAAAACCGCTACCATCCAGTCAGGGATTACCTGAACAGCCTGCAATGGGACGGCACAGAGCGCATCCGTTACGCCCTGCATCACTTTCTGGGAGCCGATACGGACGAATACACCTATGAAGCCTTGAAACTGTTCCTGATGGGAGCCATCCGGCGGGTATTCAGACCGGGGAGCAAGTTTGAGGTCATGCTCTGTCTGGTTGGTGGTCAGGGAGCCGGGAAATCTACCTTTTTCCGGCTGCTGGCAGGCAGGGACGAATGGTTTTCAGACGATTTGAAAAAGCTGGACGATGAAAATGTGTACCGCAAGCTGCAAGGGCATTGGATTATCGAGATGTCGGAGATGATTGCCACAGCCAACGCCAAGAGTATTGAGGAAATCAAGTCATTCTTAAGCCGCCAGAAAGAAACCTACAAAGTGCCGTATGAGACACATCCGGCAGACCGGCTGCGGCAATGTGTATTTGGAGGGACGACCAACCGGCAGGACTTTTTGCCCCGTGACCGCACCGGCAACCGGCGCTTTCTCCCCGTGACGGTGTACCCGGAACGGGCGGAGGTTCACATACTGGACGATGAAGCGGCGGCGAGGGCGTATATCGAACAGATGTGGGCGGAAGCCATGACGGTTTATCGCAGTGGGAAGTATAAGCTGTCATTCAGCATGGAAATGAACCGATACCTGAACGCCCACCAGCAGGACTTTATGCAGGAAGACACACAGGCCGGCATGATCTACGCCTATTTGGAGGACTACACCGGCGACAGGGTATGTTCCAAGCAGCTTTATGAGGAAGCGCTGGGGAACTTAAATTCCCCGGCAGACTGGGAGACACGGGCAATCTGCGAGATTATGAATACCGGCATTGCGGGCGGCATCATACAGGGCTGGGTAGCCTACAAAAGCCCGAAGCGGTATAAGAAATACGGTTCTCAAAAAGGCTGGGAGCGTGTCAACCAAGCTCCGCCGGAGGGGGACGGTTTTCAGGAAATCACGGAAGAAGAAGCCCGGCAAATGGAACTTCCATTCTGAAAAGCCACCGGTTGACAGTTTGGTTGACGCTTTGGTTGACAGCCGGTTGACGGGGAAAAGCCTGATATTTGGGGCATTTCTCTCCTTTGTCAACCATGTCAACCAAGAAATCAAAGAAAAAGTAAAAAGTAATAATAGAGCGCCTATGGATTGTTTTCAAAGTCTTTTCTGCCGGTTGACACGGTTTGGTTGACACGGAGACAGTCTGCGGCTGTACACCTGTCTGACATTCCCTTGTCGGGCATATTTCATTTATGGAGGTAACTGCCTATGGCAAAAAGCAAAAACGAGAGCAATAACAAAAACAGCGGCACCCTGCTTACCGAAAAAGACGGCACCCAGTATTTTGTCATGGGGAAAGTCCGTATCAAGGTATCGGAGCATTTCGCACAGGATGGGAAGCCGCTTGACAGCCTGCTGGAAGATGTGATCCAGCACGCTGCCGCCGCTTCCTGAAAAAATACGGAATAACGACTGTCAATCAGCCCACGCTTATGATATACTTGTACCAGCGAGTATTGTATAAGCGTGGGTTGTTTCTTTTAGAAGGAGGATTTTTAACCGTGAAACAACCATACAATACAACGATTTATAACACTGCACTATATTTGAGATTGAGCCGTGACGATGAATTACAGGGGGAAAGCGGCAGTATCCAGACCCAGCGCATGATGCTTAGACAGTATGCCGCAGAGCATGGGCTGACCGTTGTAGACGAGTACATTGACGACGGATGGAGTGGGACAAATTTCGAGCGTCCAAGTTTCCAAAGGATGATTGATGACATCGAAGACGGGAAAATCAACTGCGTTGTCACAAAGGACTTATCCCGTCTGGGAAGAAACTATATCCTGACCGGTCAGTACACGGAAATCTATTTCCCCAGCAAGGGAGTACGCTACATTGCCATCAATGACAATGTGGACACCATCAACGGAGAAAGCGAGCTTGCACCGTTCTTAAACATCCTGAATGAAATGCACGCCCGACAGACCAGCAAAAAGGTCAAGGCTGCCATGCACACAAGATTTGCCAATGGCGCACACTATGGAGCCTATGCACCGCTGGGCTATGTAAAAGACCCGGACAAAAAAGGTCATCTTCTGATCGACCCGGAAACACGCTGGATTGTAGAGAAGATTTTTGACCTTGCTGTACACGGGCGTGGAGCCGCCAGCATTACACGGATTCTGGTGGAGGAAAAAGTACCTACCCCCGGCTGGCTGAACTATGAAAGATACGGGACTTTCGCCAATATCTACGCCGGTGCGCCCGCAGAAAAAGCCTATGCGTGGACGATAGCACAGGTCAAGAGCATTTTGAAAGAGGAAACCTACATCGGTCACAGCATTCACAACAAGCAGAGCAACATTTCATTCAAGAACAAGAAAAAGGTGCGGAAGCCGCAGGAAGAATGGTATCGTGTGGAAAATACCCACGAAGCCATCATTTCTGAAGAAGTGTTCCAAAAAGTTCAGGAGCTGATTGCAAGCAGACGCAGGAAACGCAGAAACGGTACGACACAGATTTTCGCAGGATTGATAAAATGTGCAGACTGCGGATGGTCTTTAGCCTATGGGGAAAACAAGCAGAATAAGAACCCATACGGGTACTACCATTGCAGCAAGAACGGGCAGGGATTACGCCAGTGTTCCATGCACTATATCCGCTATGATGTACTGTATGCCTATGTGCTTGCAAGACTGCAATACTGGTCTATGCTGGCACAGAAAGACGAGGACAATCTGCTGAAACGCCTGCTCAATGCCAGCGACAGGGAAAGAAACTCTGCGAAGAAAAAGCAGGCTGCGGAGCTGAAAAAGGCAGAGAAGCGTAAAGCCGAGGTTGACGGGCTGTTTGCTAAAATGTATGAGGACTGGTCTGCCGGACGCATAACCGAGTATAACTTCAATATGCTGTCCGAGAAGTACCAGAACGAGCAAAAGGAGCTTGAAACAAAAATAAGACAGCTTCACGAAACGATGGAAGCCGCCGTACAGACCGCAGCGGATGCTGAAAAGTGGATTGCCCTGATGAAACAGTATGTCAACCCTGTGGAGCTGACCGCCGAACTTCTGAACACTCTAATTGAAAAAATAACCGTCCACGAAGCTGTCAAGGGCGAGGACGGAAGCCGTGAGCAGGAAGTAGAAATCTACTACCGCTTCATCGGCAAAATCGACTGACCTTTCTTTTTTACCCAACAATATCTTTAATTAAGGGAGACGGGCGGTGGTTATCCAGAAGTAGAGAAGCTACTCGTGCTGGCAGCTAAACTTGACATCTCACTCGATGCGCTTTTTGAAGACGAATTGAACTATTTGAAGAAGAAGCAACCAGATGATTTTTTGAAAAAATATCCGGGCATACTTGCTGGACTTCAAGCATTTATCGACAACTTGGAAAAATTATAATTGCGGAGGTTATCCTATGGAAGAAAAAAGAAATGTGTTCAGTGATGAAGTAGCTATTAAAATTGTTGATAGTGTTAAGGAAATTATCATTGAGCTTATAAAGAGGACGCTACCGGTAAATCCTCAAATTGAACAGAAGTAAAAAACAGCCTCACTACCGGAGTGAAATCAGGTGGTGGGGCTGTACTTTTATGCCTTAATTTCCTGGCCATTCTTGAAAGTGAAACGGATATCGTCGGCACTGTAGACGGTGGCATATTCGACAAGGCTGTTCCAGCCGTCAATGTTGAACTCTTCCAAGGAGTCCGGCAGCTGCTTGAAGGTTTTGAGGAAGGATTCGTATTCAATCAATATTGTCTACAACAACTTCCCGTGGCCTGCACCAACCGAACAGCAAAAAGCCAAAATCGAACAAACCGCGCAAGCGATTCTGGACGCACGCGCTCTTTACCCGGACAGCAGCCTTGCCGACCTGTATGATGAACTGACCATGCCGCCGGAACTCCGCAAAGCCCATCAGGCTAATGACCGCGCCGTTATGGACGCTTACGGATTCACCAAGGGCACTGCTGCCAGAACCAGCGAAAGCGCCTGTGTGACCGAGCTGATGAAACTCTACCCAAAAAAGGTGTCTGCCGCACAATCTAAATAATCGCTTTGAAAAGCTGACATCAAAAAGCTCCGGGGGCTGCATTGCTCCCGGAGTTTGCTTTTATTGGGGCTGCATCGGCTTGTTGCAATCCATACACAGAATATTTGTGGCATGCCAGGGCTGGCCTGATCTGGCAGCCCCGACCGACAAAACGCTTTGAGGGCAAACAAACTGCTCCACTCCGCATTTGCTGTGTATGGTTGTATGTGCTATACTAAAAACAATCGATGGTGCAGCTGAAAAGTCGAAAATATCGTCTATTTCTACAAACGCAGCGGGATTTTGCGTTAAAAGTCCTTGGAATCCACAAAGGATTCCCGCGGCTCTTTGCCTTAAATCCGCCTTGCGCTTGTGAAATATCCGTCATTTTCTTTGTTTTCAGATACACCTTAAGAAGCCGCACCAGATGTGGACTGTGCGGGACCGCAGTGTGATGTTGAGAAAGGGGAGCAGCAGATGACCCGGATTGCGATTGTGGAGGACGAGGCGGCGGTGCGGGAACAGCTGGCGGGGTATGTGCAACGGTACACCCGGCAGTACGGCACGCCGTTTGAGGTAACGGAGTTTGCGGACGGGATGGAGATTCTGGAAGATTACCGCCCGCAGTTCGACATCATCTTTCTGGATGTGGAGATGAAGCACCTGGACGGCATGGAGACCGCCCGCCGCATCCGGGAGCGGGACGGCGGGGTGCTGATCGTGTTCATTACCAACATGGCGCAGTATGCCATCCGCGGATATGCCGTTGGGGCGCTGGATTATGTGCTGAAACCGGTGCCCTACTTTGCGTTTTCGCAGCAGCTGCAAAAGGCGCTGGGACAGCTGGAAAAGCGGGAGCGGCATTACCTGGCCGTGGCGGTGGACGGCGGCATGCGGCGGCTGGACGCGGCAGAAATCTATTACCTGGAAAGCGAAGGCCACAAGGTGCATTTTTACACCGAAAAAGAAGATTTTGTGGTGCCGGGCACCCTGAAAAACTATGAGGAAAAGCTGGTGGGCCGGGCGTTTGCACGGTGCAACAGCGGGTATCTGGTCAATCTGGCGCAGGTTTCCGGCGTGCAGCAGGATATGGTGCAGGTTGGTCCGTATACGCTGCAGATCAGCCGCCCGCGGCGCAAGGCCTTTATGGCGGGGCTGGCGGATTATATTGGGGGTGCGGGCTAATGACGACATTGCCGGATATTCCCCGCCTGTACACCGCTTTGGCGGAAGTGCTGGCGGCGCTGCTGTATGCGCACAGGCTGCCGCCGCGGATGGACCAGCGCGTGATCTGGGGCGTGGAAGCCGGTTGGGCGGTGCTGCTGGGGGCGTTTTTGCAGGCCACGGGGAAAGTTCCGCTGGCGTGGTGGATCCCCTGCATGGCAATGGCGATTCTTTCCATGCTGCTGTTTTTGTGGGTCACACGCAGCATTACGCTGCTGGAAGCGGGCTATGTGTGCGCGCGGGCCTTTATTTTGGCGGAGCTGGCGGCCAGCGTGGAATGGCAGCTGCACTGCGTGCTGTGGCCGCAGCGCGGCGGGGCGGAGCCGCTTTCGCTGCTTCTGTTGGCGGTGGTGTACGGCGGCATTTTTACCGCCATGCTGTTTGTGGAAAACCGCCGCCCCGGCCCGGCCGGGAAGCTGAAAATAACGCCCGCAGGAACTTTTGTGGCGGTGGTCATGGCGCTGACCGCATTTGCCGTGAGCAATTTGAGCTTTGCCAACGGCAGCGAAGCCAACATGAACATGTTTTACATCCGTACGCTGGTGGACCTGGCCGGGGTACTGATTTTGACGGTGCAGCACGAGCAGCTGCGCGAAGCCGCCCTGCACAGCGAGCTGGCGGAGCTGGACGGCGTTTTGCACCGCCAGTACGAGCAGTACAAGCAGAGCAAGGAGAACATCCGCCTGATCAACCGGCGCTACCACGAGCTGAAAATGCAGATTGCGGCCATCCGGGCGGAGCGGGACCACGCCAAGCAGGATGTGGCGCTGGCGGCCATGGAAAGCGGCATCCGCCAGTACGAGGCGGAGAACAAGACCGGCAACCCGGTGCTGGACACCCTGCTGACGGCCAAAAGCCTGTACTGCCAGCAGCACCACATCACGATGACCTGCGTGGCGGACGGGCATTTGCTGGACTTTTTGGAAACAGGGGAGATCTGCACGATTGTGGGCACGGCGCTGGACAATGCGACCGAGAGCGTAGAGACCGAGCCCGACCACGAAAAGCGGCTGATCCGTGTGGCGGTGTACGCCCAGAATGGCTTTGTGATGCTGCGGTTTGAAAACTACTGCGCGCAGGAAGTGGAGCTGGGCGCGGACGGCCTGCCGCGCCGCAACACCCATGGCGGCAGCGACCTGCGCAGTATGCGCGCCGCCGCCGAAAAGCGCGGCGGAACTATGACGCTGCACTGGGAAAACGAGTGGTTTACGCTGCGGGTGCTGCTGCCGCAGAAATAATAATGATACCCGAAGTGGTAGCTTCGGGTATTTTTTGTGCCTATTCCTGCGATGAAAGAGAGTTTAGCAATTTACACAAATAAGCAATGACCTGAACTGTACAAAATCACAACTGATTTTTTGCGTTTTTTAGAGAATTTGCAAAGTGTGTGCCAAAACAGGCAGTTTATGCAAAAAGCGTTCGGAAAGTGTGCTTGCCTGCTACAATATAGTCAATGCAAAAGTATAGTATCAGCTTTTGAACTATAAAAGAGGAGAGAATGCAAATGGCAAAGCAAGCTAAAGTTCGTAAGCCGCATCCCGTCTTGCACGGAATCGGGCTGGTGCTGTCGGCGATCCTGTTGGTCGCTGCGATGGTCGGCACCTATTTCCTGTCAACGATGTCTACAATCATTGATAGTTTCATCGGTGCGCCCAGTGGACACTATACTGAAACCGAGATTGCGGACACGAAAGCGAAAGCGGAAGCTCTTTCCGCTGATGTTGAAGCAGAAGGCACGGTTCTGCTCCAAAACAACGATAACACCCTGCCGCTGAACGCAGATACCAAGAAAGTTAATGTGTTCGGCTGGGCATCCACCGCATGGCTGGGCGGCGGCTCCGGCTCCGGCGGTGTAAGCAGCGTCAACACCGATCTGCTGGCTGCCCTGACCGCCTACGGCATTGAGTACAACACCGAGCTGACCGATATGTACAAGGACTTCCAGCCCGGTCGAGAGTATGTCAGAACGCTGACCAGCCGCCCCGAGCAGTCCGGCCGCCTGTATGAGCCTGACATCAACAACACCACCTACTACACCCAGACCATGCTGGATAACGCCAAGAATTACTCCGACACCGCCGTGGTCGTCATCGGCCGTGTGGCAGGCGAGAGCAACGACGCCACCAAGCAGCAGTACAAGCGCACCGAAAAGGGCGGCGACATCGTGGTGGACGACACCCGCACGATGCTGGAGCTGACCACCGAGGAAGAAAATCTGCTGACCTACGTCGGTGCCAACTACAAAAATGTGGTCGTGCTGGTCAACTCCACCAACGTGATGGAGCTGGGTCAGCTGGAAACCATCCCCGGTGTGGATGCCTGCCTGATTGCCGGGCTGTCCGGCTCGGGGGCTGCCTCGGTCATTCCCTCCGTTTTGTGGGGTGAGAAGGAGCCGAGCGGCCGCACCGCCGACACTTGGGTCTATGATCTGACCACCGCTGCCAGCTACGCGAACGCTGGGCTTGAGGGCGTGGGTGCTTACGCCGATGCCGAGGGGCTCTACCCGGCAGACGGCACCACCTGCGGCAACCTCGATGCACCCTATGCCTATGAGCAGGTCTCCTATGTGGATTACGCCGAGGGCATTTACATCGGCTACAAATGGTACGAAACCGCTGACGCCGAGGGCTACTGGAGCAATGTTTCCAACGAGTACGGCACCGGCTATGACGGCGTTGTGCAGTACCCCTTCGGCTACGGCCTGTCCTACACCAGCTTTGACTGGGCTGTGACCGATGCCGCCGCCGATGGCAGCACCCTGACCAAGGACGGCGATGTGACGGTCAAGGTCACCGTTACCAACACCGGCGACCGCGCGGGCAAGGATGTTGTACAGCTGTACTACACCGCCCCGTATACGGCTGGCGAAATCGAGAAATCCAGCGTTGAGCTGGCCGCCTTTGCCAAGACCAAGGAGCTGCAGCCCGGCGAGAGCGAGGAGGTCACCCTGACTGTCCCCGTGGAGAAGATGGCCAGCTACGATGCCTACGATGCCAACCACAACGGCTTTGCCGGGTATGAGCTGGACGCCGGTGACTATATCTTTACCGTGCGCCACGATGCCCATACCGTGGACGATGCCGAGAAGGCAACGCTGACCTGCACGCTGCCCGCCAATGTGCAGTATCCGACCGACAGTGTCTCCGGCAGCGAGATCGGCAACAAGTTCACCGGCAGCGATGCCATTGACGGCGTAAGCCTTGACGGCAGCGATTCCGAACAGAACATCACCTACCTGACCCGCGCCGACTTTGCGGGCACCTTCCCCAAGGCCTGCACCCCCAGCCGTGCCATGACCGACAACGTCAAGGCGCTGAACCTTTACACCGCCGACATGGCGAACGGCTACATCAACGAGGCCGATGAGGCCATCACCACCGGTGCCAAGAACGGCCTGAAGATCGAGGATAACGGCAAGACTACCGAGCTGGGCTACCAGCTGGGCGCTGACTTCAACGACCCGCAGTGGGATGCCCTGCTGGATCAGCTGACTGTGGAGGAGATGGAAAACCTGTTTGTCAACGGCTACGGCGGTCTGTTTGAGCTTAAGAGCATCGGCAAGGTGCGCAGCAAGGATGCCGACGGCCCCGCCCAGATCGGCGGCTTTACCGGCATGGGTGCCGGGACCGGCTTCCCCAGCTCCAGCACGCTGGCCCAGACATGGAACGCCGATCTTGCTTTGCAGGAGGGCCGCACCATCGGCACGCAGGCGCTGCAGAACGGCTACACCGGCTGGTATGCCCCTGCCACCAACATGCACCGCAGCCCCTTCAATGGCCGTAACTATGAGTATTATTCCGAGGACAGCCTGCTGTCCGGCGTCATCTGCGGCAACACCGTGCAGGGCGCCAACGATGCCGGTGTTTACACCTATGTCAAGCATTTCATCTGCAACGATGGCGAGAGCGGCATCTACCGCGATTCCGTCTACACATGGATGACCGAGCAGACCCTGCGCGAAACCTACCTGCGCCCCTTCCAGATGCTGGTCGAGGATTACGATGCTGTCGGTCTGATGAGCAGCTACAACCGCATCGGCGCAGTCTGGGCAGGCGGCAGTGAGGCGCTGCTGACCGGCATCCTGCGCAACGAGTGGGGCTTTGACGGTGCTGTTATCACCGACTACTGCGACCACCACAGCTACATGAACGGCGATCAGGCCCTGCGTGCAGGCGGCAGCCTTTGGATGTCCGGCATGATGGGCGGCCAGCTTTCCTGCGAGACCGGCTCCAACAGCTATATGCAGGCGCTGCGCCGTGCCGCCAAGGAGGCCCTTTACATGTACCTGCATGTCCGTGTGACCAACCGCGACTATGCCGAGAGCATCGGCGATACCGCCGCGCTGCGCCACGACTTTAAGCCCGCTGTGCTCGGCTGGCGTCACCTTGTTGCTCTGATCGACCTTGTTGCCGTGGCACTGTTTGCACTGGCGATCCGCGGCATTGTCCGTGATGTCAAGCTGTACAAGGCCGCGAAGGCTGCCAAGGCCGAAAACAAGAACGCATAAGAATAACCCCCGCAATACCGCACAATGCAAGCGCATGACCGTGACTTGAAATTGCGCGGTATTGCCTTATAAAAAAAGGAGTGCGTCCCCCTTGAAAAACGCTGAAATCATCGCAAAACTGAATCTGGAACAAAAATGCGCACTGCTTTCGGGCGCGGGCACCTTCACCACGCGCGGCTGCCCCAAGGCAGGTGTGCCGTCCATCACCCTGTCGGACGGCCCCAACGGCGTGCGCAAGCAGGCGGGCGCGGCGGACCACCTGGGGCTGAACCCCAGTGTTCCGGCCACCTGCTTCCCCACGGCGGCCACTGTGGCGTGCAGCTGGGACCCTGCCCTGGGCGAACAAATCGGCCAGGCAATGGGCGAAGAAGCCGCCGCACAGGAAGTTGCCGTGCTGCTGGGGCCAGGCCTGAATACCAAGCGCAGCCCCCTCTGCGGCCGCAACTTTGAGTATTTCTCCGAGGATCCGTATCTTTCTGGCAAAATGGCAGCGGGCTATGTGCGGGGCATCCAGTCCAACGGTATTTCGGCCTGCCCCAAGCACTTTGCCGTCAACAGCCAGGAACTGCGCCGCATGGCGTCGGATTCTGTGGTGGATGAACGCACTTTGCGGGAACTGTACCTGACCGGGTTTGAGATCGTGGTCAAGGAAGCAAAGCCCAAGACCATCATGAGCAGCTATAACCTCATCAACGGCACTTACGCCAACGAGAACCGCCACCTGTTAATGGACATCCTGCGCGGGGAGTGGGGCTTTGACGGCGCTGTGGTAACGGACTGGGGCGGCAGCAATGACCATGCCCTGGGCGTGCAGAACGGCTCCACGCTGGAAATGCCCGCCCCCGGCGGGGACGCGGTGCGCGAGCTGATGCAGGCTGTGCAGAGCGGCAAAATTACCGAAGCGGATGTGGACGCCCGGCTGGACGAGCTGCTGACGCTGGTGTTTGATACCCATGCCGCCGTGCAGTCCCACAGCCGCACCTTTGATGCGGACGCTCACCACGCCCTGGCCCGCCGCGCCGCAGCCGAAAGCATTGTGCTGCTGAAAAACGAGAACGACCTGCTGCCGCTGGCCGAGGGCGCAAAAGTTGCCGTGATCGGCGACTTTGCCCAGACACCGCGGTACCAGGGCGCTGGCTCCAGCGCGGTCAACTCCATCAAGGTGGATACCTTTTTGGACTGTCTGAAAGAGAGCGGCCTGGCCAGCGTGGGCTTTGCCCCCGGCTTTGACCGCCAGGGCAAACCGGATGCCGCCAAACAGGCCGAGGCTGTAGCCCTGGCCCAAAAGGCCGAAGTGGTGCTGCTCTGCCTGGGGCTGGATGAAATCAAGGAAAGTGAGGGTCTGGACCGCGGCGATATGCGCCTTGCGGACAACCAGATCGAACTGTTAAAGGCCGTGCAGCAGGCCAACCCCAACACCGTTGTGGTGCTCAGCGCAGGGGCTTCGCTGGAAACCCCGTGGCTCAAACACTGCCGTACCCTGGTGTATGGTGCGCTGGGCGGCCAGGCGGGGGCGGGCGCCATGCTGGATGTGCTGACCGGCAAAGTGAACCCCAGCGGCAAGCTGGCCGAAACCTGGGTCAACGCCTATGCGGATACCCCCGCCAAGGATAACTTTGCCGGGCCGGGCCGCATGGTGCAGTACCGCGAGGGGCTGTATGTCGGCTACCGCTATTACCAGACCGCTGGTGTGCCGGTGGCATTCCCCTTTGGCTATGGGTTAAGCTACACCAGCTTTGCCTACAGCAATTTGCAGGCTGCGTCCAATGGCGTGACCCTGACCGTAACCAACACCGGCAAGCGCGCCGGAGCAGAGATCGTGCAGCTGTATGTGGCAAAACCCGGGGCAGAAGTGTTCCGCCCCGCACAGGAGCTGAAAGGCTTTGCCAAGGTGCAGCTGCAGCCCGGCGAAAGCAAGACCGTGACCATCCCGCTGGACGACAAGGCATTCCGCTACTGGAACACCAAGACCGACAGCTGGGAAGTGGAAGGCGGCAGCTATGAGCTGCGGGTCGGCGCGTCCAGTGCGGACATCCGCCTGACCGCCGTGGTGGAAGTGGCCGGTACCGGCGCACCCAACCCCTATGCGGGCAAGCATCTGCCGCACTATACCAGCGGCAAGGTGCAGAGCGTGCCGGATGACGAATGGGCCACCCTGCTGGGCCGCCCGGTGCAGCAGGGAAAAGTTAAAATTGACCGCAACATGACCCTGGGCGAGCTGAACCACAGCCGCAGCCCGCTGGGCTGGCTGATCTGGCTGGTGCTTACCGCACTGCTGAACGCCAGCTACAAGCGCGGCAAGCCGGACCTGAATGTGCTGTTCCAGTACAACATGCCGCTGCGTGCCCTGGCCAAAATGACCAGCGGTGCCATCAGCATGGGCATGGTGGATGGCATTGTGATGGAATTACAGGGATTCTGGATCATCGGCCTTGTGCGGGTGATCATAGAAGCCGTGAAAAACCTGGTACTGAACGCACAGCTGGAACAACGCCTGCGCAACAGCTGAGGAAAGAGAGGGGCTATTTATGCAGCTATGGAATAATTTTGCGGCAAAACACCCCGCCGCAGCCAAGTGGGTGCGCGAAGGCGGACTGTTTGTGATCGTATCCAACCTGGTTACGGTGTTCAAATACCTGCTGCTGCAATTTTTGCCGGCGGCGTTCAGCAGCCTGCCGGTGGTGGATTTTGGCTGGCCGGGCATCCCGGTCACGCTGTTTGGCGAAACTTTCCAGTGGAACATCCTGGGGTATGATTCCGCCCATGGCGGTCTGCCGTACTTTTGCGCCTACATGGTTGCCATGGTGGTGGGAGAATGCATAAACTTTCCCATCCAGCGCAACTTTGTGTTCCGCAGCAAGGGCAACCTGGCCAAGCAGATCGCCTGGTATGTGGTGGCGTTCTGCTTGATCACCTGCATCGTCAACTCCATCAACTGCGTGTGGGTGGCGGTTGCGGGCCTGCTGGTGCCGGATTTCATCTACAACATTGGCACCACCGTGCTCAATGGCGGCATTTCCATGGTGATCTTCTTCTTTGTGAACAAGATCATCTTCCCAGAGGGCGCACAGGCAAAATAAAGCCCGGCAGGATCACTGGTGCTTTTCCCGGTACTCGAACAGGGCGGCGGCACGGTACAGGAAAAAGTCCTTTGGATGGTATAAAAATGTGATTGCCAGCAACGGCGAAGATCTGAACGGATAAAGAAGAATGCTGCCTTTCCCTGATGTGGAGAAAGACAGCATTTTTATTGCGTTTTTCGGAAAGAGGTGAGCAGCGGCCCCTACAAATGGGTAACGGCTGGCCATAAAATGGCGCTATTACATGGTGTGCTTTGTGAGAAAGCGCTGTAGTGTGATGATATAAAACGGATGGGTGCATGGTGTGCGCCCCTACGGAATTACAACAAAACACCCCCGCCCGTGCGGTAAATGAACTGCATAGGGCGGGGGCACCGTTATTTTACAAAGAAAACGCGCAGAGCGGAGACTTTACTGTTCCACGGCACCGGTGGGCAGCTGGGGAACAGCGGTCAGGATGCGCATGAACTCTTCGCCGGTGATGGTTTCTTTCTCGTACAGGTACTTGGCGATCTCGTCCAGCTTGCCGCGGTTTTCAATCAGCATCTGTTTGGCTTTTTCATGCTGCTGCTTGACGACTTCCACGACCTTATCGTCCACTGTGGCGGCTGTGCGCTCACTGCAGGCCAGGCTGGCATCGCCGCCCAGGTAGGCGTTGTTCACGGTTTCCAGGGCAACCATGTCAAAGTCGTCGGTCATGCCGTAGCGGGTAATCATGGCGCGGGCCATCTTGGTGGCCTGCTCGATATCGTTGGATGCGCCGGTGGTGATGGAGTTGAACACCACTTCTTCGGCGGCACGGCCACCGGTCATGGTGGCAATTTTGGCCAGGATCTCTTCCTTGGTCATCAGGGTGTGGTCGCCGTCCTCTACCTGCATGGTGAAACCCAGCGCGCCGGAAGTGCGCGGCACAATGGTGATTTTCTGCACGGGGGCGGAATGGCTCTGCAGGGCGGCAACCATGGCATGGCCGACTTCGTGGTAGGCCACGATGCACTTTTCTTTGTCGCTCAGGATCTTATTCTTTTTCTGGGCACCGGCCAGGATGGTATCCACGGCTTCCTGCAGGTCGTACTGGGTAACGGCCATGCGGTGGTGGCGCACAGCGCCCAGGGCGGCTTCGTTGATGATATTGGCCAGCTCGGCACCGGAAGCACCGGGAGTCATGCGGGCAACCACGGCAAAGTCACAGTCGGGGCCGATTTTGACCTTTTGAGCGTGCAGGCGCAGGATGCTTTCGCGGCCTTTCAGGTCGGGCAGCTCCACGGGCACACGACGGTCAAAACGGCCGGGGCGGGTCAAAGCGGGGTCAAGGGATTCAGGACGGTTGGTGGCGGCCAGAATGATAACACCCTTGGCGGCGTCAAACCCGTCCATTTCGGTCAGCAGCTGGTTCAGGGTCTGCTCGCGTTCATCGTTGCCGCCCATACCGGAAGCACCGTCACGCTTTTTGCCAATGGTATCGATCTCATCAATAAAGATAATGCAGGGGGCTTTTTCGTTGGCCTGTTTGAAGAGGTCACGCACCTTGGAAGCGCCCATGCCGACGAACATCTCGACAAATTCAGAACCCGCAATGGAGAAGAAGGGAACACCGGCTTCGCCGGCAACAGCGCGGGCCAGCAAGGTTTTACCGGTGCCCGGGGGGCCGACAAGCAGAACGCCCTTGGGCATTTTGGCACCGATATCCTCGTAACGCTTGGGGTTATGCAGGAAGTCAACGATTTCCTGCAGGCTCTCTTTGGCTTCGTCCTCACCGGCAACATCGGCAAATTTGATGGACTTGCCATCCTCAACGACATACTGTTTGGCACCGGATTTGCCGCCGCCAAAAATCATGCTGTTGGCGCCGCCGGTCATTTCACCGACCCGCTTGCGCATCATGCGGTTGAACCAGACGATCAGGATGATCATGGGCAGCAGCGAGATGACCCAGCCCAGCAGGGTATCCACCCAGGTGGTCTGGTTGTACACCTTGCCAAAGGAAACGCCGGCGCTTTCCAACCGGTTGACCAGCTGCAGGTCCTGCGCAATGGAGTTGGTGCAGTAGGTGGTATCGTTTTTGTCCACAAAATAGATCTGCTGATCCTGAATTTCAACGGTGCTCAGTTCGCCGCCTTCGAGCATGTTCAGGAAGGTGCCGTAATCGACCTGTTTGACCTGGCCTTTCATCATGGCGGGGAAGGCCCAGAAATTGAGCAGCAGCAACACCACAAGGATCACGGCATATACAATGCCGGTCGTCTTTTTGGGGTCGCGCGGCTGTTGGGTTTCGTGCATAACAATTCCTCCAGTTGGGGGCGGTAATAGGGGCCCCCGATAGATTCTATCATGAAGAATAAAAATGAACTGCGGATGAACAAGGCATGAAATAGCTGGAAATTCCGGTAAACTTTGCGTGAACAAGGGCAGTTTGTGGGCAAAAACAGGAATGCAGACCGCGTAACGACAGGGAAAAAGTGAAGGCAATACCGCACAATTCCCGCCTGACGGCTCAAGCACCGCTCCGGCGGCTGCGGCACCTCGCTCGCCGTATCGGTACTTAGAATTATGCGGTATTGCCTGAAAAGAATCTGAACGGTTTTCCACAAACAGAGGGGCTTCTTGTGGAAAACAAAAACGCGCGGCGGGGAGATAGGATGTTGATGACAGGATACCATGGTTGCAGCTCAGTATGCGGGACGATGCAGGCATCGCGCCCTACAAATCTTTATAACAAAAGCGGGGCGCTGCCAATCAGCAGTGCCCCGCTTAATTTTGTGTTGTGCAGTTTTATCGCCCCAGGCGCACCGGCTCCGGAGGCTCCTGGCCGGGGCGCAGGTCCATCCACCAATAGGCAAGGTCCAGCCATTGGCCGAACTTGTACCCAGTGCGGGGTTCCACGCCGATTTTTTTGAAGCCGAGCGCCTTATGGAACGCGCAGCTCTCTTTGTTCTGGCTGGTCACAAGGGCAACGGCGTTGCAGTAGCCGCGCTGGCGCACGCCGTCCAGCAGGGCTTTGTACAGCCGCCCGCCAACCCCCTGGCCCACACAGTCGTGGGCGCAGTAAACGGTTAGCTCCACATCCCACGCATAAGCTGTGCGGCTGTGCCAGGGGTGGGCGCAGGCAAAGCCGCACAGCTTGCCCGCTGCATTGACGGCAACCAGGAACGGCGCGCGCTGCTGCACATAGGCGATATTTTCGCGCTGGAATTCCTCGGTACACAGGTCATACTGGAAAGTGGCCGTGGAGTGGGTGACATACCAGTTGTACAGCTCCGCCACGGCGGCGGCGTCCTCCGGCGCGGCATCCCGCAGGGTGATGGTGTTTTCAGCGGTCCACTGGGCGGCAAGGGCTTCCTTTTCGGGTTTTGACAGCTTTTTCAGGGCGGCTTCCCGCTTCAGAGCGGCACTTTTATCGGTGCAGCGCTCGGCATAGGTCAGCTTAACGGCACCTTTGGCGTGGGTATACTTGGCACCGGCCTTGCCGCCCTTGTGGGCGCGCAGGCGGCGGGCAAGGTCATTGGTCCAGCCGGAATACAGGCTGCCATCCGCGCAGCGCACCATGTAGACCCAGGCGGAAGCCGGGTCTGGCTGGCAGTCCGCCGCGGTGCTGGGGCGGGGACCAAACTGCTCTAGAGTTTCGGCGCTCACTGTGCGCTCACCGGCCTTCCGGCGGCGCGCAGGGCACGGCGGCATGCCTCAATGGCATCCTCTTTGGTTTCCGCGGTGACAAGGAAACGGCTGGGGTGGCAGAACTTGAGAGCCAGGCCGCTCTTTTCGCGCAGGATCTCCTCCGGCTGGCCGCCCCATGCGGGCGGGAACGGCACCTTGCTGCGGCGGGTCTTGTAATCGGTCACGCACTGGGCGCTGTAGCCGCCGCGCTGGCTGGGGTAGACAACAAACAGGGCATCGGTTTTGTACAGGCCGTTTTTCCAGGGCATGTAGTCCGGCAGGACCACAATGCCGTCCTTGGAGTTCTTGTAGGCGTTCTGGACGGTCTCGTCCGCGCGGTTCACGGCGTTGGCTGCGGCAATCTCGTTTTCCAGCACCTGCTTGGCAAAGGGCACGGCGCGCCAGAAGCAGGCATCGGAATCTTCGCCGGAATCCCACACGGGGTTAAAGCTGCCGATGGCATCGGCCAGGGAGTTCTGTTCGCCGGTGTTATCGTTCAAGTCCAGGGGCTGAACAAAATTTTCATCCAGCAGGCGGGCCTGGTGGGCACCCACCAGCTGGGCACCCAACACGCGCCACAGCAGGCCAAAGGCCGCATAGGGCACGCCGTTGGGGCGGCTTTCGCGCGGTTCCTGGTGGTGGTCAAACATACCGCAGCCCACATCGTACACAATGCCGTCAAAACCATCCGGCACAACAAAACCGCGGGTTACTTTGATATCCGGCCGCACAATCATCAGCAGCGCTGTGGCAAACACATCGTCTGCATGGAACTTGCCGCCGTGAGTAAAACCTTTTGCAGGAATTTTCATAGAATAGCCTCCGTCTATGGGGTAAAATGATGATTAACTAATATTATAACATGAAAGCGTAGGTTGGTAAATGCAAAATCTGCGCGGGCGGGCCGGATTTGGAACAAGTGGCAGCATTTGGCCGAAAAACGGTGATTCACAACCGGCATAAAATATGATATACTAACCTAATATGCCCTTTTGCGGGCATACCGGACATTCGGTGTGTTGACGCGGAATGTTGACCGCAACTTAATGAACAAACAAAGCGAAGGAACTGGATACCCATGCAAAACATCAAAAAAACATTAAAAAGCAAGCGCTTCTGGCTTGGCACGGTGCTGCCATTTGCGCTGGCTGTGGCAGCGGCCTTTGTGGCGCGCTACCAGTTAGAAATTTCTGACGGCGTAACTGCCAACTACATGGCGGGGCAGTGGCCGGTATACGCACCGCTCAATGCGCTGACGGCGTTCTGCCTGACGCTGGTGGTGTTTGCCCTGTGCGGCAGCTGGGGCATTGCAACCGGCGTTTCCGGCCTGATTTTTACCGTGCTGGCGCTGGTCAACTATTACACGCGGGACCTGCATGGTTCCGCCCTGATGCCGCAGGACATCCTGAACCTGGGCACCGCGGCAGAGGTGATGGGCAGTTATACCCTGCACATTACCCAGACAGTTATTACCATTGCGCTGCTGTACATCCCGGTGCTAGTGGCTGCCGTTGTGCAGGTCAAACTGGCCGGCAAGCATAAGCGCAGCTGGAAACAGCGCGGCGCCCATGCGCTGGCCTGCGCCTGCGGCATTTTTGCGGTGCTGTATCTGGGGTATTTCAGCCCCAACCCCATCAAGCCCGCCACCACTTACGGCTGGGCCTGGCAGGAAACCTATTATAAGTACGGCTACCTGGCGGGTAGCCTTGAAGCCGCCAGCCTGATGGTGGACCCCATCCTGCAGCCGGACGGCTATAGCGAGGACGCCGCCACCGAGGCCGCTGCAATGGCGCAGGACTATCAGGCCAGCCCCGAAACGGCAAACGAGCAGGACTACCCCGATGTGTTCCTGATCCTGTCCGAAAGCTTTTATGACTTTGACCTGGTAACGGACCTGCAGGCCGACCAGGAGATCATGCAGGTGACCAAAAACCTGCCCAACTCCATTTACGGCCACACCATCAGCCCGCATGTGGGCGGCGGCACCAACTCCAGCGAGTACGAGATGCTTTCCTCCAACTCGCTGATGCTGATGCCCTCCATCACACCGTTCAACTGGTTGAACCTGCACAAGGCAAACAGCCTGGTCAGCAACCTGAAAGATCTGGGGTATGCCACGCTGGCAGCCCACCCCTATACCAACTCCAACTACCGCCGCGATTCTGCCTGGCTGACGCTGGGCTTTGACGAGACCCACTTCCAGGATGATTTTCCGACCAAGGAAACCTATGGCAGCCGCCCCTACCAGACCGACAGCGCCACCTACCGCGACCTGGAAGGTTTGTATGAAGCAATGCCGGAGGACCAGCCGCGGTTTGTGTTCCTGGTTTCCATCCAGAGCCACGGCGATTACGATATGAACCCCCCGGAGGAGGATATCGTGCATGCCGCAACCGATTACGGCGAGTATGATTCCATCATGGATGAATACCTGAGCAACATCTATATGACCGACCGTGCCTTTGGCGAACTGACCGAATACCTGACCGAGCAGTACGAAAAGACCGGCCGCAAGGTGATTGTTGCCATGGCAGGCGACCACGCCCCCAGCTTTGTGGATCATGTGGCCGACCATACCTTTACCGATGAGAACAATTTGCAGATTTTGGAGCGCAGCACGCCCTACCTGATCTGGGCAAACTACCCGCTGGAAAACGCAGGCCAGACCAGCGCCACCGACGAGTACAACCGCATGGATATGTGCATGCTGGCTCCCACCCTGGTGGAAAATGCCGGGCTGCCGCTGACCCCGTATTACCAGTACCTGCTGGCACTCAAGCAGGTGGCCCCGGTGGTGACAGCCGCCAATGACTATATGGACGCGGACGGCGTGACCCACACCTACGGCGAGAATGCAGAGCTGGATGCCTGGGTGCATGGGTACTTCTATTTGGAGTATAACAACATCGGTGCCAAAGCAACCAGTCAGCAGAATTTGTTCCAGGTGGAAAAGTAAGAAGCTGATAAGCAGACGTCAGCCAGGATTCCTCTGATTTAGGGCAACACCGCACAATTCCCGCCTTGCGGCTTAAGCACCGCTCCGGCGGCTGCGG
>OMAY01000350.1_pt1 | contig 27959 bp, 18 predicted proteins | sample 1673611 | NCBI WGS metagenome assembly OMAY01 (sample SAMEA103958117, study PRJEB25191) | human gut metagenome | biome: human-associated habitat [ENVO:00009003]; feature: intestine environment [ENVO:2100002]; material: feces | place: Germany | collected 2013/2015
AGGGGAATATTGATTGCTGTTTTTGGCTATCAATACTAACTTGTGCTATTTTATTCACTTGGCTGCGATCAAAGTCCACCAACCCATAATTCCAAGGTTCGGATGAAGTAACTTGATAATAATGGGGGCCATACCAGCTATTATTGAGATTTTCTTTTTTCCAGTTTTCCTTTATTTTAAGAGCATATACTAATGGGCCTCTTTCAATAGTCACAGCATTCTCGTACCATGTACTGGTAGAAACTTCCATGGGTAAGTGTAATTCTACATTGTCATTTCGCTTCCATATACGATTGATAACAGCGATCCGCCCTCCTTCAATGTATTGTTCTGCCTTGCCGTTTACTATTATCTCAGCACGTTTGCACCATTTCGGAATGCGTAAGTGTAGCGGGAATTCGACTTGTTTGGTTTTGTTCTTCACTTCTTTAATAGTGAAGGATATACGGTTATCCATAGGATAATAGGTATCTTCACTAATTACGACCGATACATTGTTACCTACTTTAGCTGTGACTTCTGATGGAGAATAGGTAAAGGCGGCAATACCATTATCGGGCGTTGCATACCATAAATGCTGTGTGAATTTTGGCCAGCCTTGATGCATATTTGAAAAACAGCAAGGATAGCCGGTCAATGTGCCGAAAGTAATATCCGTACCTTCATGATCCTGATCGAAATTACGGCGGTGACGAGTTACCATAATCTGGTTGGGTTGCTGGAAGTATTGTTTAGTCATGAAGTCGTCTGATATCTGGGTAGGCAGAGCATTGAAGGCTATGCGTTCCAGGTGATCGGCAAAATCAATATCTCCTGTAATTTCTACCATCTTTTCAAGGGAGTACATCAATTCTACAGCGGCGCATAATTCAGAACCCTGTGTAGGGTTGTTTCCATGTAATGCTTCATCTCCACCATACATTCCTTGTGGCTGTCCGTGAAATTGACGGATATCCTGAAACCCTCTTTTTACAGCATCAATGTATTTAGGATTGGTGTCTTGCTGATAATAAATGATCGGTTCTTTGATACCTTGTGCCAGATTTACACAGTGTATTGTACAGATGCGGCGCAAATCCCCTCGGTTTACCATATCAACAAAGCTGTAACTCTGTTGGTGCAATAGATGCCCTAATTCGAGTAAGAAAGCCTCCCCTGTGAGATTATACAGCCAATATACAGCCTGCAGGTTATCGCAGGCACGGAATTCAGCCCAAAAACTCCACTGTCCTAGGGGTTTCTGTGGTAAGGTATTTAGTTGATAACGGAAGTATTTGGTCATAAAGGTGATGATTCTCTCATCGTTGGTTGCCGAATAGTATTGTTGTAAGATTTTCAACATTACCATACGTGGCCACCAATCATGTGAATTATCACGCTGTAATCCCGGTTCACCCGGATAGTCTTTTGCCGGACCAAAAAAGCCGTCTTCGCGTTGGCTTTGCAAAGCCCATTCTATCCAAGGCTGCACCTTAGCTTTCAGTTCTTTATCATCCAGGATATAGGCAAGAGGCAATAAGCCGTCAATCCAATAAGGACCACGTTCCCATTGGTCACCATCACCTCCTAACCAACCATTGCGTTCGCCCATGACTAAAGGATAGAGGGTGTCCATCTGTCCGGTGGCACCATTCTTTTGCCGGATTAGCATCTCTCTTAACCAACCTTGGGGCTTGATACTGCCCAAGGGAAGTTCTATTAATGGCTTTTGAAGTAGCGGATAGCGATTATTTCTGTAGTTATCCGTTACGTCTTTTTGAGGTTCGACAGCTTGTAGAGTGCAGCCGAATCCGATTCCTACCAATAGGTAAAATGCTTTCTTGATAGTAGATATATTCATATTTATTCTATTTGCTACTGTGTATTTTATCCATTAAAACTTTTATCCAGTATCCACCAACCACTGAACGGGCTTTGAAGCCTACCATTTTGCCACTATCCGTATAAAAATAGTCACTCATAGGAACTCGTGATGCGGTCTCATTGATGTACTTGTACAATGGGCTTACGAACTTCTCAAATTCCGTTTGATTGGCTGACATAGAGGCACTCCAGAGAATCCAATCCGATTTACTATAAGTGTTGCGTGAATCGAGTGGCAAGCCATACGTATTCTGTTTGGTCAGGTAGTAAGCAATTTCCTTTTTGGCGATTTCATCCGGGAACAGGTTTGTCTGCCACATTTTATCCCAAATCATGTTGTACTTTTGGCTCCAGGTGTCTTTACGGTCGAAGGCTAGACGGTAGTGATCACCCTCGCGGGCCATGCTTTCCCATTTGCAGGCCATATCTTTGGCAATGGTTATGTATTTGTCTGCTACATCATTCATGCCCAACATGCGTGCCATTTCACTGTAACCGGTGATACCCATTATGGCTTTCAGCGACAGGTTAGCATTATGTGCCCAGTGACCGGCAAAGTCGTCTGTACAGAGTTGATTCTCTGGATCGAGTCCATTCTCCACCAGGTAGTTAGTCCAGATAGTCAGCAAATCCCAGTATTTCTTGGCATAGTTGGCATTTCCTTCTATCATGGCAATGGTTGCGGAAAGAATAACCATGTTACCACTTTCTTCTACCGGCATGTCAGCGCCATATATCTGTCCGTTTGCTATCGGATATACCCCTAAATCGTGTGCCGGATAGGGTTTAGTCCAGCGTTTGCTGGCATTATAGTCGAAGATACTGGTCATCATGCCTTTCACCAGGTCTATATTGTAAGTCAAAAAGAGTGGAGTGGAGGGATAAGTTACATCTACTGTATTGATAAATCCGCCACTGTTATTTTCTTTGGAGAAAAATAGTAAGTTTCCGTATTTGTCGGTGAATAGCTTGTGAGCGGATATAGCTTGGCGATAAGCTGCGGAGCAGATCTCAGCGTATTGTTTGCCACCAGCTTTCAGGGCATCATCATAAATAGTTTCATCTTGCATACGGCAACGTTGCATAATCTGTAGGTAATTATCTCTTAATTTCTCAAATGCATCGAAGATAGACACTTTGCCTTCATGTTTCCAATACCCCATATATCTTTCATACATATATTCTATGGAGTAGATATCATCATATCCTAACATTAGGAATCCGGTATTTCCGGTTTTATCTACTGCACCCAGGTTGTGTACGAATGTCATGGCAGGTTGTTCTTCGGCACATTTTGCCCACCAGTTGAGTGTGGAAAGTCCACTTTTTCCGTTTTGTATGAAAGACCGCTTCATTTCATAATAATCGCCTAAACCGATTTCTGTTCCTGTTCTACTGGGAGTGGCTAAGTAAGCATACCCCCAGTCAATGCAGATTCCATCACCCTTATGATGGCATACAGGCTGATCTATGGTTCCAGCTTCTATATAGCGGATACCGTTTTTAGAAAATATCTTGGCGGATGTGGGCTGTGTGTTTTCATTGACAGCCAATTCCGGGGTAGTTTCAAAGTAAAGTTGCACGTCGTGTGCCTTTTTGTCTAATGATCGGACATGGTAAGAAATGTAATTTATAGGAGTAGACAATAAATCCAGATCATCAATCAGTTGCGGTGCTGTGAATACAACATCCAGTTCCACCGGACCGCATGTGAAAGTATAATAAGTTGAAGTTGCCAGTACATCTACTGAAGTTTGTACCGCTTCTGCTGCAAATTTTACAGCATCTTTCTTTTCACAATAGAGTCCGAAATCGACATAAGCGCCTCCGGTTGTGTTGTGGCAGTGGGCTGCTATAACGTTCTTTCCCTTGCGGAGTTTCTTTCTTGCTTCATCTGTAAGTTTTAGGTATACATTGTTTTTCCACTCTTCGCCTGTAGTAACAAGTTTTTCCCCGTTCAAGTAAAGTTCAAATACATCATCGTGGGAGTAAATGATGTAAAAATCTCTTTCAGATTCCAATTCGTTTATATCAAATGTACGTCGTACATAAATGTCGCTATTCTGTTCGCTCCATTCTGTATGGACACGTGGGAGATCACGGCTTCCGAAAGCGGCTTTTCCATGTTTCCATTCTTTGTCGTCGAAATCCAAAGATATCCAATTATCGGCTGGCTTTTTTCTTAAAAAAGTGCCTTCCCAGATTTCTGTGTCGGTCATTGGTGCTATGGCTTGCAGATCCAGTTTCTCTTTTCCCAGAAAACGGTAACTTTTACCATCTACACGCAATGCACCTATCAATGATTTGGGTGCATCGGTCCAGTGCAGAGTTGTTCCATCCATCAGTTTATCGCAGGGAGACCAAATAGAAAAATTGGGGTCTGATACGATTAAGGGGACAGAAGGAAGGCGTAACTCTACGTTCCTACTGGGACGATAGAGGTCGGTAGCATATGCTGTGGTGTATAATGCTATTGATAGGAGGAATAGTGTGAACTGTTTGGATTTCATGATGATTTTTAAAAAAGAATCATGAGAGTGTGTTGGGCACTCTCATGATTAGGGTGGATAAGATTAGATATATTACCAAATAATAGCTTGGTCTTCGTCTGGAACGGTTGTATTGATCTTACGTTCCATAGTAATAGAACCAAAAAAGCGATATGGAATATAAAGATCTGTATTGGGTATAAGTTCGTTATATTCGTATTCCATATTAATTTTAATATAGCGATGTTTTAGGTAAGGCTGTAAAGCATCCATTTCTTCTGAAATAACATAGTCTGCTGAAATGAATTTGAAGCCTATTTGATCAGCATGAGGAGCTTCTAATGTCATAACTCCTTCATCTTTAAAGTTTGCGATGATTTTATACAATTCGCGGTTTTCTAATTCTTCATCTGTTAATCCAGCATAGAAAAAAGCAGATTTATCATTTACTACTTTCAAAGTGCGAGTTTCCATAGCTACAGGCACTTGTTCATTATCACTTTTGTCACGTTGGTAAACTAGACCAGCCGTAGCGGAATAACTACCAGAATAGTCGTTAAATGGGATAATATTCAATAATGCCTTACGATAATGTTTGCGGTAGTTCACTTCATATTCTTGTCCTTCGGTAATGCTTAATGGTAAAATGTACTTATCTACCATATTCAAGTCACTTAATGTAAAATCGATATCCAGTATTCCTACACTGGTATTTTTAGGGATAGTGACTTGTTCTGAAGCTAGACTATAATACTTTTTGTCCAATTCAATATAATATAGATCGTCGCGATATCTGTAACGTTCGAAGTTCAGTTGCTTTAGTGTATCTGGATCTACTGCTATATTAACAGTCAAATCCTTTTCGTTCATAGTAGAACCACTTAAGATAACTGGTACCTGATAAGTTACTTTTCCTTCAGGTTTATATCTCAAGTAGATGTCAGCTACTCCATTTTTGCCGAATGATACGGCTTGCTTGTATAATTCGTCTTCCCATTCTTTATTGCAAGCGCAGAAAGTACATACAAGCGCAATAGTACATAAAATACGATATATTGTTTTCATAAAAAGTATTTCTTTAATAATGTATTAATCATAATAAGTCCAACCCGGATTCTGTGTTAAACGGGCATTCTTTTTCAATTCGCTGTGTGAAATTGGCCAAAAATACATTTTCTTGGTGAAAACAGCTGGTAATGATGGAACAACGGTAGGTATGTAGAATAATTCACGATTATTCTCACTTGAACTGATATTAATATTACAACCGTAAATCATTGTGGCTTCTTCTTCTGGTGCATCTTTCCAACGGCGTAAATCATAATAGCGATGACCTTCGGCAAATAGCTCGATTTGGCGTTCACGTTTCAGTTTTTTACGGAACTCATCTTTACTGTCGTATACATTATCTGCATAATTAGGTAATCCAGCTCGGATACGAATGGGCTCAATACCCTTAGCCATTTCATCCTTATCTCTACTGATAGTATAGGTCTTACTATTATCCCATGAAGCTATTTCATAGCTACCATCTAATTCATTCAAGGCTTCGGCATAAATTAACAAAACTTCTGCATAGCGTATAGCTGTATCAAATTTCGGAATGATACGACCACCATTCTTGTACGAATCTTGCGGGTTGTAGAACTTTTTAACGCCAATACCTGTTCGTAGATATAGTTCTCCTGTTTGTGCCACTTTACCGTCGCTCGAATCGTGATAATACCATGCACGATAGAAACGGTTGTAATCATCATAAGAAGTAGTCATTTCCCATACACTACCATTGTAGGCAACAGATGCATAGAAACGAGGTTCACGCTCGGCATATTGTAATGATACACCTTCCTTCAATGGTTTATATTGTTCTTCTGTATCTTGAGTCACAAAACCTGTTCTACGTTGGCTACCATCACCGCGTCCCAGATAATCATCTTTTCCTAAAACATCTTCACCAGTATTGGTATAGTATGCATCGCATTGCTTTAAACTTATGCCATGACAATTATAACCTCCCATTTGGAAAGGCATTTGATGTTGTACCATTGTTGAAATGTTTTCGCCTCCTGTGTTTGTACCACGTGTAAAAATCAGCTCAGGATTATTTGAAGCGATAAGGTCACCATTAAAAAGTGAACGATAAGATTCAAATGGGTCAATGTTTTGCCAACCTTCCGGCCAATCCTGTGTTGAATATTCCTTGTTTTCTTCTGTTACAGGTGGCATGATAGTCATAGGATAAGCTTCACCTCCATCGTTGTTGTAACGACGATCAGCTACATAGATTTTATATTTGCCAAGTTCCATTACATCACGAGCTGCAGCTGCGGCACGTGCCCATTTGGATTCATCATATTCTTGAGAAATCAAATGCTTACCTGTATCGTCAGTAAGATCAGCCATCTCTGTATTTCCATTGGCGATAGGACTTGCTGCGTAAAGCAATACTTTGGCACGAAGTGCTAGGGCTGCTCCACGAGTAGCACGAGCTATTTCAGTACTGGTGCGATCTTTTTCCAATTCCCCAGCTGCTATTTTCAATTCTTCAGATATATAGTCAGCACATTCATCATAACTGTTACGCGGTATGGCTAAATTTTCGTAACTATCTGAGTAGTCCATTTCACCATCGTTGGGAATAATGGGTATTGGACCATATTTACGCAATAATAGCCAGTAATAATAGGCGCGTAAGAAGCGAGCCTGTCCTCTTTGATCTGTGATTTCTTGTTCAGTCAAATCCTTATTACGATAAATATTCCGAATAAAGGTGGAAGCATCACGGATAGCAGTATAGCAATCTTGCCATGAACTCTGATAGGCATTTTCATCATACAATCCGTATTTTAGCTTACGATATTCACCTGTACGATCGCCAAAATACATGTCATCGGAGAAGTTATGGGGGGTATCCCCTTTGCTACACACGTCTTCATTCCATTTTTTTAGGTGTGAATATACACCTGCTAACCACTCTTCTGCATATGTTTTATCTTCAAATAGCTTTTCTTCTGTCATTCGATCATTGAAATAGCGGTCTACATCTAAATAGTCACTGCAGGAGGAAAATGTTGATGCTCCGACTGCCAATGCTACTGCTAAATATATATGTTTCGTTTTCATGAAATTAGTTTTTTAGAAAGTTACGTTCAAACCTAAAGTGAATGATTTGCTTAATGGATACTTCATACCATCACCGCTGGCTAATTCTGGATCCCAAAGATCCAAGGAATCCCATACAGCTAGATTATTGCCTAAAAAGTAGAGGCGGGCTTTAGTCATGCGGAGCTTGTTGGTCCATTTCTGTGGAAAGGTATATCCCACTTCAAGGGTCTTTAGGCGTAGGTAGGAACCATCGCGTAACCAAAAAGTAGAATTACGATAATTGTTACTATTGCCGCCATAACTGAGGCGAGGATACTTAGCGTTGGGATTTTCAGTAGCAGGATTTCCGGAAATCTCACTGGAGATCCATCGGTTACCTGGTTCTGCCCAGTCATTCAGAATATTACCCCAATCTCCATTAGAGAAAGCATATACAGCAGGACCATTGATGAAATAAGCTGACTGACCTGCTCCTTGGAAATGTATATTGAAATCAAAACCTTTCCAACTAGCGGAAAGTCCCAGACCGTAGATTAAGTTCGGAGTACTGGTAGAGCCAATAGGCACCACATCCAGATCGCTAATTACGCCATCGCCATTCACATCCTTATATTTTATATCACCAGGCATGTAGTCACCGAATGTTTGTTGTGGACTGTTACGAATGTCATCATAGTCTTTAAATAATCCTAATGCAATAAGGCCACGAGCTTGGTTAAGACGATAGCCTTCAGTCATCTGATAAGCATAAGAGTTCATTTGCTCATCATACTCTATTACTTCATTCTTAGTATAAGTTAAATTACCACGTACTGTAAAATCTACTTGACCTATTTTTTCGTGATACATAAAGTTTCCATCAATACCTTTTGATTCCATTTTGCCTACGTTAGCCCAAGGTTGGCTGGTTACGCCAACTGTTTGTGGCAGATATTGACGTTTCATGAAAATTTGATCACGAGTATCTTTATATATATCTAATGTTAAGGAGAATTTATTATTCAAGAGTGCCAGGTCTATACCTAAGTTGTGTTTCTTTGCTCTTTCCCATGTGAGGTTCATGGAACCGATTTGTGAGTAGTGATAACCGTTAAAGCTATATGTATTATTTACATCACCATAATTCCAGCCATCCATTGTTCCGAATGAATTTAAGTAGGGGAAACGGTTTAGCCATTCGTCGCTATCAAGGCGATCGTTACCTACTTCACCATAAGAATAACGTATTTTGAACATGTCTAGCCATTTTATGCGACTTTTGATAAATTTTTCTTCTGCTAAATTCCAACCAACAGATATTGCAGGGAAGAAACCGAATTGATTGCCACTTTCAAAGTTCTCAGAGCCAGTGTAACCGAAGTTAAATTCTGCAAAGTAGCGATAGTCATATCCATATGTAACACGACCAGAAAAACCTTGTGAGCGGCGAGCGACAGCTTTCATTATATCATCTCCTACATCAGCTGTCTTTACTTTTTGGTATTGGAAATATTTTAATGTTCCACCGATATCGTGTTTATTTCCAAATAAGTGATTGTAGTGTAGTTCGGCTTCTAAATTTTCATTACGGTAACCGTCTGTATAACTAGATTGAGTCATTAGCTGCTCTTCTGCTACTCGGTTCATTACCAAATTTCCGTTTTCGTCACGGCGAGCTTCAGCTTGCCACAGTTCTGGACGTTTAGTACGGTTATTTTCGTTTTTATTTTCAGTATCAAAGCCGTAACGTCCTACGAATTTTAAGCCTTTAGTAATAAAATCCAATTTTTGTTCTAAAGTTACATTAGTCTGAATCTTGTTTAGCCATGTTTCTTTATAACCAGTTTGAGTCGCCATTACCCATGGGTTCATTCGATTGTCGGTTCCTGTTGTTGGAATTTTACCATCCGAGTACATCAAAGGAATACTAACAGGATTTTGTCCTGTAATAGATCCCCATATATCATCATTGCTCATACCAGGTGTATTTTGTAAATCTAATGAACCGCCGATACCTACGCTGACGAGGGTCGTTTTTGTTACATTTAAGTCTGCATTCATACGGTAGTTCCAACGATTCAGGTTGGCGTTTGTATTATAGTCTTTTTTCAAGCCTTCATCGACATTATACATACCTCCTTGATTCAAGAAGCCGACAGAAACAAAGTAACGTGCGGTAGAACCACCGCCACTGATATTGATGTTAGCGCGTTCTGTCCAAGCACCATCTCTTAGTAGTACGTCTTTCCAATCCACATTAGGATATAGATCAGGGTCTAATCCTTGATTTAAAATTCCTATTTCTGTTGCTGTATATCGAGGCTCTTGATTGCGTGTAACCAAAGCTTCATTTAACATGTTGGCATAGGTAATACCATCTACAAATTCTGGAGTACGTGTACGTGTATTATAACCACCTTCCATTTTTACATCAATATTGACTTTACCTTCTTTACCGCGTTTGGTTGTAATCAAAACTACGCCATTTGCACCTCGTGAACCATAAATGGCTGTGGCAGAAGCATCTTTTAATACAGAGAATGATTCAATATCTTCAATATTCAGTTCATCCATAGATCGTTCGAATCCATCAACTAGTACTAAAGCACTTGAATTGGCTCCAAATGTGGAAATACCACGGATCCAGAATTCAGAAACTTCTCCTGGTGCGCCAGACTTCTGCATACCGATGATACCAGCTACGTTACCGGCCAATGCGTTAGTGATACTAGTACTTGCTGCTCCTGAGCTTTTTAGTGAACTTAAATCTACTGTAGTAATAGCTCCAGTAATAGTAGCTTTTTTTTGTACACCGGTACCGGTAATGGTAACTTCGTCCAATACACTGGTACTGGAAGGTTTCATGTTAATATTTAGAATATTACGTCCTTCTATAGGTACTTCCTGTTTATCGTAGCCTATATAGGAGAAAACCAATATTTGATAAGAAGAAGCTTTAATACGGAACTTACCATCAATATCTGTGATAGTACCTAAGCCCGGTTGATCTTTTACTACAATGTTTACACCAATCAGAGGTTCCTTATTTTCATCGAGGACAACTCCTTTAATTTCGGACATATTTTTTTGGGCAAATGCTATGGAAAAGCATCCCAAAAGCAGTATCCATGTTAATATATACTTTTTCATACTTATGTTTTCCATTGATATTATTCTTTCGTGATAATGCGGATACGCTTATTATTTTTGTCCGCGATATAAAACTCACTGGTATTTTGATTATAAGCAATACCATGGGGGCGATTGAAACGTGCTTCTAGGCGCAAATCGCCATCGGCTAATCCCCATTCTTGATAACGTCCAGCAAAAGTCGTAACTTGTCCGTTTGGTTCAACTTTACGAATAAGATTATTATTTTGGTCGCATACATAGAAGTTTTCGTTTTCATCAAAACAACCTTGTTGAGGTTCATTGAAACGGGCTGTAGTACCAGGCCCATCTGTATATCCTGAACTACTTTTGCTCCCACACAATAGATAAGGCTGCATAAACTTGCCTGTTGCATAATCAAAATTGGTGCGGTAAATACAATGATGTCCCATGCTGACAATATAAGCGAAATTACCACTTGGAGCGATTATCATTGCGGAATTAAATCCATTATCAACACGGAATATTTGTTCTTTATCATTGGTTTGAAAATTCCATTTATAGTATTCACCACCATTCCAACGATTGAAAAATAAACCATTGGTTTCTGGGTGGACATCTCCTCCACAGCAACTCTTCATTCGTACCAAAGTGTTCCAAGAGGAAAAACTTTCTTTTTTCGGGTCGTTACTACGTTCTGATACGGCAACAGACACTCCCTCATCACTTGAATCTTGGTCATTGAAGATATATAATTTGCTGTGGTCTGAATTAAAGGCAATACTACGTGGATGATCGACGCCACTTCCTGTACGCCATAAGGTTGTTACTTGTTCGTTAATTAAATCGATTTTACGTAAACCTTGATAATCTTCCAATAAATAAAGAATACCTTCGTTATCCATTTCTAACCAATATGGGTCTTGGAATTGGGCATCTTCGAAGTTTCCGTCTTTGATGGTACTATTAGCGTCAATATCTACATGTCCAATTAATGTTTTTACTACTAAAGAAGGAATATATTCAAAATTTTTTTCTGAGACAACTTCTTGTGTATTGTTTCCAGTTCCTACTGATACTTTTACTTTACCTACTCCAGCTTTTCTGGGTACAAAACAATAGATACATGTACCATTGGAACTAATTAGTACTGCTTCTTTGTCATTAACAGTCACCTTGATGTTCCTCAAATTACTTCCGAAATTATTACCATATATTAGGAACTGTGCTCCTCCAGCTCCGGATTCTGGTGTAAAACTTGTAATTGTAACTGGCTGAGAAGGGTCATATATAGCAGATGTTCCACTATCATCCTTGTCATCTTTACAGCCGACAACACCTAAGATAAGGAGCAGTACTAATAAGTACCACTGCTTGCATTTAACATTTAAATGTGCTTCCATAAAAAATTATTAGAGTTAAAAAATACTATTGTTGAATTAATTCTTGTTTGAAGGCTCAAAATCAAGACTTTGAGCCTATCTATTTAGTGAATTTGGATAGATTTCTGTCCCTTGATATCTCTTGAAGAAAAACCTAGCATGATATTATAGATACCCGGATCTGTGACAAATTGTTTATCAATTGTGCTATAGTAAGTAAAAGCATCTTTTGGAAGGGTCATTGTAACAGTTTTTGTTTCACCTGCTTTCAAAAATACCTTTTCGAATTTCTTCAATTCTTTTTCCGGCCGATCTACTATACCACTTTTATCTCTTCCTACATAAGCCTGTATAACTTGTGCTCCATCTCGTTTACCTGTATTGGTCAGTTTACAGGTAACTTTCACAGTACCATCAGCATTGGGAGCTGAGGCAACCATATCAGAAAGCTTGAAAGAAGTATAAGAAAGGCCGTAACCAAATGGGTATTGTACATCACGTCCCAGTTTGTCGTAACCACGATAGCCGATGTAGATACCCTCGGTATATTTCACATGTTTGTCACCGTCGGGATCGTGATAGCTATTGTAAGCAGGATTGTCTTCCCATTTCTTTTCAAAAGTCATTGGTAGTTTACCGGAAGGATTAACTTTACCAAATAGCACGTCTGCAATAGCATGTCCACCTTCTTGCCCGGCATACCATCCCCAGAGTAATCCCTTTAATGAAGGTTCCCAACTTTGCATTCCAATGTTTCCTCCGGCATTTACTACACCTATAATGGGCTTTTTACATTTAGCTATTCTCGTTATCAGTTGTGAATCTGCTTCAGGAAGGAAGAAAGAACGATCGCCACCTTCTGCTTCCGAATCAGAGCTATGTCCAAAACAAGCAACTATCATGTCAGCTTTGTTTAAGTGTTCAATAAACAAATCTCTTGTTTCATTTTTACGTTTCCATGTGAAGCTTGCAGCAGCGCCACCACCTTCCTGGAAGTATTCAAAGCGTATCCGGTAGTTTACACCAGCTTGCAAAGTTCTGGCGATTGTAGAGGTTCTGAAACCACCTACTTTCCATTCATCAGCTACTAACTCATCATTGATGTACATGCGATAACCGTCATCGCCACCTGCCAGAAATTCATACTCAGCTGTTTCTGCCGGACGGACAATTCCGCTCCAACGTACAGAATAATGTTCTTTGGACATGCCTTCAATGGAAGTACCGCCACTCCATGAATAATTTACTTTTTGTTCGGTTCTCTCCAATAGCGGTTTCCCTTCAAGATGTTGATTGGTGAAATATTCTGCATGAAGTCCTTTCTCCTGAAGTTTCTCATTCGTGTACATGATTTCGGGCATGAAGTCCATCTCATCTACATACTCTACTTTTACTCCATAGCTTTCGCCCACTTCGCGGATACCGTCGAAGGCACCTACATAATGAAATGGAGTTACATTACCACTACCACCTCCACGAACGTAACCATTAGCATTCTTGCCAACTACTACGATATGTTTGGTGCTTTTGGGATTGATAGGAAGAACGTTTTTCTCATTTTTGAGTAATACAATACCTTCCTGGGCAACTTTCAGTGCAGTAGCTACTGATTCGGGATCATCCAATGGGATACTGTTATCCACTTTGGTTCCATCTTTGAATCCGAAAGCAATGAGAACACGCAAAATGTGGCGTACTTTTTCATCAATCATATCCATAGATATAACGCCTGTTTTCAAGTAATAAGCCAAATCTTTCGGATTCATTTTCTCTCCACCAGCCATTTCTAAGTCCAGGCCACCTTTTACAGCAGGTACGCAATGATGAGTAGAACCCCAGTCAGACATTATAACTCCATTGAAACCCCATTGGCCTCTCAATACTCCTTTCAGTAACCAAGGTGCTTCAGTTGTCCAAATGCCATTTACCAAATTGTAGCTGGTCATTACTGCACCTACTTCTGCTTCTTGTACCGCAGCTTTAAAAGCCGGGAGATAAATTTCGTGTAATGTACGTTCATCAATATCGTTGCTGATATTGTTACGATCATAATCGGAGTTATTGGCGATGAAGTGCTTCACAGTGGCCATTACACCTTGATCCTGTACACCCTTGATATAGCCAACAGCTGTGCGTCCTGCCAGATAGGGATCCTCGCCCATATACTCAAAGTTGCGTCCACACATGGCCGCACGATAGATATTCACTGCCGGCCCTAGCAAAATATTGATGCCTCTTGCCTTACAATCGCGACCTAATGCCTTACCATATTCGTAAGCCAGGTTTTCGTTCCAAGTGGCTGCCAGCATTACTGTAGCAGGATAAGCTGTAGATTTACCGTGAGTACCCAATCCTTGGGGACCATCTGTCATTTTCATACGATTGATGCCCAGACGATCAATGTTCCTTGTGTACATCCAATCAACTCCACCTACGTAGGATAGCTTTTCTTCTACGGTCATCTGCTTTAACAGTTCCTCTACCTTTTGGTCTATATCAGGGGTATACCATTTCTGTGCTGATACGGTCAGAAAACTGGATGCAAGCAAGAGTGCCGCGCATAGTTTTTTAGTATTCATTGTTTTAGGAATTATAGTTTTTAGTTATGGACTACTGTATTTGAATTGCTTTCACTGCCTTTATATCTCTTGAAGAGTAACCTAACATGATGTTGTAGGTACCGGCATCTGTAACGAATGATTTAGCATTAGTGCTATAGTACGTGAATGCATCTTTGGGCAGTGTCATCTTGATTGTCTTTGATTCACCTGCTTTCAGGAATACTTTCTCGAACTTTTTCAGTTCTTTTTCGGGGCGTTCAATCGTGCCTCCTACTTTACCTACATATGCTTGTACCACTTGTGCACCATCGCGCTTACCACTATTGGTCAACTTGCAGGTCACTTCGATAGAGCCGTTTGTATTTTGTTTGGATACTGATACACCGGACAAATTGAAAGTAGTATAAGACAGGCCATAACCGAAAGGATATTGAACGTCGCGTTTCAGTTTGTCATAGCCCCGATAACCAATGAAGATACCTTCTGTATATTTCACATGCTTATCGCCGTCGGGATCATGGTAACTGTTATATGCGGGGTTGTCTTCCCATTTCTTTTCGAATGTCATAGGCAGTTTACCAGATGGGTTTACTTTACCGAATAAAACCTCACCGGCAGCTGTTCCGGCTTCCTGACCTCCATAGAAGGCCCACAGAAGAGCATTCATGGAAGGTTCCCATTCCTGCATCTCAATATTGCCACCTGCGTTTACGATACCTATAACAGGAGTCTGGCTCTTGAAGATACTTGCTAGCATTTTCTTATCTTCTTCTGGTAAACCAAATGGACGGTCGTGTCCTTCGCCTTCCGTATCAGAGTTGTGTCCAAAGCAAGCTACTACCAGGTCTGCCTTTTTTAGGTAGTCTGCAAAATAGTCAGTGTTATCACCTTTCACTTTCCAACGGAAATCTACATTAGCTGAACCACCTTTCTGATAGTATTCAATCGTAATCTTATATTTTGTTCCGGCTTCTAGTTTTTTAGTGATATTGGTTTTGTGATAGGCTCTTGCCTCCCAATCATTGATAGCTGTTTCACCATTAATAAACATGCGATAGCCGTCATCTCCACCGAGTGTGAACTCGTATTCAGCAGTTTTATCCGGACACATTACGCCACTCCATCTAACTGCATAGAATTCTTTGGGCATATCGTTGAGGCCTGTTCCCGTACCACTCCAAACATAATTGATTTTCTTTTCAACTTGCGAGACTATAGGGGCACCTTTGAAATCTATATTATTAAAATATTCGGCTTTGAACCCGGCTTCCTTTAAATCATTACCTGTATACATAATTGCGGGGAAGAAATCAAATTCATCCAGAAATTCTACTTTAACTCCTTGGCTGATTCCTTCTTTTTGAATACCATCGAACATATTTACATAGTGAAATGGAACAACTGCACCGCTACCTCCACCATGTACATAACCTTTGGCATTCTTTCCAGTTACTACAATGTGTTTGTACTTGTTCGGATTAATAGGAAGGATATTTTTTTCATTTTTCAAAAGTACCATGCCTTCACGAGCTACTTCCAAAGCGGTTGCTGTGGATTGAGGGTTATCCAAGGGTATATTACTATCTGCTTGAGTACCATCTTTGAATCCAAAAGCAATTAGGACACGTAAGATATGACGTACTTTTTCGTCAACCATATCCATTGTTACATCACCTGTTTTTAGGTAATAAGCCATATCTTTCGGATTCATTCTCTCACCACCTGCCATTTCAAGATCTAAACCACCTCTGGCAGCAGGTATGCAATAGTGTGTTGAACCCCAGTCAGACATTACTACACCATTGAAGCCCCATTGATCTCTTAAAACATCTTTTAGTAACCAAGGAGATTCCGTTGTGTAAACGCCGTTTAGCAAATTGTAACTAGTCATTACTGCACCGACTTCAGCTTCTTGTACAGCAGCTTTGAATGATGGGAAATATATTTCATTCAGAGTTCTTTCATCAATATCGTTACTGATGTGATCACGGTCATAGTCGGAATTGTTTGCAATAAAATGCTTGATAGTTGCCATAACTCCTTGGTCTTGTACACCTTTGATGTAACCCACTGCTGTGCGTGAGGCTAGATAAGGATCTTCGCCCATGTACTCGAAATTACGTCCGCATAGTGCTGAACGGTAAATATTTACGGCAGGACCTAATAAGATGTTCACGTTTCTTGCCCTGCAATCACGTCCCAATGCTTTGCCATATTCATAAGCTAAGTTTTCATTCCAAGTTGCAGCAACATATCCAGGCCGGTCTGCAAAACAGCGTCCCGGTAGGCCCCCACATCAAAGCCTGTGTTTTCACGCTCCAGCACAGTGTGGCAGCAGCCTTGCGCCCACTGGCGGGATTCCGGCTGCAAGGGGCCGTTATTGACAAAGAACACCTGCCCCACTGCGGCCATTTGCTGTACAGCAAAGCGGCAGGCTGCATCAGCCTGCCCGTTGGGGTGATAATTGAAATAGATAATCAGCCGTTTTTTCATAGCGGTTGGCTTAATCCTCATAGGTCACGTCATGGGGGCCCAACACCGTGCGCTTAACGCGCATCATGTTTTCGTAAGCGGATTTCGGCATCCGCTTACGCAGCCAGTTGCGGGCGCGGCGGCGCTTGGAATTCTCATACGGGCCATAGTTTCCAAAACCGAACCAGTGCTTGCGCGCGGCAAAAGCACCGGCGCTGGCAGCGGCACTGCCAAAGGTGGTGCAGTCAAACACGCGGGCAAGCGGGCGGATCAGACCACTCGCGTATGCCTGCATGGAATCGCAGCGGGCAACGGCATAATCAGCGCTCATGGCCTGGGCGGGGTAATACCCTGCCCCCTGCGCCACAAAGGGATAGATACGCTCAATGGCATGGCTGATGGTACCATCCTGCGGCAGCGGCTCCGGCGGGAAATCCTCGTGCTTCCAGCCGTGGTCAAACAGCGGAGCCAATGCTTTTACGCGGAACCAGAATACGCTGCCAAAGGGGGCAATGGGCATTTTTTCGCCGGAAATAGGGCGGTCAATGCCCAGCTTTTTCATCAGGGCCTTGGTATTATCAAAGTTGGGGCCCCAGCCGTTGGAGCACATGTTCATGAAATACACGCCATGCGTGGGGAACGGCGGGCAGAGCAGGCCCAGATAAGGGTCTTTTTCAAATTCTGTCAGCACATTCAGCACATAGTCTGCGTTTTTGCAGATATTCTCGTTACAGACATAGCCAAAGCTGGCGCCAACGCTTCCGGGTTTGGTCTGGATGGCCTTTTTATCGTGCATAAAGCAGGCGTAATCATACTCCCGGATCTGCGGGGCAAGGTCACACAGGAACGCTGCCACATCGCGGCCGCGGTTTTCGACCACCTTTACGGTAACGGCATGCAACGGCAGGGTGCGGAACGCTTCTTCGATCTGCTGCTTTTTCTCCGGCGTGTTGGTGGAAATAAAAACGTCAGTCTCCGGCGGCATGTTGGCGGCAAAGGCGCAGCTTTGGGGCAGCATATCCATAAAATACAGGTGCATGCACAGCGCAATGCGGCGGTTTTTGCGCACGGCAGCGGCGCAGGCCTCATCCTGTACCCTTTCTGGAATCAGGCGGGTCAGACCCAGGTTGCGGGTAAAATCATAAGGGTGCATGGTGCGGATCATGTTTTTCCAGATCAGCTCCAGCGGGTAATCCGTATGGTCCCGCAGGTAGGCGTACAGTTCCCGCACCGGCTCCCCGGCGGTATCATTCAGGTATGCCTCAAAATCATGCATAAAGCTGCGGCGCTTGAACAGCGGGCACTTTTTATCCCGCAGCAACCGCGTGGGGCAGACAAGCAGCGGATAATCCGTAAACTCTTTCAGATCGTCCGTGTTGACATAGACATCCCACTGGTAGCCTTTATCGGCAAACTGTTTGGTAAACACCGATTCGTACCGCTGCACAGAGTCGGTATAGCTTTCGATCATGGGCATGGTATCCCAGTAATTTTGCAGCTCTTTGCTCTGGATGAACTTTTTGCGGTAGACAATAAAGTGAGACTGAATGTGCACCGGCAGGTAATTATAAAGATGTTTGCCCTTAAAGGGGTTGCCCTCCGCCCCATGGTGGATCGTCAGGCCCCAAAAATCAAGGTTGGTGCGCTCGGCCATGGCGTCAAACATTTCTTTCAAGGGGCGCACAGGACCCATCAGGGTAGAGTTCGTCATGACCACTTCGTCAAATTCGCTCAAACGCTGCCAGCCGTAATGATCCAGCGCGGTTTTATAGGCCCACACATCCAGGCCCTTGTTTTCGCGCACAATAATTTGATCGGTAAATTCTTCAAATGCCGCGCGGCCCTGCTTGCTCAGCTTGCCGTTGCACACAACGATCAGCTCGGTCAGGTTACGGGCAAGATCGCGCAGGTAATAGGTGATAAAATCATCCACATCACCGTTTTTTTCGTAAAAGAAAAAAATACCCAGTCGTTTCATTCTGTCACCCTTTCCGGTTATCGTTATGCCAAACCTGCGTCTTTTAATATTGCGTTAATCTTGGTGGGGTCGCCCCAAACGCCGGGGCTGTCATACGGGCGGTCCGGGAAAACGCCGTAATCCAGTTTGATCTTATAGTTTTTATCCCGCAGGAACTGCTCCACACGGTCAGCCAGGGTCCGCGGCTGGCCGGTGCAGACGTTGATGATGCCGTTGACCTTGTTCTGCACGCTGGCCGCCACAATCATGGTTGCCAGTTCATCCAGATCAATAAAATCGTACTTATTCTGCCCGCTGGTAAACGGGAACGTTGTTTTGCCGTCCAGCTCTGCCTGTGCGATTTTGGCAAAGATGGAACTTCCGTGGGCTTCGTCGCCCGTAATATAATAGGCGCGCAGCCAGTGCAGGTTGCAGCTGCTGCCCTGCAAGGAGAGCATCATGCTCTGGCGCAGAGCATTTTTGGCAATGCCATATTGGCTCAGGGGGTTGCAGGGGGTATCATCCTCAATAGCGCCCTCCCAATAGCCAACTTCGTGCATAGTACCCATCACGGTCAAATCCGAAAGGCCGCCCGCTGCCATATTGTTCAGGAAGGTAACATGGGAGGAAAGATCCTTCATGTGGCTGGGCGCATTGTGGCGGAACCCATCCCGCCAGGCCATATGGATGCAGACATCAGGCTTGCCCAACGCCGCATAAATATTTTTGTCCCCGCTGAAAATAGGCACATCGCAGAATTCTGCGCGCTCGTCCACGCCCTTAAAGGCAAAGTCCGATGCAATGACGCGGTAGCCCATATCCAGTGCTTTTTTTACAACATGGCGGCCGATATAACCGGCTGCGCCGGTAACAAGGATGGTTTTCATTGTAGCAGTTTCTCCTCCCGGTTTGGCAGGCAGGCATACAGCCCCTGCAGGTGGGTACGGAACAAAAACAGTGCGGCACCCTGTTTTTTATTGTGCCGCAGTGCATACCAAAAGTCAAGCCTGCTGTGGGGGCAGGCTGCCAGCGCCTGCTGCAGGCTGCGCCAGGCAGCCGCTTTGGCTTTGGGCGGCAAGCGGCCATCCCGCAGCTGATGCATGACAAAGGTGACAAACTCTGCCTGGCGGGCGCTCCACACCTTTGGCAGCTGCTGCGGGGGGCACCAGGCGCGGGCTGCGGTATATTCCGCCTGCACCCACCGGGGCAGGTATTGCAGCCGTACCTGCACTGCTGCCGGGTTCCCACAGGCGGAGGTACTGCCCTGCCGCTCCAGGTGTTCATATACGATCTGCGGCGTATATGCGGCTGAATCTGCCTGCTGGAACACCGCCGCGTTGAAGGCAAAATCTTCCAGCCCTTTGCGGCAGGTTTCATCAAAGCGCAGATGGCCCAGCCGATTTGTACAGTACATAGCGTTCCAGACAAACTGCGGCCCGCTTTGCTGCAAAAATTGCAGGTAGCCCTGCCCCGCCGGTTTGTGGATGATTATTGCCTGCCCCGGCGGGTGGGGCAGCTCCACAGCCGTTCCTGCAGCATTGGCCCGCAGCAGGCGGTAGCCACCGCGCACCACATCCGCCCCGGTTGATTTGGCAAGGACCAGCAGGGTTTCCAATGCATGGGGCAGCATGGTATCATCATCATCACAAAAGGTGAACCACTGGCCGCGGCAATGCTGCAAGCCAAGGTTGCGCGCAGCGCAGATGCCCGCATTGGGCTGTTCCAGCACCCGGATGCGGCCATCTTTTTTGGCCAGTTCATGGGCCAGCGCAACACTGCCATCGGTGGAGCCATCGTCCACCAGCAGCAGCTCAAAATCCGTAAAGCTCTGGCGCAGCACGCTTTCCACTGCGGTATGCAGCAGTACCCCGGCATTATAGACAGGCATGATAATACTGATCATTGGGGCCTGCTCCATACGGTTCACCTGCCTTTTGGTTTATGGCAACACCGCACAATTCCCGCCTTGCGGCTTAAGCACCGCTCCGGCAGCTGCGGCACGGCATCTGCGTTGCCAAAATGCTCGATAAGACATCCAGTATTATCTGCGCTTTTGGCTTGGCATCTGCCGCACCTCGCTCGCCGTATCGGCACTTAGAATTATGCGGTATTGCCTTATATTTTGTGTGGATTATGCGGGAACAAAAAACAGATTTTCAGGATTCTGTCTCTTTTTCTCTTTTGTTTACCTCTCTCTCGCTGGCTTCCACCATCGAGATCACGTTCAGCAGCACCAGCCGCACCACAGCGGGGTGCAGGCAGCTGTTGTTGATGGCGTTGATGACGGATTTTTGGAGCTCTTCAATTTTTGCGGTTGTGGTCATTTCATCACCCTTTCTGCCATCGGGGAGCCGGAATATTCCGGGCGCGGATAGCTTGTATCTTCGGTTCGCGTGCCGCCACAGGCTGCCAGCGTAAGCGAGATGACCAATGCAAGCACCAACAGCAAAGCCAACGTGGCCAAAATCTGCATGAATTTCTGCATTAAATCTCCCTCCCGTTCACGCTCAAAGAACCGCATTCAATTCTGCCGGGGATTTCAAACTTGCTGGCATTGCAGTGGATGATCTTATCTACCTGGTCAATGGCAATGCCCACAAATTCGCTGGTGGCCCCGCCGGTGGAATAATCAAAGCTGGGGTCGCCGGTGGAGAACCAGCCTAAAAACGTGTAGCGGGAGTTATCGCCAATATAAGATTTGCCGTACCGGCTGCTTAACACACCGGTCAGGTTGTTTTCCCAGTACCAGCGGATGCGCCCCGTGTCAATATCCACACGAGTGCCAGCATCTTTGCCCATACGAATCCAGGCATTGTCCAGGTCATAAGTGGTTGTGCGCGCCTTATTGTGAATCTGCCCGGTCGTAATGTTGCCGCCGTTGATGATTGTCTTATCCTGGTTCCAGGTACTCAAATCCGAAAATGTCACAACGCCGGATAGGTTGATCTGTGCGCTGGTGATCTCTGTTCCGCCTGCCGTCAGCTTGATGGTGCTGCTGGTTCCGCTTGTGCTGGCTGTCAGCTTAATTTCGCTCACCGTCTGCTTGATCTCGGTTTTGGTTTCGTTGGCGGTCAGATAGTCGCCGGTGCTGGCAGTCCAAGCGGTAGGGGCATTGCCCATCTGCACCATGGGGTGCATGATGGTCAGATCGTTGGTAACGGTGGCGTTGTCGTCGGCTGTGCTTACAAACAGACCGTCTGCATAGCCGTCAGCGGTCGCCGTAAAGGCTGCCCAGCGCAGCTTCCAGCCGTTGTCCAGCTCAATGTCCTGCTTCGCATTTTTGAATGCATTGCCGTAATAACTTTTTGCGCCGCTGCTGTTCTTGGTCTCAAACTGCAAAAACAGGCTGTCCGTGCCGGAGTTGAGCTTGTACAGTACGCTGGCGCAGTAGGTCATGCCCTTGGCAATCACCAGCGTTTTGTCCGCACCAAAGTGGAAGCGGGTGTTCTGCGCCTTATTGGTCACTCGGACGGATTCACCGCTGATCGTGTATGTTCCTTTTTTGCTCAGGTTATTGCCGCCTGCATCCAGGGTCGCATTGTTCCAGTCATCGGTGCCCGCGATAATATTGTTGCCGCCGGTGATCCGCTGCGTTACCGTCTGGGTAATGCTGTCGGCTTTCTGGTCAATCGCGGATACTGATTCTTTAACGGTTTTGAATTCCCGCTTTGTGCTGTCCAGGTCGTTGGAAATGGTCGTGGTGGTTTCTTCCAGGCTGCTGACTTTGGTGCTGATGCTGTCCGCCTTTTGGCGGATGCTGGAAACATCCTCTTTCAGGCTGTTCACCGTTGCGGTGGTGGCGTAATCCTGCAGCTTGCTGTCAACGGCATCATTGGCAGCTCTGGTAGCGGTGTCCTTCACGTTGGCCGTTACCGTTTCAGTCACTGACTTGGTGACTTCGGTTTTGATCTCGTCAGCGGTCTGGGAAAACAGGCTTTTTGCGCTTTCCTGGGTCAGATAGTCACCGGAGCTGGCGTTCCAGGCGGTCGGCGCGTTGCCGTATTGCAGCATGGGGTGCAGCAGCGAAAACTTGTTGGTGTAGTTGCCGGTACCAGCGTGGGTGGTACCACTGCCCATATCCACCAGCTTTAAGGTGGCGTTGTCCGGCGGCGTCCACAGGCCATACCGCAGTACCCAGCCGTCCGTCTGCTCAATCTCCAGCTGATCAGTTGGCTTAATGGTTGCCCAGCTCTGGCTGGTGGAGTACCCCGCCGTGTAAGCGATTTCCATACAGAACTCATCCGCACCAGAAACGGGTTTGTACATAACAGACAGGCACAATGTCACGCCTTTTGCCACATACGCACCCACCGTTGTCCAGCGAAAATATCGGTTGGAGTTGGTGTTGGCCATGGTCGCCCCGCCGGTTAGTTCATAGGTAATAGAACTGCCGTCGCCGGTATTGCCTTTCAGTTCAGCGTTTTTGAAGCTCTCACTGCCCAGGATTAGGTTCCCGCCGCCGGTGATTTTGGTGTCTTTTTTCACCTCCGCCGAAAGCCCGTCCACCGTTGCTTTCAGGTCGGTGTACTTGCCGGTCAGGTCGCTGGCCTTTACTTCCAGGCCGTCCACGCTGGTCTTGATCTCCAGCATTTTGCCGGTCAGGTTCTTGTAGCTCTGGCTGTTCACGGCGCTGGAACTTTCCTGGCTGGCGCTGCCCACGCTCTCAAAGCTGGCCTTGCCGGAAGAGATCGTGGCGCTCATCAGGTAGGTATCAAACTCCCGCCCGCGTGCGTCCTTAACGTGCACGATCTGCCCGCAGGCAAGGCCGGAACTGCTGGGCACCGATACTTTGCAGGGGGTGTAGGTCACGTTTTTCAGCACGTTGTACAGGTTTTGGACAACGCTTTTCAGGTTGGCTTCGGTGCCGGTTGTCAGCAGCAGGTTGCCCTGCACGGCGTAAGTGTTGGTGGCAGTGGTGCTGTCGGGGTAGATGACCCCCACGTCACTGTCCGACTGCCGGATCTGGACTTTCTCAATGGCCTTGACCGCGTAGTCCTCGTAGCTCAGGCTGTCAGCATAATAGGCGGTGCTGTTGCTGGCACCGTCCGGGGTGATTTTAGCAGTGCTGCGCTTGTCTGTGTAGGTCAAGAATTGCAGCTTGCCGTCTGCATTCATGTGGGCGTAGCAGCCTGCCGCTTCCGCCGCCCAGGAGATGATCTGGCGGCAGGTCAAATCATCCGCGTAGAACGCCTGCACGCTGTAGCTGCCGTTGATGGGCAGGCTGCTGCTGGCCAGCGTAACCCCCGCCCGCTGGCAGGCCAGCTGAACCAGCTGCCAGATAGTTTTGGGGAACTGTGCCTGATTGGCCCGCAGCCAGCCGGAAAAGTCCGCATCCAGCTTGGACATGGTGTCATAGGCCGTGACCTTGTAGCTGTTGCGCTTGGTGCGGGTGGGCTTTTCAGCATAGAAAACGCCCACCTTGGTGCGGTTCCCGGCATCGTCCTGCCGGTAGTACGTCAGGGCGTCCCCGGCCGTGATTTGCAGGCTGCCGCCCGGGTCTGCCCAGATTTCGGCTTCAATGTAGTCCGAAAACGCAGAGCCGATGGTAAATTCCTGCCCGGCGTTTACCGCAGTGTGCAGCGTCAGGCTTTTGACCGCGCTGCCGGGGGAGCCGCCCTTTAATTCGGTGCCGCTTGGGAGAGTGAGAATTGGTTGGAGCAAATATACACCTCCTTTGGTTTTAGTTAGGAGGTAGGAGTGAGGAGTTGGAAGGTGTGCGCGTTCACGCACGATTTGAAAATTGGGCCGCAATCCCGTAGGAGCGCACATTGTGCGCCCGTCACCTTGTGGTAAATCCTGTTATGGCATATACGGCGGGGTTTTTGGAACGGTCAAGACCGTTCCCTACAATGCCGGACCTTAGGCCCGTTTTAACTCCCAACTCCTACTTCCTACCTTCTAACTCTCAATCAGCATTCAATAATGTTAAACTTCAAATTCTTCCACTGTTTCGTCTTGGCATTGTGCCAGGCGATGCCGTATTTGCTGCAGTAGCAGGTGGTGGTTTCGGTTTCGGTGGAAGAACCGGCTTTGGGATGGGTGAACTGAAACGTTGCTTTGCCTGCAAACAGCCCGATGGTGTACTTGTATTCGTCGTCAGTCAGGCAGCTGTAGGCGATGGGCCAGGTGGCAACCTTTTCCCGCACCACTTCGCGGTGCATAAACCCGGCTTCGTCGCGGCCGGAATCGCTGGAATCCAGGTCGGAATAGCTCGGTTCAATGTCGCAGTCCGGTGCGTACAGGGATTTGCCATCGATCTGGAACAGATTGGTCAGAGTCACGTTACACACCTCCTGTGGCGGTCAGCTGTTTGCGCTGCCAGCGCTGTACGGCGCGGCCTACGTCCTCGTCGGTCAGCTCAATGCCGTACACGGCGGAGAGGATCTCCCGCAGCACGGAAACCACGGCTTCAAAGCCCGCCATCTGGCCTGCCAGCAAATCTTCCATGACTTCGGCCACAGCCTGCTTGATGGTGTCCAGCGGAGCTTCCACGTTGGTGCCGTGACTCTGGTCGCCCAGCACCGCCAGAAACTCCCGGTTCGCCGGGATGACCGCGCCTTGTGCCAGGTAGGGAATTTGCGGGGCGGTCAGGGTGCTGATATGAAACCCGACATGCCCGCCGCCGAATATGTCCGGCAGGTCGAACGACAACCCGTTCAGCGCGTTGATGACCGCATTGATGCCGGTCACAACGGCGGAGATCATCCGATTGATGAAGCCGATGATGCCATTGACGGCGGTCTTGATGGCGTTCGTCATCTTATCCCAGACGGTGTTGACTGTGTTGCCGATGGCCTGCCAGGCAGTATCCCAGTTGCCGCGGAACACGGCGCTTAAAAAGTCCGCCAGCCCACGCAGCACAACAATGGCCAGATCGATGGCATCCGCAATAGCCCCAACGGCCACGCCAACAACGTCCGCAATGGCGTTGAATACCTCAGCAAACGCGGGGCCGAATGTGGCGATAATCCACTTGGCCACCGGGGCCAGCAGGTTGTTCCACAGGTCCAGCAGGCAGTTGGCAACGCTTGCCACCAGCAAAAGAATGTCGTCCCACAGGGGCTTGAGATGGGAGGACCAGAGGGTAGATAAAATCTGCATCAGGTTAGTAAGGATCGGCTGCAAAACGTTCTGCCACAGGGTGGTAAAAATGCCTTGCAGGTTTTCCAGCGCCAGGGCGGCACTCTGGACAATGGGCTGGCCGTACTCGGCCCAGGTCAGCTGGACGCCGCCCAAAAGATCCTGCCAAACGGTCAGGGCAGCGGTTTTCATCTGCTGCCAGGCTGCATCCCACAGCGCGGCGGCGGGGGCAAGCACAGCCTGTAATGTAGCCCAGAAATTTTGCAGCTGCTGGTTTAATAGAGCCGGCGGACTTAACTGTGGCGGTTCGGCATCTGCGGCTTTGATTGTTGCAGCGCTGCTGCTTTTGCGGGTGGTGGAAGCCGCCGCAGCTCCGGCACTTTCGGCAAGAGAAGCCTGCAGCCGGTCCAGCTCATCAAATTCCGCAACGCTGCGTTTGGCGGCCTTGGCTGCTTTGGTGGTGCCACTGGCAAGTTTGGCCTGGGCTTTGGCGGCTTTGTTGGCGCTGACTGCTGCTGCGGCGGTCTGCTGCTCAAACTTTGCCACCGGCACGGCGGAGAACGCAGCGTTTACACTGCGGCTTATTTTTTTCAGGGCAGTGCGCAGGCCGTTCAGCGGCTGCTGCGCGGTGTGGGTAGTGGTTTGTGTAGACAGGGCAACCTGAAGGCTGCCTGCATAGGATTTTGGCAAAAGCATCTACCTCCTTATGAGGACTTAATTGGCCAACAGGCGCTGCAGCCGCTGGCGTTCCGCTATCTCTGCCGGATTCAGGCGGGGGCGCAGGTCAACCATGGCTTTGTTTTTGCGGTAGTAGTCCTGTTCCCACGGCTGCAATTTTTGGCCGTGGCGCAGCTTGCTGCGCACCCGCAGCAGGGTAGCCAGCTGGCCGTCCCCAATGCTGTTGAACCAGGCCATAAAGGTCCACCAGTGCAGATAAGGCAGGGCGCGCACTTCGCACCCGGCGGCTTTGTTGATGTCGGCGGCAATCAGCGGGGCGTCCTGTTCCCAGTCCAACAGCGGCGGGGCAGGGGATCGGGGCAGCGTTTGCCCACAGTTCAAAAAATCTGCCAGCTTCTGCATGGCCTCCGGATAGTCGCTGCGCGGCAGATCGCCCTCATAAAATAGGGCCAGGGCCACCCGCCAGCGGATGAATTCCGGCTCGCTAGCATCGTTCAACCGATGCAGAATATCCAGAATATCGCGGTAATCCGAATGAATCGGATATGCTTTTCCGCCAACCTCCAGCCGGGTGGGCAGCCGCCAGCTGCTCATACCTGCACCCCGCGCGCGGCGCGCGCTGCCTGGGCCTGCTGCACGGCCAGCGTGGCTTTGGCATCCGCGCACTGGCGGGCACCGGCTTCCAGAATGGGCTGCAATGCCGCAAACAGATTGGTGATGACCCGCTCGCCGTTGCCGGCAACCGCCAGCAGATTGGTGCCGCCCAGCATGGCGTCAAAATCATTGCCGGGGCCAAATACTTCCGCCAGCAGCCCCTTGGCGCGCTGATCCGCCTGGGCCAGCAGCTGTATGGCATCGGTCCCAGTGGGGCTTTGCGCCTGCACCTGCTGTTCCAGCTCTTGCAGCTGATTTTGCAGGGTGCAAAAACGGCTGTAAACATTGGGGTCGCTGGGGTTAAAGCGCAGCACTCCGCCGCCGTGCTCCGGCCCGCCATTGACCGCGTATTCGCGCAGGCCGGTATCAATTGTAAGTTGTTCCATAAAGCCTCCTTTAATGTAACAGAAATCTGTAATCACAATAGCTAAAAAATGGTGAAGCGCTGCTGCACACTTCACGAAGAAAAAAGGTGAACAAGAGAATTTTGGTGTACCCTCTGCCAAGGGAACGCCAAACAAAACTTACAGCGGAAATACCGGAATCCTAGGGTGTATCTGAAAAGTCAAAAATTTAGGGCAATACCGCATAATTCTAAGTGCCGATACGGCGAGCGAGGTGCGGCAGA
>OMAY01000385.1_pt1 | contig 26868 bp, 23 predicted proteins | sample 1673611 | NCBI WGS metagenome assembly OMAY01 (sample SAMEA103958117, study PRJEB25191) | human gut metagenome | biome: human-associated habitat [ENVO:00009003]; feature: intestine environment [ENVO:2100002]; material: feces | place: Germany | collected 2013/2015
CATGAACGAAATTTTGGAAGAAACGATGCTTAACCGCGCCGCCCGATTTTTTTATTACTTTTACTTTTTCTGCACACCGGCGGAAGGAGTGAGAGCGCGCACGAGTTTTTAAGCACGACTTCGAAAGAACCCCGACCGCCTGGCCATCAAGACCCGGCGGTTTTTGTTTCTCAGGCCGGGCGAAAAGAACCCGGCGGTGTTTGGCAAAACGATTTTTTAACCGACACCGAAAGAAAGGACTGAAACATGCGCTACACAACCGATGACCTCCGCATCAAAGAGATCCGGGAACTTACGCCTCCGGCACACCTCATCCGGGAATTTCCCTGCGAAGAAGTCGCTGCCGACACCGTGCACCGCGCGCGTCTTGCCGCGCACGACATCCTGCACGGTAACGACGACCGATTGATTGTTGTGGTGGGCCCCTGCTCCATTCATGACCCCAAGGCCGCGCGCGAGTACGCCGAGAAACTCGCGGAAGTGCGCCGTAAGCTGCAGGGGGAACTTGAGATCATCATGCGTGTGTACTTTGAAAAGCCGCGCACGACGGTGGGCTGGAAGGGGCTCATCAACGACCCCGACATGGACGGCTCCTGCCGCATCAACCACGGCCTGCGAATTGCCCGTGAGCTCATTCTTGACATCAACAACATGGGACTGCCCACGGGGGTTGAGTACCTCGACATGATCACGCCGCAGTACATTGCGGACCTGATCACGTGGGGCGCCATCGGCGCGCGCACCACGGAAAGCCAGGTACACCGTGAACTGGCTTCCGGGCTTTCCATGCCTGTGGGATTCAAGAATGGCACCAGCGGCAGCCTGCAAATCGCTGTAGACGCCATTGTTTCCTCCTCCTGCCCTCACTGCTTCCTTTCCGTGACCAAGCAGGGAGTTTCCGCCATTGTTTCCACTACGGGCAATAAATCCTGCCACCTGATCTTGCGCGGTTCCTCCCTGGGGCCGAACTTTGATGAAGATCATGTAAAGGAAGCGGAAGAAGCTTTGCAGAAGGCCGGCATCAACAACCGCATCATGATAGACTGCTCCCACGGAAACAGTTGCAAGGATTATCGCAAACAGCCGGCTGTGGCCGCCAATATCGCGGAACAGATATCCAGCGGGTCCGAACAGGTTGTTGCCGTGATGATTGAAAGCAACATTGTGGAAGGGGCCCAGCCGTTGAGTTCCGACCTGGTGTACGGCAAGAGCATCACGGACCAGTGCATTGGGTGGGAGACGACAGTGGAAGTGCTGGAAACCCTTGCCGACGCTGTCCGCAAACGCCGTGCCAAACGGCAGGAAGCGTAAGCGTGCCCATATTCCGGAGGATTATTAACGGAGTTGGAGGCTGGCGAGACTGCCGGAAACTGCAGGTCTCATCCTGTATATCCGGGTGATTTTACGGCTCTTCGGTGTTTTTGCCGAAGAGTCAATGATCGTCCCCCCACAGATAAGAATGGCGTTCGGAAATCGTTTTGCCGCGGTTATCCTTCAGGACGAGCTTCCATGCGAGGATTTCCCCTTTTTCTCTGGCCTCATCCCCGATGAATTCGAAAACGGAGTTTTGCGTGCCGCCTTTTCTCCCGGCCGGATAGGAAATGGATTTTGTCAGGACGGTTGAACCTGTCTTTCCCTGGCGGTACATCATGACCAGGGTTGCCGCCTGTTCCGGATTGGCATCGTTCCATGTGACGAAGTAGTATTGACCCAGACGCTGAAGGCGCTGTTGCTGGGAGACGGCGCCATGCAGCAGATAGGTGGCCTGAGTGCGGTGCATGCCTACGTCTTCCGCAGGAACCACCGTGGTTTTTAAGGGCACCTCCCGAACGTGTTCAATCCGGGAAACCTGCTCCGCGCAGGAAAACAGGACCGGCAGCAGGGCGGCGCAGAGAGGAGCAGGAAATTTCATGAATCCATTCAATACATATCCGACTGGGGAGTCAACCCAAAGGTAGGGAAGCATTCAGCATGGAATGCAGTATGGATGCGGAAAGGATGCGGATATTTCGGCAGGGAAATTGTTTCGCCGCCGAATCCTGCGGACTGGTTTTATTTCCATCAAGGGGCGGGACACCGGGAATAGAATCTCCTCTGGAAAAGCGGAAGATGTTGGGCGAGCGGGCTGTTCCAGGTCATCCGGGGATTGATGTCGCCATTATCCCGTTAATACAATGGTACGACCAAGGTGGAACCAAGAGCCAGCCAGCAGGGCAGTGTGAGGAAGGAAGCCACCGTCGTTGTCAGCAGGATTTGAGTGCCCAGGTCCGGATGGCCTCCGAAACGTTTGGCCAAAATGACCGGAATGACGGCAGAGGGAATGGCTGCCTGGATGATGATGACGCGCTTGATATAATCATCCACTGGCAGGAAATAAGCCATCAGGAGCAGCAGCGCGGGGGCCAGCCCCAGGCGCGTCAGCAGGCCGCAAATGATGGGTTTGGGTTCCCACTTCATGTTATGCCATAAATCCCGCATGGAACATCCGAACAGGATCAGGCACAGGGGCGTGGCGCAGTTGCCGATCATTTCAAAAGTCTTCATCAGGGGCGGTTGGGCTACATAGGTTCCCAGGCCGGACCAGGCGAGCGCCAGGCCCACGATAACGGCCAGCAGGGGGCCGCGGAAGAAGACGCCCATGTTCAGGTTGCCCGGACCGCCTGCGATGATGATGACGCCGATGCTCCAGACGACCAGCTCACATCCTACATTGTGGACGAAAAGGACGCCCAGCGTGGGATCGTTGCCGGCGGTAAACAGCATCTGGATGATGGGGATGACGAAAAAAGCGTAGTTCTGCACTCCCGCCGTCAGGGTGAACGTGCGCAGACCCGTGCCGATGCGCATGCGCAGCAGTTTAGCGACCAGCCATGCGGCCGCGATACCCAGCAGAAGTTCCAGCGCCCCTGCTGCAATGGCCTGGAGGGAAAAGGAAACGCTGCTGAGCGTCTCATTTCCGGAGAGCACCATGTATTTCATGATGCTGTGGAAGACGAGGCAGGGGTAGGCCACATCCATCGCGATGCGCATGATGGGCGCGTCATGGTCTGCCTGGATGACTTGCTTGTGGCGCAGATAGAAACCCGTGGCAAAGAAAAGATAAACGGGAATGGTAGAGAGAAAGGAGGTGAGGATGACGGCGCCGGTATCCATGGAAGGAAAGAATTGTTTTTGCGTTAAATGAGCGTATAAAAAACAGGAATTTATTTCCTGTTCCAAGATGGAATCAGGTGAATATGGTTATAGAAGATAACTCTATAATTTTATTTGCATTGATATTTTGTATGCGATTTTTCAAGTTTGTATTTTTCCGGAAAATCCTGAATGAGTTTATAAAATTTGGAATAGTATTCTTTTAAAGAAAAATCAGGTTGTTTATCTTTAATATAAGATGATGCCCGAGATAAGGCTACCCATCCTTCTTTTTTGTGCGTTTCAAATGCCTCCTTAAGTAATTTATGAATAGATTCAGGGATTTTTTTCGTTTTTCTGATCCAGATTGGGAAGGCTTATTTTGTAGTGTATTATCTATTTTAGAGTCAGCAGTTTTTAATAAAATAAATTCATTGCAGCTTTTTTTAAAAGCCTCTGGAGTTTTCTTCTCTCCGATACCAATTACATAAATACCATGTTCCCTGACATATAGGGAAACGGGAGTGAAATCACAGTCGCTCGAAACAATGGCGAGGGCATCGTAAGATGACTGATGCAATAAATCCAAGGCGTCAATAGTCAACGCCATATCCGCCGAGTTTTTTTTGGGAGTATAATTAAATTGCTGCTCCGCTTTTATACCAAACCGGTTTAGCGAGTCTTTCCAGTTTTTTAAACTTTCCTTGCTCCAGTCGCCATAGGCTCTTTGAATCACGATACGGCCATATGCAGATATTTCCTGAATGACGCTTTCAAGCTTATCCAGAGCGATGTTTTCAGCATCAATCAGAAGGGCCAGTTTTTGAAATTTTTCCATCATGTTTTTCCTTATCCAAGTGAGGAGGATCTTCTAATTATTTCTCAATGGACAGGAATAATGTCAATTCCTTGATACTGGGAAAAACTTTTGAGGGGTTGGTTTTTTTCAATCCGCTGACGTCTGCGGTTGTTGCCCAGGCGGCGGACAAGCAGGTCACTCCCGCTTTGTTGCAGGCGGCCACATCCGAAACCGCATCCCCGATATAGTAAAATTCATCTTTGTTCAAGCGGAAGTCGTGCAGAAGCTCTTCAATAGCTTCCGCCTTGTTGGGCCTGTCTTCCGCTCCGGTTTTGATGGAACAGAATAAATCCCGCATGCCGAATTGCTCAAGCGTGATACGGCAGCTTTTGTCTCCCTTCCCGGTAATCAGGGCGATAAGCACGCCAGCCTTTTGCAGGGTTTCTATCAATTCGCGTATGCCTTCATACGGAGCCGGGCATGATTGATGCATTTTTTCATAAACCGGGTAGAAATCATGGAGAGCTTCCCGCCATTTTTCTCCGGCGACTTTCTTGATCATTCCTACTTCATTCAGGCCGAAAGTCTGTGTGATTTCCCGTTCGCTCAGCGTGTGGCCGGCGTAGGGAGAAACCGCTTTTTCAAATGCCCTGATGCACATGGGGACCGTGTCCCCTATGGTTCCGTCCAGATCAAAAGCGATCAGCTTGATCATTGTTCCCAACTTCCGTTGATTTTACGAATAACCTTGCAGGGGTTCCCCGCCGCCAGACTGTCGGGAGGAATATTTTTGGTGACCACGCTGCCGGCGCCGATGACGCTTCCTTTTCCGATGGTAATGCCGGGCAGGATAATGACGCCGCCGCCAATCCAGCAGCCGTCTTCTATTGTTACCGGAAGAGCGTAGGTATGGCGGATGTATTCAACTCCTTCATCCGTTTCCACGGGAGTAAGGCGCTCATCCAGATCAATGGGGTGCGTAGCGGTGTAAATCTGTACGTTAGGGGCGATCAGCACATTGTTGCCGATGGTGATCCTGTTGCAGTCCACGAACGTGCAGCCCGTATTGACGGTGACGTTGTTCCCGATATGGATGTTGCGGCCGTAATCGCAGATGAAGGAATGGCCGATGGATACCTTGGTGCCGACGCTGCCCAACATTTCCTTGAGCACTTGGCGCTTTTCCTCCTTATGGTCGTAAGGCAGGGAATTGTATTTCATCAGGAGCCGGTGTGTCTTGTTCTTGAATTCCAGAAACACCTTGTCATGGCAGTCATACCATTCGCCCGCCATGCATTTTTCCAGTTCAGTCATTATTTTCTCCTTTCTTGATTTTTGTTTATGGGATTTGACTCAAATTATTTGTATTGCTTTCATTATTCAGATAGTAGAGGCTATCTGATTTTTTGTTGCCAAAACGTTGCCACAAACATTTTATATGATGATGCAATTCCTGTGGAAGCTGTTTCGGATGACATCAAATATGGTACTTGTTTTTTCTTAATTCAAAAGCTCGTTCACCACCCTCTAAAATATCACAAATATGCTGTTGAATCCCTTGAGAGTTTAGTATTCCCAATTTCGCTTCTTCGCCCACAGTAGACAAAGGCAGGTTGTTTTCAATAGCACCAGATCTATATTCAAATCTGTACTTCTTGTTTGGAACATTGCTTCCTTGCTGATTAGCAACAATTACCTCTTCTGCATCAGAGCCAAGTACAACATTCGCATTGTGTGTAACTATAATAATCTGCCTATCTTTTTTCTTTCGTTTAATGAACGGAATCAGATCATTAAAAACCGAGCGGTTATCCAAATCATCCTCCGGCTGATCAATGAGAATTGGACATTTGCTATCTGCCAAATCTATTAACAGCTTTAATAGCACAAGCGCTTTCTTGCCTGGCGACATAACATCAATGGTATCATTGTCCATTTGTACGTTATATTTTATTTCAAACCAGTCATCACAAAGTTCTCGTATTGCAGTTTCTTGGGTGTTACCTTTTTTGAGTTGTAGCTTTTCGTCAAGAATTTTATTAATAAAATCTCTTAAAAGTGGTTCCGTATATTGATCTTCTGAAAAACTATCTATTGAAATAGTATCTTTTAGTGCTATAGAACGATTATCGAAAAGCCGTAAAACTTTATCTACATATGCTTCTTTTTTGAACGGAACCTCTACAGAAAACTCTAAATCATTACTTTTGAATTCGGGCTTTCCGTTGACAGTTTGGGCATATTGATTGTGAAAATGCTTAAACTTTTCTATCGATTGACAAATTTCAGAAATATACGCATTTTCTTTTTCAATCAAAGCCACTTCTTTTTTCTCTATTTCCGTTAACGATTTTAGTTTTTTATTCTCTTTTTGGATGTTATTTGACAGTTCTGAGATAATCTTATTTTTTTGTACCTTGGATTTTAAGCTATCTTGAATTTCTAAAAGCTCGTCTTTTCGACGTTTCTTTTTATCCAATCCTTTAGAAATATTGCCAATTATAGCTTGTTTACTTTGAATCCAAATTGTATTTGCAGCGATAATAGCATCGTCTGTTGCACGGTTTAATAATTCTTGAATATGATCTGAGAGAGAAAAACTGAAAGTTATCTTTTCAACTACAGCCTCAATATTTTGAATATTAGTAAGATCCTTTTGCAAAGAAAGAATTTGCTCATTAACTATATCGATGTTTGTAATGGTTTCGTCATATGAATTTAGTTCTTCTTTTGATAAATTAGGATCCGTTGACAAGATGTCTTTTTGGGAGGTTAATTTCTCAATTTGAGCCTCAATACTTGCTCGGCTCCCGATCTCTTTCTTTTCGTTTTTAATACTATCTATTTCTTTGCGATTTTCAATCAATCCAAGGATAGTTGTATTTAATGCAATTTTATATTTTTTTATTGATTGAAGCATCAAATTATGTTTTTCTTTAACATCAGAGTCGAGCCAAACAATTTCTTCAATTATTCTGTCTATCTCAGTTGTCGATTCTTTTGCATCGCTTAACCTATTCAAGTATGTTTGTGGAACATAAACGATCTTTCGTGTCTCGTCTTTTTTTCCGTCTTTCCAAGTTACAGTAACATTTTCGATATTTCTAGTAGTAGAGGATGATTTATCTTCTTTTTCTTCAACTTGCGATGGATCTATAGCATTGGCTAAGTTATGAAGCAAAATAGATTTACCAGTTGACTTACCACCAATAATACATGTTAAATTTTCATTGAATACTATGGGATTAACTTGAAAATCTTTATCAACGAATTGTACGTTTTCGATTACATAGTACTCTGCCTTATAGTCTGGAACTATTTGAGAGATTTTTACACGTTCTTTAGGTTCATAAAGAATTTGCTTTAATCCATTAAATGTAGGATCGGCTTTTATCCAACAATATCGCTGCTGGTCTGGCTCAAATATTTTTTCGTTTTGGTGCGCATCACATCCGTGGACACATGGTTTCAAAGAACCACATTCTTTAATTACTAAATCTGCTGGACAGTTTGTTTTTTCACCTAAAAAGTAAGCAATATCAGAAGGCGTTGCCGAAAAAATACCGTCAACGAATTTATATATTGCTTGTCTAAAGGCTTTAAGTTGACTGTCCCCTTGAAAATCATCCAGATAATCAGAGTGATTTATTGCACCACTTACCCCATCATTTGTGCTATTCGACACTAAAATGATAGTGTTTTCTCTAAGTTTTTTGTCGTTTGCAAAAATCTCTTGGATTTTATCAAATGACGGAACAAATTGCTCTATCCCTTTTATGTAGGCAGAATCATCATCCAATTCAGGTTTAATTGTTTTTCCAAGCCGAATTAATTCACTTCGGGATGCTGAAAAATTAGTTGAGTCATATATGAATTTGATTCTAGAAAAGAATCGATCTTCAACAGATTCAATAATGTCCGGATTGAAAAGAAAATGGATATTAATAGGAGAATCATTGGCTATTGGCTGAATTCGCATTTCCACATTTGGCAATACAAGCTTAACACTAGACGGCAAATTCCTATCTGCTACTACTTTTTTGTAATTGTCAATGGACAGATAGTCGGTTATTGCAATAACAGCTATATTTTTTAGTGGATCTTCTCCATTGCCAATATACGCATGAATATCCTCGTAATATTTATTCCACTTATCATCGCAGGAAACACCAGCAAAATTATCGTTTTTTTGAGTGCCTGGGGTGTGAATATGTAATTCCCATCTTCTCCACTCTGATCCTTTTTCATAATTCATATGAATATCCTTCGCTTTGGATTTGTACAATAATCAAAGCATATCTAACCTTCTTTAGCTACCAAAGCTAAACATATATTGCTCCGTGTTGTACACATAATCAAATGCAATTTTTAATACAACTTTCACACCACACATGCGGTAGAAGTGTCGAATTGAATGCCTCATTGAAAATCGGATATAGTTCCTTATAAGTTTTATTAACTTGAATAATCCTTTTAAGCTCCGATGTTTCCAAAGGAATAATCTTCATTCCCACTCAATGGAAGCCGGGGGCTTGGTGGAAATGTCGTAAAGGACGCGGTTGATGCCCTTTACTTCATTGAGGATGCGGTTGCTGGTTTCCCTCAGCAGGGCCGGGGGGAGTTCCACCCAGTCCGCCGTCATGGCGTCTTCCGACACGATGGCGCGCAGGTTGGTGGCCCATTCATAGGAGCGTTCGTCCCCCTTCACTCCCACCGTTTTTACGGGAATGAGGCCGGCATAGGCCTGCCAGACTTTGTCGTACCAGCCGTATTTCTTCAGGTTGCCGATGAAAATGGCATCGCATTCCCGGATGATGTCCAAGCGTTCTTTGGTGACCACGCCGGGGCAGCGCACGGCCAGGCCGGGGCCGGGGAAGGGGTGGCGCCACAGAATATCATGCGGGATGCCCATGGAGGCGCCCAGTTCCCGCACCTCGTCCTTGAACAGTTCCGCCAGAGGTTCCAGTACTTTCCCCTGCGCCTGGAGCTCCAGCACGCGTTCCACGCGATTGTGGTGGGTCTTGATGACGGAGGCCTTGGATTTGGCGTTGGAGGCGCTTTCGATCACGTCCGGGTACAGGGTGCCCTGGGCGAGCATTTCCGCGTCTCCCACGGCATCCCAGAAAACGTCGATGAACAGGCCTCCGATGATGCGGCGCTTCTTTTCCGGATCGCTTTCTCCGTCCAGGGCCGCCAGGAAGCGTTCGGAAGCATCCACCGTTTCAATTTCCACGTTCATGCGGGCGAAATTGGCCCGCACTTCCTCCGCCTCGTTTTTGCGGAGCAGGCCGTTATCCACAAAGATGGCGCGCATGTTCACGCCCGCTTCATGCAGCAGAACGGCCAGCACGGTGCTGTCTACGCCGCCGGAGACGCCGCAGACCACCTGCTTGTCGCCCACGCGTTCCCGGATTTCCCGGATGAGTTCCCTTTTAAAGTCTCCGATGTCGAATTTTTTGAGGTTGGCCGCGCAGGAAAGGAAGTTGCGCAGGATTGTGCGCCCTTCATGGGAATGGGTTACTTCCGGATGAAACTGGATGCCGAAGGTGGTTTCTCCCCATTGGAGGGAGACGGGGACGCCTTCCGCATTGCGGGCGATGACGCGGCAGCCTTCCGCCAGATGGTCCACCGTGTCCGAATGGCTCATCCATACCTGGGAGGAGGGGGACATGTCCCGGTACAGGCCCGCGCAGGTTTCCGGCAGCAGGGCGGCGGGGCCGTATTCCCGCTTGTTGCTGGCTTTTACGGTGCCGCCGTGCTTGATGTTCAGCAGCTGCATGCCGTAGCACACGCCCAGGACGGGGACATTCAGGCTTTGGAGCCATTCAAAGTCAATGTCCGGGGCGTCCGCGTCCGTGGTGCTTTTGGGGCCGCCGGAAAGGATGACGGCGCCGGGTTCGTGAATCTGGTCCAGGTCTTCCAGCGCATACAGCTTGGCCATGTAGCCCAGTTCGCGCACGCGGCGCACGATGAGCTGGGTGTATTGGGAGCCGAAGTCAATGACGGCTACGAGGTGCTTGTCGTCCATGTGAGGGAGGAGTTAACAGGAATAATTGACGGGTTCTTCCGTGATGGTGATATCGTGGGGATGGCTTTCTTTCAGGCCGCCGGAGGTGATTTGAACAAACCGGGCCTTGTCCCGAAGTTCCTCCAGGTTGTGCGCGCCCAGATAGCCCATGCCGGAGCGCAGGCCGCCCATGAGCTGGAATACCACGTCCGCCAGCATGCCCTTGTACGGAACGCGCGCTTCCACGCCTTCCGCGACGAGCTTGCCGGAGCTGTTCTGACCGTAGCGGTCGCCGGAGCCGCGGCGCATGGCTCCCAGGGAGCCCATGCCGCGATACTGCTTGAAGTGACGGCCCTGGTAATGAACCACCTTGCCGGGGCTTTCTTCCGTACCTGCCAGCAGTCCGCCCAGCATCACCAGGTCGGCGCCGGCGGCCAGGGCTTTCACAATGTCCCCGGAATAGCGGATGCCGCCGTCCGCAATGACGGTGACGCCCGCGGGACGCGCCACGGAGGCTACCTCCTGAATGGCGGTGAATTGGGGCATGCCCACGCCGGAGATGACGCGGGTGGTGCAAATGGAGCCGGGGCCCACGCCCACCTTGATGGCCTGCACGCCCGCCTTGATAAGGTCGGCCGCTCCTTCCGCCGTAACCACGTTGCCGGCTACGATGGGACGGTCCGTCAGCTTGCGGAGGTTGGAAACCACGTCCATCACGCGGGTCGTGTGTCCTGTGGCGGCGTCAATGAACAGGGCGTCCGCTCCGGCGGAAATCAGGGCTTTGGCGCGGTCCAGATAATCGGGGCCCACACCCACGGCGGCGCCGCAGCGCAGGTGGCCGTGTTCATCCTTGGAAGCGTCTGCAAACATGGCGCGCTTCTGGATGTCCGTTTCCGTGATGAGGCCGGCCAGCACACCGTGTTCATCCACCAGGGGAAGCTTTTCAATGCGGTGGGTGTAAAGGATGTGGCGCGCTTCCTCAATGGTCGTGGTGGGAGCCGCCGTGATCAGGCGGGCAAGGGGGGTCATGACATCCTTGACCCGGACATTCTGGTAATCGTCCACGCCGCGCATGTCGCGGCCGGTGATGATGCCTTCCAGCTTGCGGTTGGCATCCACGACGGGGAAGCCGGAATAGCCTTGGTCCATCATGATCTGGTGGACTTCTTCCAGCGTCATGTCCTTGTTGACCGTGACGGGGTTCGGGATAACCGCGTTTTCAAAACGCTTCACGCGGGAAACCATGGCCGCCTGGATGTCAATGGGGTTGTTGCGGTGGATGACGGCCAGGCCGCCTTCCCGCGCCAGGGCAATCGCCAGTTCCGATTCGGAAACGGTATCCATGGCCGCGGACAACACGGGGATTTTCATGTCAAAGCCGGGAACAAGCTGGGAACTGATGTCCGCGTCGCCGGGAAGAATCGCGCTCAGGCGGGGCAGCAGGAGCACGTCATCAAAACTTAATCCAAGAGGGAAATCTGCCATGCGATAATCTACAGCCGGACATCCTTTAACGCAAGCCGAAACACAGGAGAATCTTATTTTTGAATGAGCGGCGCAGTTTCTTTCTTTGCCCCATGCCATATTCGCGGGCGTTTCCGTTTCCCGTGCAGAAACTCTTCCCTCTTGAAATGGGGAGGCCGCCTGCCTATCCTGAAAAAGAAATGACGTCCATGAGTGCTCCCGAACCTTACCGAGTCCTGTTTGTCTGTCTGGGCAACATCTGCCGCTCTCCTGCCGCGGAAATCATTTTCAAAAAAATGGTCGCAGAACAAGGTCTGGAACATTTGATTGAGAGCGATTCCGCCGGAATGATCGGTTACCATCGGGGCTGCCCTCCGGATAGCCGGATGCTGACGGTGCTGAAAAAATACGGATATGAGGATCCGGGGCTTAAGTCGCGCCCCGTGCGGAAAGAGGATTTGGAACAATTTGACCTGATTGTGGGAATGGACCGTGAAAATCTGCGGGATTTGAAACGGTTGGATAAAAAGGGACAGTGGGCAGGCAAGATAGCGCCCATGTGTTTTTTCACGACTCGTTTTCCGGATGAAGAAGTGCCTGATCCCTATTATGGGGGGCAGGAAGGCTTTGAATATGTGGTAAAACTGCTTCAGGACGGTTGCGGCAATCTGCTGGAGCGTTTGAAGGAGCAGCTTTCCTTGTAAATTCAGGCGTGGAGGCTGGGAAAGTGGTGGTTTATCCTGCTTTCTCTCCATTCAGACATGCCGGGGTTGCTGAACATGCCCGCAGGCGATAACCGTTTTTATGGATTTTGGATTTCTTTTCCAATTCAGGGAGATCATGCTTTTTCCGTTGAAGAGTTCATGAATCCATGTTAAATGAAAAATTGCCGTGTTTCATGGCGCGCAGTTAAAGGCCATTTGGATATGTTGCTTCCGGAATTTTCCATATGGGCCAGAGTTTTCCATTCGGAAGTGCAGAGAAGAAATTTTTACCATTTATTGAACCACGGCTGAGGCCAGGGGGCATCCCGTGTTGGACGTGTTGAAACAGGAGGTTTTGTTGTTATGGATAAGGAACGGATAAAAATTATTGCAGTTTTTCCAAGATTGGGATGATGCAATGTTTGCGTTTCAATAGCTAATCCGATTCAAACCATGAAAGAACAATCCTTTGATAACGATGTCAATTCCCTGACGGGCATGAGCAATTCCAATAGCGGAGCTCCCTCCGCGATCGACGAACAAGCGCCAACGGACGCTTTTGAAAGAAGCTGGGACTGGGATTTTGAAGTCAGGGAGCTGGGGCCTGATGAAACGGCCGAATGCAAGGTGACCATGGGCGCCGACGATCTGGCTAACTTGACCGTGGATGGAGAAGAACGGCTGGACATCGGCCCGCGCGGACAGTACGGAGGCGGCAGTTACGAGCCGCAGACGGCTTCTTTCATCATTGAGCCCGGAATGCATCGGGCGCATGTGGACTATAGCAATATTTCCATTCCCAATGCCAATAACAACATTGCCAAATTCTCCTTTGACCTGAAGGTGGAAATTACCAACCGGCAAACGGGTTCTTCTTCTTCCTATGTGCCCCCGGAGGCGGAAACGGAGCCAGTGGACAACAACGACGAGGGCGACGATGATCCATGCGGAGGCTCCAGCAGCGGAAGCAGCAGTTCTCCCAACAGCAGTTCCAGCAATCCATGCCCTAATGGCGACAACGGCGGGGATGAGGATGAGACTGATCCGGACAATCCTTTTTCCCCGGATGACTGCATGGACAACCGGGGCGGTTCCCCCAGTACGTCTGCCGTGCGCAGCCTGGTTTCCTCCGCCTCCGCATATGGAAGGTTCTCTTCCGCAGGCAGACGGGTAACTGCCCAGACGCGGAAAACCAGCATGGTATGGCGCACCAGCTTCGGTTCCTTCCGCGGTATGGAAGGCGTGCCGTACGGGATGCTGGAAATTGTGGCTTATCACTTCTCTTCCAGGTTGTGGACGCCCGCAGCCCTGCAATACCTGCATCCCATGGCCAGCTGTATTCTGCCCCCTTCCGGTCGGGAGTTGGGGGCTGACATGGCATTCCAGATCCGGAACGGAGGCACCCGCGCCAACTATTACTGCTATGCCGGCGCGGCTAGTGCAGGCTCCATCGGCGGCTCGCGGAAAAGGACGGGTTCCGTTTCCATGGCGTATGCCGCGGCAGAGGGGCGTGTTGTCTCGGCTTCCGCCAGCGCGGCGGAAATGAGGGTCAGCAACGCCGGGGGCAATACAGTCATCTACGGCGGTTCTTCCGTTTCCGCTTTGGGCGCGGCCTCCGGCTACCGGACCAGGCTGGGTTCTTCATGGACGGCTCAGGATTTTGCCAATTACCTGGACATCGTCCGAAGCGCAGATGATGTCATCCGCCAGGTCTGGAACCTGTGGGACGGTCTGGCCAATATTGAGAACGTGACGAATACGGGCTATGTGATCGCCTTTTATCTGCCCGAGCAGGTGGGGGCCAAAAACGTTTCCACCGGTCTTTACGCCGTTACGGGGACGCCTTTTAAAACCTTCACCATTGAGGGCAATGCGGAGACCGGCAAGCTCACCGTCACGGAGCAGGCGGAAGGGCGCGCGCCTTACGTCACCCGCTACTGGCAGGGAACGGGAGGGGCCTGGTGCATGTCCCAGGGGGAAGGGGAAGACGCGATTTACACGATCCGTGAAAGGCAGGAGGTGTCTTCGGGGATTTGGAAACTCTTCACTACCGTGCAGCGCGGGGAAAACGGCGCTCCTATTTCCCGGGTGTGCGAAACCTATGAACAGGGCCGCAGCGGCAACCTGTGCACCAGCCGTATTGAGGCTTATGGAACCGACTATGCCCGTGAAACGACTTACGCTTATAACGCCGCGGGCAAACTGATCCGGGAGACGGCCCCCGACGGAAGTGAAAAGACCTGGTCTTACGACGCCTTCGGGCGTGAAACCGTCCGGATGGAACCCTGGGCGGGCGGGGGAAGGAAGGGCACCTACACCTATTACCGCTGCTCCGACCATGCCGATCCGGATATTGCGCACCAGTACGTGGTGCTCACGATGAACGCTGCCCGGCTGACGGATACGCATTACGCCTATACGGAAGCCAACCATGTGCGCCGTGTGGAAAAACGCACCACGGCGTTGGGCGCGGAGGGAGAGCAGCTGGAAGTGACGGAAACGTGGTTGCCGGCGGCGCCTAACGAATACGCCCGGGGGAGGCTGAAGATGAAGCAGTCCGCCAGCGGCGTGCAGACGGTCTATGGCTATGAGGCGGCCAGCCAGTACGGCGCCCTCTACAGGGAGACCAGGGAAACGCAGATAGCGGGGCAGGCCGTGCCGGGGCACAGCACGAGGAAAGTCACGTACGTTTCCGCTCAGGGAAATAACACGCGCGTTGAGAAATACGCCTTGCTGACGGATGGAACCTGGACGCTGACGGATACGGCGGATTACGAATACGACAAGGAAAACCGATGGATTAAGCGTACGCGCGGCAACGGCAGGGTGACGGAACGGGAGATGATGTGCTGCGGCCCCTTGTGGGAAAAGGATGAAGACGGCATCATGACTACTTACTCCTACAATACGGCGCGCCAGCTGGTGGAAGTCAGCCGGTCGGAAGTCACGGACGGAGAAACAATCGTCACGCCTGAAACCATCGTCAGCTACACGCGGGACGCCTTCGGCAGAATCCTGCAAACGCGCCGGGACGTCGGCCCCATGACGACGACGGAAAGCAGGGCTTACGATTTGCTGGGGCAGCTGGTGCAGGAAACGGACGTATTAGGAAGGAGCAATACGCATGCCTACAGTGCGGACGGCCTGACGGAAACCGTCACCACGCCGACGGGCGCGACGCTCGTCACTATCCGCCATGCGGACGGAACCGTACTGGAACAGAGCGGCACGGGGCAGAGGCATCTCCTCTACCGTACGGAATACTCCGCGGAAGGCGTGGTCCGTTCCACGCTGCTTCCCCGGGCGGAGGGAGAACCGGCGCTGGTGGAACAAACCGTCACGGACGGCAGGGGCAACATGGTGCGCGTCTCCCGGGCGAACGCCAACGGCGGCCTTATTCATGACCGGCGCGCTTTTGATCTGAACAACAGGCTTTTGCGGCAGCAGGTGGATGGAATGGCTCCATTGCTTTATGACTATGACCCGTTTGGCAGTATCGTCAAAACCACGCTCAAGCTGGCCGAAAACCCCACATCCGCCAACTCCCTAGTCACGGAGTACGCCTATGCCCGCCGGCAGCGGGAAGACGGCGTGTACCGGGTAACCACAGTCACGCGCTGCAACAGCCAGGGAACAACATATACGGAAAGCACGGCCGAACTGGTTTCCTTCCTGTCCCCCTTGCTGGCCGGAAAAAACATCTCCACCGATCCGTGGGGCAATGAAACCCTGCAATGGACGGAATACACAGCTCCGGCCGGCCGGACGGTAAAAACGCAGTCTCCGGCTTCTTCCGTCATTGCGGAAACTGTCGTCATAGACGGTTACGCCGTATCCCGGAAAGACCATGCGGGAGTTCTGACCACCTCTTCCCGCGCTTATACGGCCAGCGGCAGCACGGAGACTTATACGGACGCCCGCGGCAATGCCGCCGTTACCGTCTTTGACATCGCCGGCCGTGAAACAGCCAGGACGGATGCCGCCGGCAATACGACCGCCATCCAGTATGACCCGTCCACGGCTTCTCCCTCCTGCGTCACGGATGCTTTGGGCAACACGGCCTGCTACGCTTACGACCCGCGGGGACGCAAAACCGCCGAATACGGTACGGCCCTTCAGCCCTCCGTCTTTGGCTACGATGATGCGGACAGGCTGGTATCCCTCATGACGTTCCGCGTTCCGGGAGAAACCATCGCTGCCGATCCGCGGGAACGGACGGACGGGGACGTGACGGCGTGGAGCTATGACGACGCCTCCGGCCTGATGACGGTTAAAACCTATGCCGACGGCCATGGGGAAAGCTACTCTTACGATGACTGGAACAGGCTGGCGGTTAAACGACAGGCCCGGACGGCGGACGGGCAGGGAACGCCTCTGGCGACTTCTTATGCCTACGATTCGCAGACGGGCAACCTGGTCTCCGTCACTCACAACGACGCGACTCCTTCCATCACCTGTACCTACAATCACCTTAACCTGCTCACGCAGGTCACGGACGATTCCGGCACGAGGACGCTGGCTTACAACCAATATAATGAAGCGGAATCGGAAACTGCGGCAGGGCTGGCGGCAAGCGCGCTCAACTATCTGCGCGACGGTTTGGGGCGGCCTTCGGGTTACAGTCTGCATTACGGGGAGGGCGTTGTCCAGCAGACGGCCTGGGAATATGACGGTTGCGGACGTCTTTCTACGGTTTCGCTCAATAACGGCGCCGATCCCTTCGTCTATGGTTACCACGCCGTCAACGGACTGCTGGAAACGCTTGATTACCCCAATACCCTCCGGAGATGGTACACCCGGGAAGAAAAACGGGATCTGCTGACCAGAATCGACTATATGCGTCCCGGCAGCGTCAACTACCCGGCCAAAACCGACTACGCCTATGACGCGCTGGGGCGGCCCACAGAAAAGAAGGACTACTTCAATACCCCTGCTCCTGACCTGACGCACAGCTACAGCTACAACGGCCGCGGCGAACTGGCCGCCGACGCGATGAGCCGGGGGGGAACATATTCCTATGTGTATGACAACATCGGCAACCGCGTCACCTCCCGGGAAGGTTCGGGTGCGTCAGCGGCGGCGTACACGGCCAACAGCCTGAACCAGTACACGGCCATCACCCGGGAGGAAGAAGCGCCTTTCGCGCCTGGCTATGATGCCGACGGCAACCAGACAAAGATTCAAACGTCCACAGGAGAATGGGAAGTTTCTTATAATGCCCTGAACCAGGCGGCAAGGTTTATTCAGGGGAACAGGCGGGTGGAGTGCCGCTACGACTATCTGAACAGGCGGATTGAGAAAGCCGTCTATGAAGGAGAAGTCCTGATGTCGAAAAAACGATTCATTTATCACGGCTACCTGCAAATCGCGGAACTGGACGTCGCCAACGCGATGGAAACAGCGATGCCCGTACTGCGAAAAACCTATCTGTGGGATCCGTTGGAACCGGTGGCCACGCGCATCCTGGCCATGAGCCTCTTTGATGAAACGGGAACCTGGGCGGAAGACCTGTACTGCACGCACGACCTGTTGAAAAACGCTACGGCGCTCTTCGGCATCCGAGCGGGCCGCCGCGCCTTGTACGAATACGGCCCGTATGGGAATATTCTCAGGATGGAAGGGAATGCCGCAGAGGATAATCCATTCCGGTTCTCCAGCGAATACGCTGATGACGAACTGGGGCTGGTTTACTACAATTACCGCTATTATAATCCCCAAAATGGCAGGTGGATAAGCAGGGATCCTGTTATAGAGAAACAGCGAGATAATGTTTATACATATGCGTATAACACCCCTTCTATTTTGATCGATGCGCGAGGGCAATTCGCGTTTGCGATTGCTCTATTTAATCCTATAGGAGTGGCGGTAGTAGCGGCGGCGGCAGTAGTTGTAGCTGTTGCGACGGTGGTGGTAGTTGCTGAAAAAGTAATAGATGAAATAAACTCGGATACTGCAGATAAAGCAGTTCCAGAAACAGCTCCAATAGCAATTCCTCAAAAACCTAAATATGGGAATTGTTCAAAACGGAGACATAGTGAATTAAATAAAGAGGTTGGTCGTAAATGCAAAGGTCCATCAATGCATTGTAAAAACAAAAATATTTGTAAAGATGAAATAGAAAGAAATATAAAAAGATTTCAAGATTGTATTGATGCAAGAACAAAAATAAATAATGAGTGTTTCAATGGTGGAGATAATGCACATAATGATGAAATTGAGCGCGCTTTAGCGGGTAAAAAACGTTGCCAAGATAAACTCAATCAATTATTATAAAAATTTCCACAGTCAAAAAATTCATAAAATTAAATTTTTATCTATCGTGAATACTAATTTCCTATCCTATCAATCCTTTATTGATGCAATGAAGGTTATATATCCTGTATTTCCGCTTCCGAATAATAAACAATTCGAAATATGCATTGATTTGATCAAATCAGAATCTTTTGCGTTACCTGCAATTGAATTTTGTGAATATGTTCATATTCATAAAATAAATTGGTTAAAATGCTCGTGGGAACATGATTTAATGCCACTTGAATACGATACAACAATTTTGCCGAATTATATATTTTCGACATCTTTTCTTAGATATTATTTCCCGGCATGTTTAAATTTAACTATCAAATATTTTTTTGGGGATTATCATAAATATGAAGTTGGGAATATCGATTCATTTGTAGAACATACAATTGATGCTGTTATTGAAAATTATAAGGATTTGAATGAAAGTGAAAGAACGTTGTTGGGAAGAATATTAAAGATAATAGAAAACAATCCATTTTACGATTATAAAAATGAATGCATAAAATTAAAAGATAAAATTATGAATAATTAGATATAATAATTTATATTGTCATCCTCTCTTCAAGATTGAGAATATAGGATTTCCTTTATTATATTCATCATCATATCTAATGACCGTGTGGCATATATCCGATTTGACGTTTCGAAAGAAGATGTTCAAGCGACCCTCTTCATGTTCTTTTCTAGAAGAAACTACATATCAAATTCTTTTTAATGATTAATATAATATGTGCAGATCTAAATTAGAACAGCAACATTCAATAAGAACGGTCAATGGTTTTTACAAGATCTTGAACTAATAGTATTGTGAAGTAATATTACAATATGATCGGACAACGGAAACGATAACGCCCGTATTAAGAAAAACCTATCTGTGAAATCCTCTGGAGCAGGTAGCCACGCGCATCCTGGCCATGAGCCTCTTTGATGAAAAGGGAACCTGGGCGGAAGACCTGTACTGCACGCACGACCTGTTGAAAAACGCTACGGCGCTCTTCGGCATCCGAGCGGGCCGCCGCGCCTTGTACGAATACGGCCCGTATGGGAATATTCTCAGGATGGAAGGGAATGCCGCAGAGGATAATCCATTCCGGTTCTCCAGCGAATACGCTGATGACGAACTGGGGCTGGTTTACTACAATTACCGCTATTATAATCCCCAAAATGGCAGGTGGATTAGTAGAGAGCCTGCTGGAGAAATAGATGGATGGAATTTGTATTCTTTTGTCAACAATAAATTGACTCAACATATTGATTTTTTAGGATTTCAGGCAATAGATGCGTCTTTGCTTGGTACTGGCCCAACAAATTCCGTCGGCGCAGCTACATTGATAGAACCTGCCAAAGTGGCACTGGCAGCAGGAGTAATAGCAGCGGCTGGAACAGTAGCCATAGTCTCTAAAGAATCCCTTCAAAGATCTATGATGAGAAGCGGAGTCAAGGTTGAAGAAATATTAAAAGAATTAAAACATCGGAAAGGGATGTGGGTATGTTACGTTCGAGGAAGCACTCTCCCGACGAAAGAAAATAAAGGAACATGTTGTCCAGAAGTTATTCATGGTTATGGTGTAGGAAAAACTCAAAACATTGCTCATGAGGCTGCAAAGAGATACGCTTCCTCTAGAACTCCTAAGGGATGCACAGCCAAACATGAATCTAACAACTATAAATGTGCAAAATGGTAAAATATGATGGAGTCAATCACAAAATATGAATTAGTTACAACTTTGGAATTCCAACTTGTAACAGAATCTTCTTTGCCTGATTGGATTGTTAGGCTAGATTTGTATAAAACTAAAAAAAATAAGGAGGTTCTTTATTATCCGCGAATTTTTAGTCGGGAACTCTATATGATTTCAAGACATGGAAAACGCTCGGTGTCTCATTGGTTGTGGACAGAAGAATCGTTTAGAGATTTATGCTGGGATGCTCATATTCGGGCGAAGGATGAAGATCATGCAGTACAAATTCTGGAGAGCTACCTCAATCATTGGATCAATAACAGGGAAATCCCACCTAATGTAAAAAACTGTATTATAGATGAAAATCCATTAAACCATGGCTGAATTAATTAAATCAGGGAGAAAAATCAGAACGGATTATTATTGGTTCAAAGAATTTTGTTTTTTGCCAGATGCAGGAAGAGATATTGAACGATTAAAAATAGAGACATTTTTATCATGTAAACAAGAGTATTATGCCCGTTGTTTTGTAGAAATGGAAATGGATTTATTCATCATGCATCCCATGATGCATGCCAACGTATCAGAAGGTATTGAAGTTGAATGTTCTATGATAGGAAATCTGATAAGTTCAAGTAGAGTTTGGTCGTGCTATCAGGCTCGGATTCATAGTTGTATTCGCAAGGGTATATTTTTAAAAAATGTTCGTAATTTTAGCGATGTTGTAAAAAAACAGGCTCGTAAAAAACGACGAACTTCTCGTTTCTCCTTTTGCAAGTAGCAATTGAAACTGACGCATGTAGACAAAGAGTAAAATACTAAGATTAGTATCATAAATGAGAGTAGAAGTATATATTCCATTTGAAAATAAGGAATGACAGTTTGCTTCATTTGGTTTTTTTAGGATAAATGCTTTCTTTAGATACAGTCTCCCGGAAGATTTTCACAATGATTTGGACTAATGATATTATGAATTTATATTAACGGAGTTGTTGTATCCAGTTGGATTGATGGTTACTGCTGTTGCAGTAACCACCGTAGCCATTACTGAAGTTATTGCCCCAGGAACGACAGAAAAAGTTATTAAAAAATATCTGAGAATGTAATTCCTAAAGTCGAGCCAATTGCCGTGCCTGTTTCAAATACAGTTTATATTGGTTTGTCAGAAATCATCCGTCTAATACATTTGACATATTGGGAAGACAATGTCCAGATATGTCATGGGTACAGCCAGCTGCTATGAACGCGTATATAAAATGCATTGAAAATTATTCTAAAAAATTGCAAGATTGTTTAAATGACTGTGAAAATCGTTTACAGGGACAATGTGGAGGATGGTTAAATTCATATGACCGTGCACAACAATCTAACTCTTCTATTGGAGGACCATCTGTAGAAGAGAGTAAAATTCAAGGAATTCTATTTATTATTGCATTAGCTTTTATTTTTGTCGAATATAGAAATTGTAAACTAAAATGCAGGCAAACATATGATTAAATCGAGAAAAATTATGAGAAAAATATTTCTATTTTTTGTTTTATTATTCCCGATGAATGTATATTCTGATGTGAATAATGGTCAAAATTTAAACTGTGCTGGGAATGATTTTTCAATAAAAGAACAAGAATATTTAAGAAAATACGTGCTTCGATCTACAGCTTCTCTATTAAGAGCTGTAGGTAATTCCAAACATTCTTCTTCTATATTAAGTGATCCAAACAACCAATTTATATTGGATCAGTCTATAAGGTTTTATCTGAAATTCGATACTGAATATTTACCGAAGATAGTTCAAAAATATCTTTCCAGATGTTTTTTTATAAATCAAATTTTAATGGATAAGAGTAAATGTAATTATTTTAAAACCGTTGTTCTGTTAAACAAAAAGAATGTGATTGAAAATCAATTTCGTAATGATATGAAGAAACATGGATATGACTGGAACACCATATTGGCTCATTTTATAGGAAAAAATCCAAGAGATATTATGGCAAAGTCAGTCGCAAATAGTTTTGAGAAATTTATCAATAACGGAACAGTAATCATAGATCCCAACGATGAAAGTACGATGGAAATAGTCATAAAAAATGCATACATTGAATTTGCTAATTATCTAGATGAGGAATCTCAGAAAAAGTAATATACTTGCTGAGGAGTATATAAAGTTAATTATGTCTTGAAATGAAAATTACCTAATTTCTGTGGAAAAATTTATTGAGCGGCATTTTTATCTTATTTCTAGTTAGTTATATATTTTTATGAAAAACAATTTTTTAATTTGAATTTTTAATTAAATTTTGAAAAATTACAAAACAATATGATGAATGTGTGAAGCGATGTGATGACCAAAGACAGGCAAGTTCAGAAGAACTGAATAGAAAAACTGAAGATACTCATTCCAAAGTGTGGGAGGATATGATGAAAACTTCTAAAGAATGTGATGAATCGCGATGGGATAGAGCGATTAAATTATTGAGTGAAAGTTTGGGGGCGGCTCAGGCTTGTCGTCCAGTCAATGGCCCCCCTATACGATACAATCCTGATTGTCTAGGATCTTCGATACCAAAAGGGGTCGGTCAATTCATAACTGTGGCATCTATTCAGGCTAAATACAATGAATGTGTAGAAAACTGTAAAAAACAATTTCCCCATGTATAAAATATTAACCATTTCGTGTATAGCCAGCTGTATGTTGAACACAGCATCAGGAGAAAACAACCAGTTTTTGAAAAAATGGGAGATAAGCCCTTCTTATTTGAAAGAACTGGAGTCTTCTTCTTCCGGATTAAAATTATTTTCTTCTGAAGAGAGGAAAGCCCTTTATCACTACATTAATCAGGATTATGCTGATAAATTCCGTTTGATGGCTGGTTTTTTGAAATGCTCTCAAGAAGGAGAGGAAGGAAATCCCGCGATAGATTTGGTCGATCCCCAATTTCTTCAGGGTTTAAAAGGTGTGGTGGAGAAAGGTATTAATTCTGACTGGTTCCCCAAATTACCTATTTTTTATCAAAAGCAAATAAAGATTCAATATGAGGAGTTGTTGAAAATTACGCAGAATAAGAGTAAGCAAGTAACTCTAGATATAGCTGAAAAGTTGCTTGACAATTCCTATGGAAGTAGAAGCAGTAATCTTGAATATTTGAAAGAACTTCAAAAATACGGATTTAGAAATAACGACGATCTTTTTAATAGATTTTCAAATTATAATCTAACTCTTGCTCGAAAAGCTGTAACTGCTGTTTCTTCCAAGTTGTCAGCCAGTCATGGATATGCGGAGGCGTTTTTGGAGATAGCTAAAATTTTAGAAAAGGAAACGGAAGAAAATGAGTATTCCCCCTCCGAAATGCTTTCCGCTATGATAATAAAAAAAGCTACCCAGGGTAGCATGAATGCTCAGAACGTTTTAGGCCTCTATTATTTGCAAGGGTTGGGAGGTTGTCCGCAGAACTTTAAGAAAGCATCTGAATGGTTAAAAAAAGCAGCAGAGCAAGGCTGTGAAAGCGCTAAAAAAACGTTGGAACAACTTCCCTTGCAACTGAAATAATATGGACTAAGAATTTCTACATCATCAGCTCTTTTTTGAGAGGGACAAGAACCAAATTCAAAGGATGGGAAGGCAATATTAATCTTTTTCATTGAAGATAAAATAACTGAATTGTTTACTTTAGTCTTGTTTTATTGATTTTTTCGGATCAATTTATTGAATGTCAATAGTTAAAGTGTTCTGAAAACCTTGCGGCAAGACTATTCCATGCAGTTCCGGGGAAATATCATTCAGGCATGAATCAATTAATGACATATTCTCTCTACATCATTGGGTTTCCATCCCTTTACGGCGGTGCGGGGGCCGAGCTTTATCACCAGATTAAGGTTTGGAGACAGATGGGGATGGAAATGCATCTTATCCCCACCCAGAAAAATGCACACGGCGCCGGGCTTTATCCGGAGATGGTGAAATTGGGTGTTATGGTGCATGAAGGCTATGATTGGGAGGCCATTCCGGCAGGGGCTCCCGTCATCAGTTTTTGTAATGAAGAGTTTCTGGCTGCTCTCCCGAAGATACGAAAACGGACGGGAAGGACAGTTTTCGTCAATTGCATGACCTGGCTTTTCGGCAGGGAAAAGGAAGCCATGAGGCGGGGAGATATTTCCCTGTTTCTTTATCAAAATAGCAACGTAATGGGAAACGTCATGCCTCGCCTGAGGGCTTTAAATCCCGACCCGGCCATCCGGTTCATGACGTTTAGGCCGTATTTTGATGCGGCAGATTTTCCTTTTGCTGCAGGGCGTTCCACGGACTGGTTTGGAGCCGGACACATTTCCCGGCAGGATGAAGATAAGTTCAGCAAGGATACGTGGCATATCTACGAGCATTTTGCTTCTCCTGTCCGGAAGAAGGGCACTTTTCTCGGTTTTGACCGGCGGAGCGAGGCGAAGACCGGCAGGCCTCCCGATTGGGTGGAGACTTTCCATGATCAAAAGTCTTTGTCCCAACAGGAGTTTTACCGGCGCTGCCACATCGTTTTGCAGCCCACCGATACGACGGAGAATTGGCCGCGTGTGGGTTTTGAGGCCATGGCAAGCGGGAGTGTGCTTGTTGTGGACAGGCGCGGGGGGTGGGAACAAATGGTGGAACACGGGAAGACCGGATGGCTGTGCGAATGCCCCGGTGATTTCATCACGTACGCCACTAAGATGGCTTGGGAGCCCCACTACCGGGAAGACATGGCCGCTGCCGCCCGTGAGCGGGGCATGGCCCTGGGCGGCCAGGAAGCTTCCATGGAAAGCTGGCAGGAGGTGTTTGAGGCAATCAGCCGGATACCGGATTCGTGAAGTGCCGCTTTTGCTCTGACCGGAATGCGAACCGTTTCTTCCCTGCGGGTCAGATGAGCCATGTGCCGTATTGGCGGAGGTTCTTCTGCCTGTGCATGCTGTAGGCGATAATGTATTTGAGGAGGTCTGCCTGGGAGTAACCGTGTTCCGCGGCCGCCAGGCAAATGGAGCCGCTTTTGCCCAGGTGGCAGCAGATGTTCATTTCCAGAATGCGCCGTTCTCCCGTCTCGAAGTCGATTCTATAGTCGATGCGGAAATAGTCCATCGGCCCCAGAGCGCTCCAGATTTTCCGGACGTCACAGGCGATGTCCTGCTCCATATCCTGAACGGAGACCAGTTGGTAGCCCAGATGGTCGTGCAGTTTCAGGTCTTCCGTGATGATGCTGCCCGGTTTGTCGGATTTCGGCTGCACATATCCCAGGATGACGGGGTTTTCCCCGCCCAGTACGGGAACGGTGACGTCAATGCCTTCGCAGTATTGTTCCACGAGCACTTCGTGCCCTTCTTCCATCAGGCGCCGGGCGCATGAGTCCACGGCTTTCCAGGAGCTGCAGATGCTGTCTTCCCGGATGCCGCCTGAAGCGGCTCCAAAACGCTTTTTGACAAAATAGGGGCCTGGGAAAGGGGCCTGGGCCGGAATACCTTTTTCTCCGGAAAGTCCAATGCCTTCCGGAACGTTCAATTCCAGGGAGCGGAATACCATTTTGGTCAGCAATTTGTCTTCCGCTATGGCGCGGATGTTGGGAGGGGCGCCCAGGTAGGGAATCTGAATGAATTCGCAGTAGGAAGAAATGAATATTTCAGGTCTGGACATGGCGAACCTGTTCATCAGGGAGAATACATAGTCCACGTTTCCCTTGGCGAATTGGACGGAATAGGGTTTGGAGGAGGAGACGACGTCATAGCCTATGTCCTGGATGGCTTTATAAATGTTGTAGTGGTACTGAGGGTAGCCTCCATTGCCTGTGTAGGGTTTTTTGGAGAAATCGGGAGCGTCGGGGGCATATGGAGCCAGGAACATGATCCTTGCCGGCTTGCCATATTGATTGAGTTGGATGTCTGGTATTTCAAACATGGCTTATGGCTATTACGTGTAATGTTTCTTGGATTATGGAATGGGCCGCCATGTTCAAATAATATAAAAAAGAAGGGACGGCATAGCCGTCCCCGGAGGTGGTGGAATAGAAGAGGGAGAACTTCTTCCTTATTTTCTGGACATTCCCCTGGCGACGCGCTGAACATATTGTTCCATGGCCGGAAGTTCCTGTTCAATGCATTCCACCAGTTTGAGCTGCGTACGGCAGCGGATGAGATTGTGGTTCGGCCGTGAGACCTTGAAGTATGGGTCGCCTTCCAGATAGTCCGTCAGGAAACGGATGCCGATTTCCAGCGTGATGAGTTTTCCTGAGAAGGCAAGCTGGTCTATTTCCGCCTGGGTCAGGAAACCGTGGGCAGCAGACAGATACCCTTCTACAATGGATTGGAACATGGGCATGCGCATGCGCACCTTGTCCAGGTCTTCTTCGTCTTCTTCCGTAGGCGGAGTGACGGTGCGCACCATATCTCCGAAGTCGTACAACACCAGGCCGGGCATGACCGTATCCAGGTCAATGACGCAGACGGCGTGGTCTGTGTCCTCATCCAGCATGACATTGTTGATTTTGGTGTCGTTATGAGTGATGCGGGTAGGAAGCACGCCTCTTTCCTGGAGATTCAGCAACCGATCCACATCCTGCTCACGGGCTTTAATGAATTCCAATTCAGGCAGACAGGTGGAAAGACGCCCCTGCGGATCCAGTTCCGCCACTTCCATCAGGCGGTTGAAGCGGTTCCGGGTATGATGGAATCCGGGTATGGTTTCCACGATGTCGTCCGGGTTCATGTCACTGATCAAATCCTGGAAGGAGCCAAAGGCAAATCCCGCCTGGTAGGCCTGGCGGG
>OMAY01000400.1_pt1 | contig 26307 bp, 20 predicted proteins | sample 1673611 | NCBI WGS metagenome assembly OMAY01 (sample SAMEA103958117, study PRJEB25191) | human gut metagenome | biome: human-associated habitat [ENVO:00009003]; feature: intestine environment [ENVO:2100002]; material: feces | place: Germany | collected 2013/2015
TCTAGAGCAAAAAGAAAGAAAATTTTAGGTTTAACCAGAGGTTATTTTGGTGCAAGAAAGAATGTTTGGACCGTTGCTAAGAATACTTGGGAAAAAGGTCTGACTTATGCATACCGTGACCGTAAGAATAAAAAACGTAACTTCCGTGCATTGTGGATTCAGCGTATTAATGCTGCTGCACGTTTGGAAGGTATGTCTTATTCAAAATTGATGGGTGCATTGCACAAAGCAGGTATTGAAATCAATCGTAAGGTTTTGGCTGATTTAGCTGTAAACCATCCTGAAGCATTCAAAGCTGTTGTTGCAAAAGCAAAAGCTGCTTAAATAGGAACGATTAACGTATAAGAAAAGAGTATCACTCAAAAGGTGGTACTCTTTTTGTATATTTATCGAACATATTAAGAGTAGATTGCTGTAGATAATAATAGCATGTCCGTGCCTGCTACATATAAAATAACTGACTAATATTTTGTTTTTTCAGATTAAAGTATTATTTTTGTAATACAAAAATGAAGCCGCACTTGCAGAATCGGGAAACTCATCAAATTATAAGAAATACCGAGAACAGCTTCATCTTCCAATGGCGGGCCACGCCTTCGGGTAGCATTTATGCCGGTGGATTACAAAGGGGGAGAGCACTCAAATCATGTTTATCGGAGTTTCGTCACGCCTCTGGTGCGGCTTTCCTTTTATAGTAAGCGAAGGATTTTATATCGATTTGATATATAATCTTCGCTTTTTTTTATCATGCTTTTTAGTGATTCCTTGATTTTTAATTGCAGTTTATATGATATTTTATTTTTCTGGAACAGGTAATTCGCGATGGGTGGCTGAATCTCTTGGAAAAAGATTGGAGGATGCTGTAGAGGATATAACAGATGTGAAAATTGAGAAAAAAGAATATACCCTACCAGAAGGAGAAATATTAGGATTTGTTTTTCCTGTTTATGCATGGGCACCTCCTACTATTGTGATGGATTTTATTTCTTTGCTTCGTCTATCTTCAGCTCCTAAGTATGTATTTTTTGTATGTACTTGCGGTGATGATTCAGGTAAGACTGCTGATGTTTTTTGTAAAGCACTTAAAGAAAAAGGTTGGGAATGTAACGCAGGATTTTCTGTAATTATGCCTAATACATATGTATCTTTACCCGGATTTAATGTTGATCCGTTGCATATAGTATCGAAGAAGTTAAGAGAAGCTAAAGAAAGAATTGAATATATATCAAGTAAATTAGCTGCAAGGGCGCGGCTTATCGATTGTTATGAGGGGGCATTTCCATGGATAAAAAGTTATTTAATCCATCCTCTTTTTATGCATACTTTAATGTCGCCAAAGCCTTTTAAAGCAGCAGATTCATGTATTTCGTGTGGCTTGTGTGAAAAGGCTTGTCCTGTGCGTAATATACATTTAAAGGAGAGAGGTAAGCCTGAGTGGGGGAGTCATTGTACTATGTGTCTGGCGTGCTATCATTCTTGTCCGAAGCACGCCATTGAATATAGTTGTTTAACACAGAAAAAAGGTCAGTATCTATTTGATAAGTCAAATAAGGGACTTTAAGGTAAAGCTGGTATATTTGCTTCTACTTGTTTTTCTATGTTATCAGGAAGCTGGGAAAAAAAGTCTAACCCAGTAATTGTTTCTATAGAATCGACAGATACCATATATTTTTCCAGTTTATGATGTCCTGCTTTGTTTTCGAATAGAAATCCCATAGCAACCGGATTTTTGCGGTTATAAATCAATACTACTTTAAAAAAACGGTCGGGTACAGCTACTTTATGTTGCCCGATGCGTTTAGGATTAGAACTGTCATAAATAGGTCCACATACAATATATACATTTCTGTATTTTTTTGCCCATGTTCGGCATTCATTTTCCAAATCTCCCCAATCATCACGATTCAATTTTTGATTTTGAGGGCAAATGTTACTCATATAAAATGACTCTTGCATTGCCTTTTCACTCCATTTCATATCTGCAGCTGGAGCCATATGCCCTCTGTCGTATCCTGAGTGAGTGTAATCAGAATGTTCTACCCGTGGTTCGGGCAAATCGGGATCAGGGAGAAATTTACTTTTACGTTCTTCGTTTCCGGTTGTTTCCTGACGTGTCAATTCCCATGCAACCCAATTAGGCACTTTATAGAAATTATTATATGAAATGGTAAATCCTGTGCGATTTAGTCTGATTTCATTGCGTTTTTTTATCGTAACAGGTATTTCCAGTTGTGATATTGTACGTTTATCTACTTCTGTTTCAGGAGTTTCTTTTTCTAACTGTTGACTTGTGTTGTCAACAACTTCCTTCATTTGTTGCTGAAGCTGCTTGGAAATGGTAGAGTTGTCTTTATTTTGGTAGAAGTAAAGAACTCCTGCTACAAGAATAATTAGAAGAATAAACCCTTTCAGTGAACCTGTAGAGTTTGTTTTTTTCTTACCCATATGTTATTTAAGTTATGCTAATTTAAAGCGAATGCGGAATATCCCATCTTTATAATCAGAACTAATAATGCGGAAAGTACCTATTTCTGAGGTATTTGTAACGTGCAGTCCAATACATAAACATTCGTCATAGTCGCCGACTCGTACAATTCGGACTGTATCTGACGCATTGTCTGGCAGTCGTTTTAAGTCAAATCTTCCAACAGCTTCCTCTTGTGTGATAAATTCTGTTGTGACGGGTAGATGGCGGGCAATTACTTCATTGACAGTTTTTTCAATATTTTCAATATCCTCAACTGAAGGCGCCTTAGGTAAAGCAAAATCAAGTTTGCTTTTCTTTCGTTCGATGTGTGCCGACACAGCGCGTCCACATCCAAAGATGTTTACCATTGTACGGTTTACGATATGTTCGCAAGTATGCATAGGAGGATATTCCTGTTTATTATGCTCATTAAGTAGAGTTTCTTGTTCCATATTTACATATTATTAGAGAGAAATTTGTGCTGGATGAATCAACTCATTATAAAAAGAAGAAAACAATCCGTATGCAAATATATGCGATTTTTAGAGAAATATCTATAAGAATTTAATCTCTTTACTTATGGGCATAAAAAAAGGAGTACCGCTGTACTCCAACCTTTTGTTAACCTTAAATCTAATACTATGAAAAACACATTGCAAAGGTAGGTACTTTTTGTTATACTGCAAACAAAAAAGATATAATTTTCTGCTGTAACATTGTTTAATATTTGTATCTTATGTAAACCTTTTTATTAACATCTGTTTTACTTATCTTTGCACCTGTTAAAACTGATAATAATATGGCTTTTGAGGCAACAAAAAGAGAATGGGGCGAATTATATGCATTTTTTCGCCTATTGGCAAATGGTTATGTGTATGCCGGTACTTCTGATGTAAAAAAGAATGAGCAACAGTGTATTCCTATAGCTATGGTACAGCGTGAGGAACATGATGGAACGCGTCAGTATGTTATCGAAAAAAATAATATCCATATAAAGGGCGAAAAGATAGATAAGCTTGTTCCTCGCGAGGATTTCGAAACAGTAGCTGAACTAATATTGCATGCTATTCGTAATAGTCGTCAGGATGATGTAACTTCTCCAGATGGAGTAGAAGAATTTCTTGATGAAGTGGCTATTTATGACTTGGAGGCTAAAACTGACGATCGTACCGACTTTAGTGTTGCATTTTACGATGAGTCGGCTCCGCTTACAGGTTTTTGTGTACGTTCGCGCTTGGGTATGATGTTACCATTGCTTGATGGAGGGCGTACGGCTAATTTTAAATTTGAGCAAACAGGAGTAAAATTTGCCGTACCAACAATAAATAAGATTAATGCGGAAGGTGAGGAAGACGACGTCATATCCCGAATGCTGATGATAGAACGTTTAGGAGGAGTTTTGAAATATAATGATGTAGCAGATAAGATATTCCGAAGTAATCTTTCTATGATTGATCTTCACATGGGACGTTTGCTCGCTGAAATGACACGTTTGATGTGGCTGGATGGTATTACGAAAGTATCTGAGCTTACAGAAGCGATAAAACAGCTGAATCCTCTAAAAATAAAGGACGAACTGATAAACAAGCACGGTTTTTATGAGTATAAAATAAAAGAATTTTTATTGGCACTTGCTACAGGTATGCGTCCGGCCAAACTTTACAATGGAATTGAATCAGCTATATGCGGTTTTCTGTTTGTGACAGGTGATGGAGATGTTTTGTGCTATCAGCGTGCTTACCGTCAGGTCTTTGCCGATTTCCTTTTCTATAATTCACGTTTAGAAAAAGGTTCAACAGAGAAAGATAAATATGGATATCTGGAGCGTGAAAATGGAGTTTATTATTTTAAACTGAATCTGAAAATAGGACTCTTGAAACGCTGATTCAGTTACTTCTGTTTCTAGTAAGAATTTATTAGTCAGGTATTAAATATTCTAACATTAATACAGACAAAGAGTATAAATACTTTTAAATAAAAGATAGTAAAGAGATAATAGATTGTTACGCAACCCAATAATTTACTTATAAGGTACAACTACTTGCTGCATATTTACTCTATGTATATCCTCTGAGTACAAATTTGGAAGTCGACAGTATCTTATAGATTGAGAAATGGTGAATTCATCAGCAATACTTTAATGAGTTAGATCGTTTGTAGTTTACCAAACATCATTGATTGTTATTTCTTTTTATGAATAACGGAAGAGCCATAGTATTCCCAAAAACAGATTTACTATGGCTCTTTCTATATCCAGTGAAATTCATTGATGAATTCCCTTTAGTTGCTTTTCTTATTTGCTGTATTTTTCGAGCAACCCAATGGCTACTTCATCGCCCAGTTCTTTAGCCTTTTTCAGATTAGCAATACCTTTTTCTGTCTGTTTCTGCTGAACCTGAATATAACCTAACATACGATAGGCTGGAGCGTTTTGCGAATCAATAGAGATTGCCTTTTCGAGAGCTTGAACAGCTTCTGCTGTTTGGTTGACACGTAAACATACTCCTCCTTTTTCTACCCAGTAATTTACATTTTGAGGATCCAGTTCGATAGCTTTATTAATATCGTTTATAGCTTGTTGGAACATGCGGCATTGCATTTCTGCCTGCGTGCGGATCAGATAAAATTCGGCAGAAACTTGTCCCATCATGGCATCATAAAAATCGTTGTAATCTGCTACGGCTCCCCGGAAATCTTTAACAGCTGTTTTGGCTCCCGCACGTTCATACAGGTATGGAGCTGCATCTTTTCCGTATGGTTTATTAAAGCGTGCTACAGCACTATCCATTAGTGCAACGACTTCTTTTTTGTCTACACCTTCCATCAAGTCTTTTGCTTTTGCACTTGAATAGAATGTAGCTGCCGATGCAAGTGAGCTTTTGTTTACCGTATCATAAGCTGCAAAAGCTTCAGCGTATTTCTGCATGGCAAAATAAATATCTCCCTGTACCTGATAATAGATGGGCTGTTGGGTTATCTGGATAGCTGTATTGATTTCATTAAGTGCCCGTTCGAAAGTCCAGTCTGCATATGTAGACTTGTCTCCTTTATTCAACTGGTAACTGTAAATCAATTTGGCAATATTATAATGGGCATCATCTTTTTGTTTGGCAATGTCGAGCATCTTCTTCAGATCTTCTTCGGCAAGTGCATTGTGACTGTCATCACCGAAATTTATGTAACAGGTAGCACGGCGCAGATACCCTTCCTGATTCTCTGGATATTGGCTGATGAAATCGTTTAACAATCCCAGGTAACTGTCACGATCGAGTGTAGATGCTGCCATGTAGAGATAAACCAATGCTTGTGATTCATCTTCAGGAAGCCCTTTCTTTATACCGATAGAGTTTAGCGTAAAATCATTTACCGATAGTGCACTGATAGATAGTGATGAAGCATAAGTTACTCCAATAGCATAGCTTTCTTTACTTTCCGGATCAGAATTTTTTTGAATAAGTCCCAGTACTTCGCCATTTCCGTTCATTATCGGACAGCTTACAGTTTTATCTGTCGTTTGCATATTCAACGTATAGTAGAAAGAGTTATTCCCTATCGTGTCAATCTTGGCAATCGTTCCATTCTGTCCGTTGGCAGATTTCTGTGTTGAGTAGGGAAGCAGGTAAACTGTTTCTCCTGGTGTAGCAGCTTGTAATGCTGGTTGTAAAGCTGCTGCCTTTTTGTCGAATTCCGTTTTGAACTTAACGACATCGTAAATGTCGTTTGCACCCATAATATATTTTATAGGTAGTTCTTTACCATCAGCGGTAACAATGACTGCATGGTCGGCTCCTTTAAACAGACTGTAGTCGGAAACAGCTGTTCCCTGTTCATCTATATAGAATCCGTTTCCTGTATTCAGAATTTGATTATCCTTGTTGTAGGTGATAACCGAGAATACAGCCTTTTTGGCCTTATTTGCCCATTTGGGGAGTTCTTGTGAAAATCCTGTAAGGAAAGACATTCCACAAGCTAATATGAGTATTGTCTTTTTCATGTGTCTTTAGCATTTACGTTTTATTCTTCATTTGTGAATCCACGTTGCTTGACAGCTTCGTAAATCAGGATTCCTGCAGCTACAGATACGTTGAGTGACTCGATGGAGCCAAACAGAGGTATTTTTATCCATTCGTCGCATAAAGCAAGATGCTCGTAAGGAACACCGGTGTCTTCTGCACCCATAATGATACAAGTTGGATCAGTATAAGTTGCTTTGGTATAGTCGTAGTCACCTTTTTCGGTTGCTGCTACAATTTTGAATCCACTATCTTTTAAGAACTTGATAGTGTTTGTAAGGTTGTTTTCGCGACATACGGGAATGGTATGCAATGCTCCTGCTGAAGTCTTGATTGCATCGGCATTTACGCTGACACTATTTTTTGAAGGGATAATAATAGCATCTACTCCGGCACATTCACAAGTACGTGCAATGGCTCCGAAGTTGCGTACATCAGTCAGTCCGTCCAGCATGATCAGTAACGGATTTTTTCCTTGTTCAAACAGGAAAGGTACAATGTCTTCCGTACGCTGGTAGGTAATAGGAGAGATGAAGGCAACTACTCCCTGATGGTTTTTCTTTGTAATACGGTTGATACGCTCTACCGGTACACGTTGTACAGGGATGAATGTTTCCTTTAATACAGCAAAAAGCTCTTTCGATAAGTCGCTTTGGATATCTTTTTTTACCAGTACCTTATCGATTTCCTTGCCTGCCTGTATGGCTTCTATGACGGCTCTTACGCCGAATATCATTTCATTTTTTTCAATCATATGCTGTTTTCTAATTTCGTTTAAAGATTTGAATTTCCTTCCAACAGTGCACGTGCATTGTTCAGTGCAGCCTCAGTCAGCGTACTTCCACTTAACATATTGGCTATTTCTTTTATACGCTCGTCATTGTTCAGCAGACGAATGTAGCTGTTTGTTCCTGTTTCTGTATCTTCTTTGTATACCTTATAATGCGCAATGCCTCGTGCTGCAATTTGTGGAAGATGGGTAATGCTGATAACCTGACGGTTCTGGCGTCCCATGTCTTGCATGATGAGTGCCATTTTTTCGGCAATAGAGCCGGAAACGCCCGTATCGATTTCATCGAAAATGATGGTCGGCAGTTTTACGGCTCCGGCAATCATAGCTTTTAGTGAAAGCATTACACGGGCAATTTCGCCACCGGAAGCAATGGAAGCCACATTTTGTAAAGTTCCGTTTTTGTTGGCAGAGAAAAGGAACGTCACGCTGTCCATTCCGTTGGCATCTGGTTCTTTGCGCGGAGTAAGCTCTACTGCAAAACGTACATTGGGCATACCCAACGGGACGAGTAGGGACTTCATATGCTCTTCTATATGTCGTGCAGAAGCAGTGCGAAGTGCTGTTAGTTGGGAGGCTTGTTCCAATACAGCGTTATACAGCTTCTCCTTATGCTGATTCAATTCGGCAATGCGATCGTCGAATGAAGTAATAGCATCCAGTTGCTGTCGATAGTGTGCTGTCAGCTCAATAAGTGCTTCTGTTGATTCTACCCGGTGTTTTTGCTGAAGGCTATATATCAGATTCAGCCGCTCGTTTACATATTCCAGTCGTGAAGGGTTAAATTCTATTTCTTCTTCAGCTCCGGATAAATCGTGTGCAATGTCTTTCAGCTCAATATAACAGCTGTTCAGCCTTTCAGCCCAATCGGAGGCAGGAGCATATACACGCGATATGGCTTGCAGGGTTTGCATACACTCTTTGGTATGTGAAAGTGCACCGCCTTCATCTCCGTCAATCAGCTGTTCGGCTTTATATAGTCCGGCTTTTATCTCTTCCGCATGACTTAACGTATCTGCTTCTTGCTCCAATTCTGTTTGTTCGCCTTCTTGTAGGTTAGCTTCCTCCAGCTGTTCCAGTTGGAAACGAATATAATCTTCGTCTTGGCGACTTTTTTCAGCTTGTGCGATAAAATCATCCAGCTCCCGACATACCTGTTTATAGTCGGTATATACTTGCTGATATTGAGCGAGCTGTCTATCATCTTGTGCCAGAATGTCGAGAATGTTCAACTGAAATCCTTCCTTGTTAAGGAGCAGGTTCTGATGCTGGCTATGCACATCAATCAATTTTTCGCCCAAAAGTTTCATTTGTGCCAGCGAAGCCGGAGTATCATTGATAAAGGCGCGGCTTTTACCATTTATTGAAACCTCCCGGCGGAGAATACATTCTTCTGGATCATATTCGATATCATTTTCAGCAAAAAAAGATTCCATTCCATAATTTGAAATATGAAAATGGGCTTCGACAATGCATTTTGATGCTCCATTTTTAATCGCTTTTACATCAGCACGCTGTCCCAATAATAATCCGATAGCTCCCAAAATGATAGATTTTCCGGCTCCTGTTTCACCTGTAATAACCGAAAAGCCGGATGTGAAATTGATATCCAGCTTGTCGATTAATGCATAGTTTTGTATGTAAATGGACTGTAACATATGTATTCCTTTCGGTGAGCTTAGTGAAGTATAGAGGCAAGTTTGTCAATAATATCTTCAGCTACTTCCTTTTTCCCTTTTAGTGGATAAGGAGTTTCTCCTTGTCGTTCGATGATGGTAATTTTATTGGTATCGCAACGGAAGCCGGCACCTTTATCGTTCAAGGAATTGAGTACGATGAAGTCAAAATTTTTCCGTACGAGTTTATCTTGGGCATGCAGAATCTCGTCATTAGTTTCTAATGCGAATCCGACCAGGAGCTGATGTGGCTTTTTCTCTTTTCCAAGTGCAGCAGCTATATCCTGAGTTGGCTTCAGACGTAATACCAGATCGTCTTTCTCACGCTTTATTTTATGATCGGCAGTTTGTTCCGGAGTAAAGTCGGCAACGGCAGCACAGAGGATACCTGCATCTGCCTGAGCATATGCTTCTTTGGCTGCTTGATACATTTGCTCTGCACTTTCTACATCTATGCGGTGAATGTTAGGATGAGATACATTCAGGTTTACAGGACCACTGATTAGTGTCACTTCCGCACCACGTTCAGCACAAACTTCTGCCAGTGCATAACCCATCTTTCCGGAAGAGTAGTTGCCGATGAAACGTACCGGATCTATTTTTTCGTAAGTAGGACCGGCTGTTATCATTACTTTTTTGCCCTTCAAATCTTCTTGTTTGGCAAAAAAGTTTTCCAGTGCTTCCACTATTTTTTCAGGTTCTTCCATTCTTCCTTTACCAACCAGATGGCTGGCCAGTTCGCCCGAAGCTGGCTCGATGATATGGTTTCCGTATGAACGGAGGATATCCAGATTATGTTGAGTAGAGGGATGTGCAAACATATCCAGGTCCATTGCCGGAGCAACGAATACCGGAGCTTTCATCGAGAGGTAAGTTGTGACCAGCATATTGTCTGCAATACCATGTGCCATCTTACCAATGGTGGAAGCTGTGGCAGGAGCTATGACCATTGCGTCAGCCCACAGTCCTAAGTCGACGTGACTGTGCCATGTTCCGTCGCGTTGTGAAAAGAATTCACTGATAACAGGTTTGCTAGTCAGTGCCGATAGTGTAATAGGAGTAATAAATTCTTTTCCAGCCGGGGTGATGACGATTTGTACTTCTGCGCCTTTCTTTATCAACAAGCGTGTCAGTACCGCAGCTTTGTAGGCTGCAATACTGCCTGTAATACCTAATACTATTTTTTTCCCTTTCATTATACTTATTTCACCAATCCGCTTTCGCGCAATCTGATTTTTGTCAATACATTTTTTGTATTCAGTGTAAAGTCTCCGTTTAATATCCAGCCATAGTATCCCGGATCACGCTGTAATACCTCTGCTACAGAGATTCCTTTGTATTTACCGAAATTGAACACTTCTACGCCGTTGTCATCAAATACAATACGTCCTGCAAAATCTACATTCTTGCTGTAGGTAGAATATTCGGACAGGAATTTGATATCATTTTCCAATACGTCCGGATAATGATCAAGCTGGGCCTTCAGCACCTCATAAGTTGCACGTGTGTCTGCTTCAGCGGTATGGGCATCTTCCAGATTCTTTCCGCAATAAAATTTATATGCAGCTGATAAAGTGCGCTGTTCCAACTTGTGATAAATAACCTGTACATCAATAAATTTACGTTTGGTAAGGTCAATGTCTATACCTGCGCGTAAAAATTCTTCGACAAGCACCGGTACGTCGAAACGGTTGGAGTTAAATCCGGCAATGTCTGCTCCTTCCAGGTCGCGAGCAATGTCTTTAGCTATTTCCTTAAATGTCGGACAGTCGGCAACATCTTCGTCGTGAATACCGTGGATGGCAGTAGAAGCTTCCGGTATATGCATCTCCGGATTGACACGCATTGTTTTGCTTTCCTCGTTTCCGTTAGGATATACTTTCAGGTAGCAAATCTCGACTATACGGTCTGTATTTATGTTCGTTCCCGTCGTTTCCAGATCGAAGAAAACCAACGGGTTCTTTAAATTCAGTTTCATATACAATATTTTTGTTTAAGCTTTAAATAGCTCTGAAGTTAGTTTTTTATCAGTCGTTCAGCATCATCGGCATCAGCAGCATCAGGATATCTTCATTTTCTTCCTGTTCTTCCGGTACGATGACTCCTGCACGCGACGGATCTGCCAGTTCGATAACTACATTTTGTGCAGAAAGATTGTTCAGGATGTCAATCAGGAATGATGACTTGAATCCGATACTCATAGCATTGCCTTCATACTGGCAGATGATTGTTTCCTCTGCAGAGGTAGAGAAGTCGATGTCTTGTGCTGAGATTTTCATCTGATTTTCAGACAGACTCAGTTTGATAAGACTGCTGGCCTGAGAAGAAAATACAGAAACACGACGTAATGCGCTGATAAATGCAGCACGGTCGATGGTTGCTTTATGTGGATTGTTTTGAGGAATTACCGAATTGTAATTAGGGTAACGTCCTTCGATCAGACGGCAGACCATGCGATAATTTTCTAAAGTGAATGAAGCATTGCGGTCGTCGAAACCGATTTGTACATCACCTTGTTCTTTCGGCAACAGGTTCTTAAGTAGGTTTGCAGGCTTCTTAGGCAAAATGAATGCAGCTTTTTCATCACTATGTGCAGCAAATGTTTTGCAGCGAACTAGTTTATGACCGTCAGAAGCTACCAGAGTAATGTCTTCTGGAGTTATATCAAAATAGATACCGTTCATTACCGGACGCAATTCGTCGTCGGCTGTTGCAAAGATGCTGCGGTTTACTCCACCCATGAGGACATCAGCAGGGATGTTGACTTGTACGGCATTACTGCCCAGTTCCTGTGTTTGCGGATATTCGTCTGCATTCTGTCCCATTAAACTATATTTACCGTTTTGGTATTGTACAGTGATTTCCAAATTGCTTGGGTTAATTTGGAAACTCAATGGTTGTTCAGGAATTTCCTTCAGAGCTTCCAGTAGCGTTTTTGATGAAACGGCAAGACGGCCGTCGCCATCGAACTCGTTCACTTCGATGGAAGTAGACAATGTGGTTTCATTGTCGGAAGCAGTCATCGACAATGTTCCGTCTTGTAATTCCAGAAGAAAACAATCTAATATCGGTAATGAGTTTTTTGAGTTGATAACACGACTGATAGCCTGTAAGTGGCTGAATAAGGCTGTACTTGAAACAATAAATTTCATGGTCTTTCGTATATTAATTATTTTCTAAATTATATCAAAATATGTCTTTCGGACGAATGTTTTTGTCCGGATAATAAAGCACTTTGCAGTGTGCTGTTAATCTTGCCAAAGTTACGAAAAGATTGTAGATACATTGCAAAAAAGAGGGTAAAAATTAGTTTTCTTCTTCGGAAAAGCGTAATTTCGTGACCGATTTAAAAACTTAAAATATGGAATTAGCAGGAAAAGTTATAGCAGTTCTTGAACCCAGAGGTGGTGTTTCTAAGAGTGGTAATGAATGGAAGGTACAGGAATATGTCATCGAAACTCACGACCAGTATCCTCGTCGGATGTGTTTTGATGTGTTTGGGGCAGACAAGATACAGCAGTTTAATATTCAGGTAGGTGAAGAATTGAATGTCTTTTTTGATATAGATGCTCGTGAATGGCAGGGACGTTGGTTTAATAGTATCCGTGCCTGGAAGGTAGAACGCGTTTCTGCTGCTCAGCAGATGCCGCCTATGGATGCTCCTTTCCCTCCGATGAATGCTGCACCGGCTGCTCCGGTTGACTTTGCTGCATCGGATGAGAAAGATGATTTGCCTTTCTGATCATTCTTCTGTTGAAAAATATTACGGGCTCATGCAGTATGCTTTACAAAGAAAGCGGTTTGCATGAGCCCGTCTGTATTATAAGCTGTATGTTCCTTTATTCAAAATCGGCAGGGTAGGCCAGTAGTTGATACATGATAGCTTTTGCCATACGGTAGTGTCCTTTTGCATTAGGGTGAAGGCGGTCAGTCACTTCATCGTGGAAATATTGGGCATGGGTGTCAAACATTGGATATAATCCGCTGATGCTGTTTAAATCTATTACTGGAACAGCCCATACGTTTCCGGCTTCCTTTATGATGTTTACATACTCGTCTACGTATAATCCTAGTTTATTGGGAAAGGCTTCCTCTGGCTGAATGTTTTCATTGCTGAAACGTGCTTGAGCCCGGTGTATTGGAGTCATTAAAATAATTTGTTTGTCGGGAAAGTTTTGTTTCAGGTAACTGAGGGCTTCATTGATTCTACCACGGAATGTATTGCTGTTCAGATCGGTATTCCTTCTCTTGCGTACTTCTTTTCCTCCACCTTTTACAGTTGTTTCTTCGTAGCTGAACGTATACCATTCTCCTAAGGGAACTCCGGCATTATAATCGTTTGTCCCGGCAAAGATGATAATGGCATCTACTTCATTTCCGATTTCAGCTTTCAGCCTTTGTGCTTGTTTCAATACACCGTTCCATTGATTGCCATTGATGCCATAAACCAGCGGTTCGATTCCCAGCATTTCTGCCAGATATTGCCAATAATTTTTGGTGGTTCCTACATGCTTTTTATCGGTGATGGAATCACCCAGGAAGGCGACTCTTTTTCCTTTCCATTGACTCTTTTGTATGTTTGTCGATGCTTTTGGCTCATCTGTTATTGCCATACAGGGACTTGTCTGGGTGCTCAAGAGTAGTCCCGACAGAAGATATGCCATATATTTTGTGTACATGATGTTTCTTTTGTTACTGGATACTAAAATGAGGTGAAAAATAAAGCACAGATTTCACGAATTTATCAGATGTTTTTACCTGAAAGGAACTCGTGTAATCTGTGCTTGGACTGGGATATTATTCTTTTATTCCCACTCGATTGTGGCGGGTGGTTTTGAAGAAATATCGTAGCAAACGCGGTTTACGCCTTTTACCTTGTTGATGATGTCATTTGACACTTTTGCCATAAATTCGTAAGGCAGGTGAGCCCAGTCGGCAGTCATGGCATCAGTACTTGTGACAGCGCGCAATGCAACGGCACGTTCGTAAGTACGTTCATCACCCATTACACCAACGCTTTGTACTGGAAGCAGGATAACACCAGCTTGCCATACTTGATGGTAAAGAGCTGTTTCATTACCGTTTGCATCTTTTACTTTCCAATCGCGCAAACCTTGGATAAAGATATCATCGGCGTCTTGCAGGATACGTACTTTTTCGCGTGTAATATCACCGAGGATACGTACGGCAAGTCCCGGTCCCGGGAACGGATGGCGAGTGATAAGATGCTCTGGCATGCCTAATTCACGACCTACACGACGAACTTCGTCTTTGAACAGCAGGCGAAGAGGTTCGCATAGTTTCAGGTTCATTTTTTCTGGCAAACCACCTACGTTGTGGTGGCTCTTGATTACAGTACCTGTAATTGACAGAGATTCGATGCAGTCAGGATAGATAGTTCCCTGAGCCAGCCATTTTACATCTTGTATCTTGTGAGCTTCTTCATCGAACACATCGATAAAGCCTTTACCGATAATCTTGCGCTTGCGTTCCGGTTCGGTTACGCCTGCCAGTTCACTGAAGAATTTTTCGCTTGCATCTACACCGATAACGTTCAGACCTAGACATTCGTAATCATGAAGAACATTCTTAAACTCATTCTTACGCAACATACCATGGTCTACAAAAATACAGGTCAGGTTTTTACCGATCGCTTTGTTCAGCAATACGGCTGCTACTGATGAGTCGACACCGCCACTCAGACCGAGTACAACCTTGTCGTTGCCCAATTGCTGTTTCAATTCGGCTACGGTTGTTTCGATAAATGATGCAGCACTCCAGTCTTGCTTTCCGCCGCAGATGTCAACCACGAAGTTTTTCAGCAGTTGAGTACCATCTTCGCTGTGGAATACTTCCGGATGGAATTGCACACCCCAAAGTTTTTCTCCTTTAGCCTGATAAGCTGCTACAGCAACTTTGTCGGTAGAAGCGATGATTTCGAAATTTTCAGGGATAGCTGTGATTGTATCTCCGTGACTCATCCATACCTGAGAGTGTTCACGGATACCTTTCAACAAGGGATTCTCATGATCGAACGTTGCCAAGTGTGCACGGCCATACTCACGAGTATTGGCAGGTTCTACCTTTCCACCGTTGGTATAAGCCATAAACTGTGCACCATAGCAAATACCTAAAATAGGATATTTGCCTCGGATATCGGTCAGATCAACCTTGAAAGCCTTTTCATCATAAACAGAGAATGGACTTCCTGACAGGATAACTCCGATAACCGACGGGTCATTGTGTGGAAACTTGTTGTAGGGAACAATCTCGCAATACATGTTCAGCTCGCGTACACGGCGGCCGATAAGCTGCGTGGTTTGTGAGCCAAAGTCGAGAATAATAATTTTTTCCTGCATATATTTATTCTATCTGTAAGATTTTCTATGCGTGCAAAGATACTCATATTTTTTTATAAATACTACAAGTGCTTTGCAAAAAACCTGGGCATGTTTTATGAAAAACATCTCGATATTTTTTTATTTTTTGTACAAAAGCCAGCAACCTTTGTACGATTTTTTTTGAAAGATAACGACAGCTATCCCAACCGTCAGGCATCTTCAATAAAAAACGTCCGCACAAGCCTGTTCGAAGGTGTACGGACGCTATGACTTACAATCAGAAGTAACTTATAATCAACACATTCTGTCGCGATAATCTTCATAACGGAAGGTTTTATACACCTCCAGTTCTCCATCAGTGTGGAGCAAAGCAACAGAAGGATGATGAATTCCATTAAACATGTTTGTCTTCACCATCGTATAATGAATCATATCTTCGAATATGATGCGTTCGCCTATCTGCAATTCATGATCGAACTTCCAACTGCCCATATAGTCACCACTCAAGCAGCTGTTTCCGCCCAAACGATAAACATGGTCCTCACGAGCAGCAGTCTTCACAGCATCAGGCGGAAGGGTTTCGGCATTGCGCACCTTAGGCTGATAAGGCATTTCCAGACAGTCGGGCATGTGACAGGTAAAGCTCACGTCAAGAATAGCCGTACGTATACCTCTGCTCTCTACCACATCGACAACCGATGCTACCAGCGGTCCGGTCTGCCAGGTAAAGGCTGATCCCGGTTCCAGAATAATCTGAAGATTCGGATAGCGTTCACGCAAACCTTTCAACAGTCCGATAAGGTGTTCCACATCGTAGTCTTTACGTGTCATCAGGTGTCCCCCACCCAAATTCAGCCATTTCAATTGAGGGAACCAGCGAGAGAACTTTTCTTCAATGTGTTTCAGTGTACGTTCCAGCTCATACGAACTCGACTCACAATGACAATGACAATGAAAGCCTTCAATTCCTTCGGGCAAACGGTCGGGAAGCAAATCGGCAGTCACACCGAAACGGGTTCCGGGAGCACAAGGATTATAAAGTTCTACTTCCACTTCCGAATACTCTGGATTCACACGAATACCACAAGATACATGTTCCGGATAAGCCTTTGCCTGCGGATAAAAACGCTCGAACTGCGACAGCGAATTGAACGTAATATGACTGCTATACTTCAGAAAAGCAGGAAAATTGGTCTCTGTATAAGCAGGAGAATACGTATGAGCCTTGCTGCCAAACTCTTCGAAAGCCAGTCTGGCTTCGTATTCAGAACTTGCTGTTGTGTAATGAATATATTCACGGAATATCGGAAACGATTTCCACATGGCAAAAGCCTTGAAAGCAAGAATAATTTCCACACCGGCACGTTCTGCCACACTTTTTATCAGACTCAGGTTCTTTCTGAGCAAATCTTCTTCCATAACATAACAGGGAGAAGGAACTTTTGTTACATCCAACATATATTTATCAATCTTTATTCTATTATTTTAAACCGTGCAAACTTCAGCAGCAACTGCTTTTCTCCCGCATTACGGAAGCGTACCGTTGCCTTACAGTTATCTCCACTTCCTTCAACTTTAATAATCTCGCCTATACCGAAACGTTCGTGTTCTATCTGCTTTCCGGCACAAACTCCATTTACAGCAGGAGAAGAAGCAGAAGTTCCGACAGAAGTTTCCGCCGCAGGGATTCTACGCAGTACACGTGGAGCAGCCGGCTTGACGAAGCGACGAGGTTCTTCGGGAATTTCACCTCCATCAAACATCGACGGCGAATTACCAGATATATACCGCGGAGTGTCCGAATCCATTTCACGGCGAAAACGCTTCGCCCCCTCTTCTACCTTTCGGGAAACGATATCCTCCTGAGGCAGGTTCAAATATCTGGCATCTATATCTTTTAAGAAACGACTGGGATTACTGAATTCCACCTTACCGTATTTAAAACGAGTCTTGGCAAACGACAGAAAACAGTGTTCTTCCGCACGGGTAATAGCTACATAAAACAACCGGCGTTCTTCCTCAAGCTGCTTGTATGAATCGCCAGCCATCGGACTAGGAAACAAATTTTCCTCCAAGCCTACAACAAAAACATTCTTAAACTCCAGTCCCTTTGCCGAATGAATGGTCATCAATGTCACCTTGGGTGCATCATCAGCCCCTTCACTGTCCTGATCAGTAAGCAACGACACTTCCGACAAATAATCAGTAAGCAGGATATGCGTATTGCCTTCTTCTTCCCGACCGGCACAGAAATCGTGCATACCGTTTATCAATTCTTCAATGTTTTCCTGCCGGCTCAAATTCTCAGGCGAACGGTCCTGATAAATATCATTGATGATACCCGACTGACGGACAATGTCTTTTCCCAACTCGTAGGCTCCGGTATGCGAAACCGCTTCTACAAATCCGGCAATCAAATCACGGAATGCCTGCAATTTGGTGTGAGTGCCTTTCGTCAAAGATACTCCATAAGTCAGCGGTTCGTTCAACACCTTCCACAAGCTTACTCTATGCACATTGGCTGCATCAATAATCTTATTTAATGTAGTATTGCCTATCCCCCTTGCCGGATAATTGATAACACGCTTGAAAGCCTCCTCATCATTCGGATTGACAGCCAAGCGGAAATAAGCTATCACATCTTTTATTTCCTTACGCTGATAGAAAGACAAGCCTCCGTAAATACGGTAAGGAACTCCCCTCTTGCGTAATGCCTCTTCGAAGATACGGCTTTGGGCATTCGTACGATACAATACAGCAAATTCATCGTATGAATATCCTTTTTTGGTCCGGAGCTGGGCTATCTTGTTTGCAACAATCTCCCCTTCTTCCACATCGCTGTAAGCATTGAATACCGTAATAGGTTCTCCCTTATCGTTTTCAGAGAAAACTTCCTTACGTATCTGCTCCCTGTTTTTCTCTATAAGACTGTTTGCCGCCTTGACAATGGTCTGCGTAGAACGATAATTCTGTTCCAGCTTAAACAAGCGGGCATCCTTATATAAACTTGTAAACTTCAGAATATTGTCGATGTTCGCTCCGCGGAAAGAGTAAATACTCTGCGCATCATCACCTACAACACAGACATGGCGATATTTTTCTGTAAGTTGCAGTACAATGCAATGTTGTGCATAGTTAGTATCCTGATACTCATCTACCAAAACATAGCGGAAGCGAGAAGCATACTTGTCACACAGTTCCGGATGTGTCTGAAACAATATATAGGTGTAAACTAGCAAGTCGTCAAAATCCATGGCATCACTCTGCCGGCAACGCTCCCAGTATCTCCGGTAAATATCGCGCACAGCCGGTATTTTAGCAGCCTGGTCATTTTCATAAAGTTCACGACTGGCAGCATAGGCATCGGGAAGCATCAGATGATTTTTGGCATTACTGATACGCGACTGTACCACTCCCGGCTTATACACTTTATCGTCCAGCTGCATTTCTTTGATAATGGCCTTGATCAGACTTTTCGAATCGGCGGCATCATAAATAGTAAAATTTGCAGAAAAACCAATGGCAGCCGCTTCCGTACGCAAAATACGTGAAAAGATAGAATGGAAAGTCCCCATCCATAAGTATCGCGCACGTTCCGCTCCTACCCGACGCGCAATACGTTCCTTCATCTCACGTGCAGCCTTATTGGTAAAAGTCAGAGCAAGAATAGACCACGGCTCATAACCGTTATCCAGCAGATAAGCTATCTTATAAGTCAGCACACGGGTTTTTCCCGATCCGGCTCCTGCAATAACAAGAGAAGGACCATCATTGTATAACACCGCAGCACGCTGACTTTCATTCAGTTCATTCAAGTAATCTGTCATACAGGTTAAAATATTTCAGGCACAAAGATAGCACAAATCCAGCAGTGTTCTAATACATTTCCAAGCTACGCCTAAACAATTTTTCCAAACTCGAATATTTATTATAAAATCCCCAAAGCTTACTGCTACAGTAAAAACACGAAAAGAGGAAGTTCCCCGGCATTTTATCCGGCAGAACCTCCTTCTCTCTCTACAGTCTCGATTATATAATATACCTTACTGAAAACCGAAAACCATCTTCTAAATTAAAGGTTTGGATTTTTAGCCGAATCAGTATCTGGATAAGGCATATATACCATCTTATCATTCCATGAGCCGCTTACTTCTACACCTTCTTTCACCTTTACTCCCGGCACTATTTCAATTTCAGGATTGCCCTGACGTTCTTCAAACGTTTTCTGTAGAAGTTTCATACGGAACTGGTCTGCCCGGCGAGTTACCATAGCAACCCAATAACCAGCAACTTCCCATCCATGTCCCTCTAAAGCAGCCTCAGCAAGCTGTGAAGCATTCATTGCATCAATATTTACTCCATTTATAACTTGCCATTTTCCATCATCTTCATACGTTTTTTCCTTTGTTCCATAGGTATCACCTACCATTCCACGCTTACGCACGTCTTTCAGACATTGTTTTGCCAATGACAAATCGCTTTCTCCCGCACGGGCAGCAGCTTCTGCGTACCACAGTTTCACTTCTGCATAGCGTATCAGACGATGACGATGCCCATTACACATATTCTGACTTGCAGGCAACGTATAATCATACGGAGCATCAATATTAGTCTTTGTCGACGGTTCCCAGTTTACAGAAAAGACGCTGAACATCGGATGACATTCCGGAATCACCCAACCGTCTTCTGATTTGTCATACCAGTTATGCAGTTCATACCCGTTTCCATCTTTATTGGGTTTCAGAATCTGTGGGTCATAAGTGGCATCCTTGCGAGGACCTTCCGGAAATTTCTGCCAGAAACGGATTTCTCCCCATGCATCTCCCCATCCACCAAGTGATTCAAACTGATCACATGAAGTAAGTTGGGAATCTTGCACCCAGTCTACATTTGGAGAATAATTAATTCCAAGAATGGTTTCCTTATTATAGTTATTACTCATGGCATATACATCGTAAAAATTCTCATCCATACGAATATCATATATTCCATTACGTTCACCTTCTATCACCTTCTTGGCTTCATCGGCTGCTTTTTTATAATAAGCAGTTCCTTTCCCTAAAGGCCATCCGGCCATAGCCATATACACAGCAGCACGCGTAGCCTCTACTGCTTGTTTGGTTACATATACATTTACACCATTCAAAAAAGCCGGTGCATTCTTATAACTTGCGGGTAGTCCTTCACATTCATCCGAAGTAAGGTCGGCTACAATTTGCTCGTACACCTGTTCTACACTGCTAGGTTTCATAGTGAAATCATCGTTTTCATTGGTCAGTGTCAATGGAATATCTCCGAAAAGGCGTACCAACGTAAAATAAGCATAAGCACGCCAGAACTTAGCCTGACCTATAGCCTGATTCAGCGATGCAGCATCAGTAGGAGTTTTCGAAGCGTTCTGTATAATAAAATTAGCAGCTTTTATAATTGCATAATGGTCGGACCAGCAATCTTTTACTCCTTTATTAGAGTTCACTGGAGCAAAACGGTCAATTTCTGCAGCGGCCTGCTTGTTACTTCCCGGATTGGTCGTAATATCATCTCCCTGCCACTGAGGATACTGAGGATTGGTACGAGTTTGTGAATAATTTACTTTACTGTACAACGAATATACACTCATATCCAGTTCTTCCTGTGTACTGAAATAACCTTCTGGAGTAAGTTTTCCCTGAGGATTTTCCTGAAGCAAGTCCGAACAGGAAACAGTTATCAATGAAGCTGCCATGATACAGCCCAGAAATATCTTTGTTTTCATATCAATTTGATTAAAGGTTAAAAGTTCATGCGCACACCGAAGGTAAAAGTACGAGGAGTAGGATAAGCTCCCATATCAATACCTGCATCCACATCCACATTATCATTAGAGAAAGTTGTTCCAACCGGATCCATACCCTTATAACCGGTAATAGTAAAGAGATTCTGGCAGCTTAGCGTCAAACGGATATCGGCAAACTTTGTTACTTTTTTCGACAGATTATACGATAAACTGATATTTTCCAGTCTTACATAGCTAGCATCTTCAACCCACTTGGTAGATACAGCCTGATAATTATTTCCAGCCACCTTCAGCCCCGGATATATAGCCGACTGTCCCACCTTATCAAAATTATCAGTATAAGCCTCACGTAATGTAATAAAACGAGAATCGCCTACCATTGAAGCCATTGTAAAACGTGCCAGATTCAATCTGTCAGCTCCGAAGGCTCCGTTGAAGAATAAGTTAAGATCCCAATTTTTGTAAGTCAATGTATTATTCCATCCTACAGTAAAGTCAGGAGTTGCCTTTCCGATAACCCGACGATCGGATCCATCAATTGTTCCGCTATTATCCATATCCTGATAAGTATCCTTACCAGATTCATCAAGCCCTGTCCAGATATAACCATAGAAAGATCCGATTGCATATCCCGGCTTAATGATACTAGCCTCATCCACCATACCTGAAGCCGGCTTTGAGCCGAAGAAATAATAGTTTTCACCTCCAGCAAGTTTTTCTACACGATTCTTCAGATAAGTTCTGTTTACAGTTGTCGACCAGGTAAAATTCTTATGCTGAATCAAATGTGCAGTCAGTGATATATCTACACCTCGGTTACTGATTTCTCCATCATTCACCCAATAACTTGCACCACCTTTATAATTAGGCATTGTCTTTTTAAGCAAAGCATCGGTAGTGCGCTTATCAAAGTAATCGACACTCATTGACAAACGGTGATTGAACATTGAAAAATCCAGACCAACATCAAACTGGCGAGTCTTTTCCCATGTAAGTTCAGGAGTTGCAATATCATTAGCCCAATAACCGACATAGTCACTGCTTGTTCCAAAATTATATTTAGTCTGCGTCATCAGTCCTAAAGTAGAATACGGATCAATAGCCTGATTACCCACGATACCAAAACTAGCACGCAGTTTCAAGTCTTGTACAGCCTTGACATTCTTCATGAACTTTTCATTACTGATAGTCCAGGCAGCAGCTACAGAAGGAAAGAATCCCCATTTATTTTTAGAGAAGCGAGAAGAACCGTCAGCACGGAAAGTACCTGTCAGCTGATAACGGTCGTTATAATTATACATCACACGCGTTACTCCGGAAACCAGTGCCCAGTTCTGTATACCATTACTTACATCGCGGCTTTGAGCCATACTTGCATCCCACCAACCGACAGATTCCGTCAAAAGATTTTTTCCGGAAATATTCATCAGACGTTCCTCATACTTCGTTACTTCGTATACGGCAGTAGATGTCAGCGAGTGCTTATTCCACTTACCCATGTAAGTAAAGTTATTAGAACTCTGCAACATCATACGGTAGGTATCACTATTTCCCATGCTGTTCGACGGATTCACCCGTTTAGAAGAAAAACTGTATGATTTGGCATCGTAATAGTCAACACCGTTAGTTGTCGTAAAAGTCAGTCCTTTTGCAAGATTAAAACGCAAATCTACGTGTCCGGTAAACACATCAGTCATAGTTTCTCCACCTTGCAAACGCAAAATACCTACAGGATTGCTGGCTATGGAGTTAATAGGATCCTTCGCATAATTATTACCATCCATCATCTGCATAGTAGGAGAATAGTTCATGGCAATCCAGATCGGATTATCTTTTCCAGTAGCAAAAGATCCTCCTTTACGTATATTATGCGAAGCATTGACATCTGCCGTCACATGCAGCCATGGAGTAACTTGTGACGTAACATTAGCTTTAGCCTGATAGCGTTCATTCTTCGACTCTATTACAACTCCAGTCTGTCCCATATAGTTGCCGGACAAATAGAACTGAGTCTTATCATTACCTGACGATACCGCTACTTTATAATTCTGAGTAATACCTGTACGGAAAATTTCATCCTGCCAGTCTATTCCTGGATTCGTACCATTCAAATAAACAGACATCTCATCTTGCGTTTTCTTTCCAGCATCGACCAAAGCCTGAGCATATTCACGTGAATTAAGCAAATCATAGCGTTTATATACATTTGCAACTCCAAACGAGGCATCCAAAGTTACTTGAGTAGCTCCAGCCAACCCTGTCTTAGTCGTAACCAATACAACACCGTTTGAACCACGAGAACCATAGATAGCTGTAGAAGAAGCATCTTTTAAGACTTGCATAGACTGTATATCCTCTGGATTAATGCCATCCAAACCACTTTCCCGTACAATACCATCCACTACATACAAAGGATCATTACTTTTATTAATAGAACCAGAACCGCGCACACGAATCTTTACGCTACCGCCTGGCACACCACTGTTTTCCACTTGTACACCAGAAACACGTCCTTGCAAAGCATCCGAAACCTGCGTTATAGGCTGATCCTTAAAGCTTTTATTATCAAGTACAGCAACCGCTCCTGCTACATCAGCCTTACGAACAGCTCCATAACCAATAACAACAACTTCATCCAAAGTTTCAGTATCTTCTTTCAGGACTATCTTTGCACCATTTTGATTTTTAGCCGAAACCTCCTGTGATACATAGCCTATATAAGAAAAAACTAAAACAGCATTCGGAGATGATAAGCTTAAAGAAAAGTTTCCTTCAAAATCCGTTATAGCACCATTTTCAGTACCTTTTTCTACTACATTTACTCCAATCAACGGATCACCATTTACATCGACAACAGTACCAGTAAATTCTGTAACTTACTGAGATACAGAAACTTCAGTAACATTCGCAGCCATTGCTTCTGCTGCAGAACTAATTGCGACAAACAAACTAAGGGCAATGGGGACAGAGTGTAAAAGTCTCCTTGTCCAAGGAGAGTTCACCTCCCGACAAAATTGATTCTTTTTCATAAAAAAATTAAGGTTAACTATCAAAGTATTATTATCACCCGGATGCAATAATTAAATACAATAATTGACTTTAACAGGTTTAGTTAAAGTTTATTTTTGTTTTCCGCAAAGAAAGAATTTAATTTTAAAATCAGCAAGAATATCAGTAAAATATTTTCATTTTTAACCAATAAATAATGATAACATTTAGAAATACCCCGATAGTTTTATAATTCCTTTTCAAATAAGATCTTAACCTGCCTTCAAAATACTTTCAGAAGACCAAATAAAACACACAAGTAAAATAATTAATTGCATTTTATTATTGAAATATAAAGACTCGCTTGTCTCTCGAAACAAAAAAATCAGCCGAATTCTTTTCTATCGAATCCGGCTGATCTCTCATATAAAAAGCAATAATTAATTTTTAAAGCTATGAATCGGCGCAGGAATACGTCCCTTACGATTTACAAAAGCCTCACAGCTAAAACGGTTGACAGGCATCACAGGAGCATATCCCAGCAATCCACCAAACTCAACAGTATCACCAACCTCTTTACCCACTACAGGAATAATACGCACGGCGGTGGTTTTCTGGTTAATCATACCAATAGCTGTTTCATCGGCAATAATACCCGAAATAGTTGCAGCAGATGTAGTTCCTGGGATAGCAATCATATCCAAACCTACTGAACAAACACAAGTCATCGCCTCCAGTTTTTCCAAAGTTAAAGCACCGGCTTCTACCGCATTTATCATACCCTGATCTTCACTGACAGGAATAAATGCTCCACTTAGTCCTCCAACATACGATGAAGCCATTACTCCACCTTTCTTTACCTGATCGTTCAACAAAGCAAGAGCAGCTGTGGTTCCAGGTGCTCCCGGATGTTCCAAACCAATCTCCTGTAATATTTCGGCTACACTATCACCAATAGCCGGAGTTGGAGCAAGTGACAAATCAATGATACCGAAAGGAACGCCCAAACGGCGAGAAGCTTCCTGTGCAACCAGCTGTCCGACACGTGTAATCTTAAAGGCTGTACGCTTGATAGTTTCACAAAGTACCTCAAAACCTTCACCACGTACTTGTTCCAATGCGTATTTCACAACGCCCGGTCCGCTGACACCAACATTTATAATAGCATCGTCTTCCGATACTCCATGAAAAGCTCCTGCCATAAATGGATTATCATCGGGAGCATTACACAATACGACCAGTTTAGCACATCCCAAAGAATCACGCTCCTTAGTCAATTCCGCAGTCTCCTTGATTATTTCTCCCATAAGGCGAACAGCATCCATATTGATGCCTGTTTTAGTCGATCCCACATTCACTGAGCTGCAAATACGTTCCGTACAAGCCAAAGCCTTAGGAATAGAACGAATAAGCAATTCATCGCTTCGGGTCATGCCTTTCGAAACAATAGCAGAATATCCTCCGATAAAATTCACTCCCAATTCTTCTGCAACCCGGTCTAATGTCTGTGCTATCTTTACATAATCATCCGGAGTATGGCATGCAGTACCGCCAACCAATGCTATAGGAGTAATAGAAATACGTTTGTTTACGATAGGAATTCCATACTCCTTGGCAATATCCTCTCCCGTTTTTACCAGATTTTTAGCAAAGCGGGTCATCTTATTATATATATTCTGACAGAGAACATCCAGATTACTGTCGGCACAGTCCAACAAGTTTATTCCCATAGTAATGGTACGTACATCCAGATTTTCTTTCTCTATCATCTTATTGGTTTCGAGAACCTCGGATATATTAATCATAGCAATACTGTTTTTTAGATACGATGCATTTTATTGAATATTTCCTCACGCTGGCATTTCACCTGTACTCCGATTTCATTTCCGGCTTCTACCAGTTCAGTTACTATTTGCTCGAAAGGCTTTTCTATATTCGCCAGATCTACAATCATCATCATATTAAAATACTCCTGAACAATAGTCTGAGAAATATCCAATATGTTTACATTATTTTTAGCAAGATAAGAACATACCTTTGCTATGATACCCACTGTATCTCCACCTACTACAGTAATAATCGCCTTATTCATAATCAAGTTTTCTAAGTGTTATTAATTTTACAAAGATATGTATTTATTATCAAAAGCCACCTCTCTAAAAACTTTTTTTACCCAAATGCTTGCTTATTACAAAATTTTACGTACCTTTGCATCGCTTTTGAAAGGAAGCACTCTTACAAAAGAGTTTTGGAGAG
>OMAY01000403.1_pt1 | contig 26174 bp, 16 predicted proteins | sample 1673611 | NCBI WGS metagenome assembly OMAY01 (sample SAMEA103958117, study PRJEB25191) | human gut metagenome | biome: human-associated habitat [ENVO:00009003]; feature: intestine environment [ENVO:2100002]; material: feces | place: Germany | collected 2013/2015
TGAATATTGCCGATTCCTTCGCCAGGGTGGAAAACGGCCAGATGCTCCTGTACGGCTGCGACATCCAGCCCTGGGAGACAGCGGGAGAATTCTTCCAGCACCAGGCGCGCCGGCCCCGCCGCCTTCTTCTCCATAAACGGGAAATTTTCAAACTGGAACAGCAGACCTCTCAGAAAGGCTGCTCCCTGGTAGCTCTCAAGCTGTATTGGAAAAACGGCAAGGTGAAACTGGCTCTAGGCCTGGGCAAGGGCAAAACCCACCGCGACCAGCGCTACGATTTGAAAGCCCGCGTGGAAATGCGCGAAGCCCAGCGGGAAGTGGCCCGCATCAACCGCCGTTAAGCCAGGCGGCAACAGCATGGTTGCCGTCCGCTTCCTCCCGGAAGCCTTTCTCCGCCCCAGCCATTCCCTGATAACCGGCATCTGTCCGGGGATAAACGGCAACGCCGCCAAAGGCGGGAAACCAGACCCACTTCAGCGCCCGGAAAAAACCGGCTACAGCCGGCCGGACATGCATGCAGGAAAAGTTACAATTTCCAATCCACGGGCAATTCCACCTGGCCGCCCTTTTTATCATCATAACGGATGAAACCGTGTTCCGCCCCGTACCAGTGCACATCCCGCGTCACCTTCACGTCAAAACAGCAATAACGGGCTATATCCATTAAAAGCTCCGTATTACCCGTCTGCGCATATTCCGCCCACCATTTGAGAGCCTGGGTGCCCACGGCCGTTTTTGAAGAACCGATGGAGGCGGCCGCCACGGAATCCAGCTTGACGCGCACTCCCCCACGCTGTTCGATGTCCTTGCACAAATCAAGGTTGTTCGTGATATCAATCATATTCCACATCGTATAACGCTGGAGCACGCCATAGTCGAAATGCTCGTGGTTGTAACCCACCACCAGGTCGGCCTGGGAAAGCTGCCGGATGAGATCATCCACCATTTCCTCAGAATAAATCGTATATTTGCCGGAAGCCGTGGAATAAGTCACGCCCACGGAAAGGCGCATCTCGGCCGTATTATGCCAGCCGCCCACCTCCGCCGCGGAATGACGGGTTTCCAAATCAAAATATACGATGTCTCTCATCGGGTGAAAACGTACATTATTTGCCACTTTTGGACAAGTCCCACTTGAACGGGAGGCCTGTTTGTGATGAGAATAAGCGCATGCAGCCCCGTTTCCACATCGTCATGTTCCATCCGGAAATTCCGCATAATACAGGAGCTGCCGGACGGTTGGCGCTGGCAACGGGTTCCAGGCTCCATTTGATCAAACCTTTGGGGTTCAGTCTGGATGAAAAGCATGTGCGCCGTACGGGTCTGGACTATTGGGCCAAGGTGGACCTGCATGTCTGGGACAGCCTGGAGGAATTGAAGCAGGCGGCAGCCCCCGGCGCGCAGTTCTGGTACCTGAGCACCAAGGCGCCACGTTCCCATTGGGATGCGGTTTTCCACGCAGGGGACTATCTGGTTTTTGGACCGGAATCCCGCGGATTGCCGGAAAGCATGCTGAGAGAACACGCAGATACCGCCCTGACTATTCCGATGCCCGGAGAAGGAGCCCGCAGCCTGAATCTATCCACAGCCGTAGCTGTCGTCCTTTATGAAGGACTGCGCCAGACCGGCATTTGACGGCCCCCCGCCTGCCTCTCCACATCGGCATGGATGTTCTGCGGGTTCCACCACCAAAGAACACAGGGCCATGAAGAGGCGGGTTCCGCGTCTTTCCTCTGTCAGGGACATACCAGATAAAAGAGAATCAAGGAAGAGACGGCTCCGCAGATATCCCAGAACATACCCTTATGGGAATCCCGTATAGTCTCCCAGGGAACTGAAAAAAATCATCTGCTTCATCCCCACCCGCGATAACGGCATATTGCTATTCAATAATTTCTTGAGCTTCCGCTACGGCTATAATGGAAAAAGCCCAGGACAATGAACAGTACGGTTGAATACCGCCGGCGGATAGAAAGGATATTTTCACGAAAAAGAAAAGCGGAAGGCAGATGCAGGAAAGGCGCCGGATATTGCTTCCGGCGCCTTTCCTGATTAAAACCTGTCACCGCATGTCGATCGTAGGAACCGGAATGCGGTCCTTGGGTCCTGTGTAAAGAGTCAACGGCCTGTACAGCGTATTATCCTCCATTTGTTCCAGAACCTGGGCCACCCAGCCGCTACAGCGGGCAATGGAGAAAATGGCGGTAAACAGCCTGGTGGGGATCCCGATGCTGTAATAAACCGTGGCGGAATAAAAATCCACATTGGCGTTCAAGCCCTTGCGCTCCCGGACAAGTTTCGCGATGCGTTCCGACATGCGGATCCACTTGGGTTCCCCGATTCGGGAGGAAAGGCGGATGGCCATGCGTCGCAAATGCGGGGCGCGGGGATCCAGCACGCGGTACACGCGGTGGCCCATGCCCATGATTTTTTCCTTCCGCGCCAGCTTGTCCTCAATGTAGGAGTCCACCCGGTCCTCCGTGCCTATTTCCTTGAGCATTTCAATCACGCCCTCATTGGCGCCCCCATGAAGCGGCCCCTTCAGCGTGCCGATGGCCGCGGTGATGGCGGAATACATGTCCGAAAGCGTGGCGATGCAGACGCGCGCCGCAAAGGTGGAGGCATTCATGCCGTGGTCTGCGTGCAGAATGTAGGCTACCTCCAGAATATGGGCTTCATACTGATCCGGTTCCTCACCCTTCAGCAACCACAGGAAATGTTCCGCCTCGCTCAGGTCCTCCCGAACGGGGGGAAGCTCCAGACCCTGGCACAAACGGTAGTAATACGCCACCATCACGGGAACCTTGGCTATGAGGCTGAGGCCTATTTCCTTCAACTGCCCGGCATCCTTCGTCCGGTCGTCATACATGCCGAGCATGGAAACAGCCGTCCGGAGGGCGGACATGGGCCGGGCGGACTTGGTAGCCGTTTTGAAGAAATCCAGAATGGGCTGGGGCAGGTCGCGGTCGGAACGGAGGCGTTTCTTGATGCCCTCCAATTCCTCACGGTTGGGAAGACGCTTGTTGAGAAGCAGATAAACCACTTCTTCAAAACAGCACATCTCCACCAGATCATCGATATCGTAGCCCAGATACAACAGACGCCCTTCCTCGCCGCGCACGTCACTCAAAGCGGATTCATTGGCGATGATTCCTTTTAAACCTTTGGGATATGCGAGGCGCTCGGAAAAAGTGTCATTGCTCATGTTAAAAAATGCTACTGGTGGTGAATATTACCGGTTAAAAGTCTAACAATCTTCCAAAAAGTCAAACCTTAATTACGCCTTCACGGCCCATGCGGGACGTTTGGCGCGGGTGATGTGCGGAGCCCTCACATACAGCGGTTCCGCCGGACTTTCCAGAAGTTCTTCTCTGCGGGCCTCCGCCAGGGACAGCCACACGGCCCCGAGCGCCTCTGCAGAAGGATACACGGGGACAATCCCCGACATTTCCCGGGCGGCCAGATGATCCGCCGTTTCCGTGGAAAAAACGGGCACGCCTTTTCCCATGCACTCCGCCACGCTGGCGCGGGCCTGCTCCGCAGGAAGCACTGCCGGCACATCCGTCAGAACGCCGTTTTCCAGCCTCCCCCACGTCCAGCCGCCACGCCGGGCATCTGACATTACGCAGGCCTCACCATGATGCAGACCAAGTCCGTTCCAGGAGGAAAAAGCCGCCACGCGGGAACCGTGCACCAGGGAAAGTCCGTCCGCCACGGCCAGCGCTACGCGGATTCCGCCGTAAGCGCCCGGACCGGAACCTACCACGATTTCCTTCAAACGCCGCCCTTCCAAAGCATCCAGAACCTGCCGCACCGCCTTGAAAATAGCGGAGGAATGGTTGCGCTCCGCTCTCCATGCCGCCTGGCACAGCAGACTTTCCCCGCTCCAAGCCGCAACGGAAGACTGCACACAGGAAGTTTCCAGAACCAGCAGGACATCTTGCATGCGGCGGATTATACAGGAACAGCCGGCGTGGATAAAACATTTTTTCCTCCGGTTTCCGGAAGAGGCAAATTTGGTTCGCATTTCTCCTCAAGTCCCTTTATGCTGGTTCCAGACCTCACACCGCATGCCCAAGGCCCCCAGACACACACCGCCGCACCAGGACTGGCGCCGGTATGCAGAAACCGCCCGGAAACCAAGATCCGCGGCAAGCCTCGGCGACATGATGCGGCAATGCAACCGGGACGCCTGGGACAAAACTTACCGCGCCCAGGTATCCTCCGAATACTGGGAGGACGAATGCCAGGAATTTTCCTTCATGGATCTCCCGCGCAGAACCCGGTTCATCAGGCATGCCGTAGCCACCCTTATCTTGCTTCCGCTGGCCCTGATCACGGCCATGTCCCTGTGCGACCAGCTGGCCCATGCCTCCGGCAGCCTCAATATCCTCTTCTCCATTCCCGTATGGTACGCCCTGATGGGCGCTGCCGTGTGGGTGGTGCTGGGCAGCAGCAGGCTGTTCACATCCTCCCTGCTGTACCTGTACGTATTGGGGCATGAACTGACGCACGCTCTGGCGGTCATTTGCAGCCGCGGCTCCATCCATGCTTTCAAAGCGGATCTGGACGGAGGTTACATCCAGACGGATAAAAACAACATCTTTATCTCCCTTTCCCCCTACTTCTTTCCTCTCTGGGCCATGCTGTGGGGATTGGTATGGGGCGTAACGTACCTCTTCTGGCCTACAGTCACCTGCCAGGCCCTTCTTTACTCCGGCCTGGGCTTCTGGTGGTGCTTCCACCTGTTCTGGACGGCATGGATCATTCCCAAAGACCAGCCGGACCTGGCGGACAACGGCACCTTCTTCTCCCTGATTCTCGTATATTTTGCCAATCTTCTTCTCTTCCTGGCGCTTCTGCGCCTGTTCAATGCCGTAAGCCTTCACCGCTTTCTGGCGGATTGCATCCACAATGCGGAAAAATTGTGGGACGTTCTCAGGGATCTCGCCATGCTGGCTGCCGGGCTGTTCCTGTAAAAAATATTCTTTTCCTTACACGGAATGATGAACGGCAGAAGGGGAAAAGGAATCCAACCTTTCAACAGAAAGGAGTTTCCATGCGCACCACACACTTGATCATTCTGACAATGGCCGCAGTTTCCCTGATGGGCTGCAATCCCAAGGAAACTGTAAACGCCCTCACTTCCGACCAGAACGTTACCCAGAAGATGGCCGTAAGATTCGCGGAAAATATGGTTGGCCTGCCACGCGCTCTGGTCGTTTCAGATGCCAGAAAAGCGGCTCCGGGCGACAAAGTCACCGTCAAGGGAGCGGTAATCGGAGATGACCCCGTCTTTTCAAAAAACATTGCTTCCTTCACCATCGGAGACCCGGCTCAGCTCCTGGTCAATATGAAGGAGAAGGGAGTCTGGGCCGCCGGTACGGTACCGGTGGAAATACGGAAAAATAACACGATGACCGTCCAGTTCGTGGATGAACAGGGGCAGCCCATCAAGCACTCCGCCAAAGGTGTGAACGGGCTGAAAGAACAAGACGCCGTCATCATTACCGGAACCATTGATCCCCACTCCACTCCAGAACATCCGGTGCTGAACATTGAAAGCATCGTGATTGAGTAACCCCTTCTGTGCCAAACCCTGATTCATGTCAAACGGTTCAGGCGTTTTGCGCCTGAACCGTTTTTCATATCAGAATGCGCGCATGGGATTTGATCCAGCATCATTGGGAATGATAACACTGGCCGCTACTTCAGCGGCAGCAGGTGCGGCATCCGCGTCTGCACAGAAAAAAAGCGCGGAAGCCACCAGACAGGCGGCGGACGCAAATGCCGCCACCCTCAGGAACGAGGCAGACCTCCAAAAACAGACAGGGATGGAAAATGCCAAACGCATGCAGCAGGACGCTGCGCGCCAAATGGGAGAAGCCCGACTGGACGCCGCCCAATCCTCCCTGCTCCGGGAAGGCTCCGTTCCAATCAGGGAACAGGCTTTGGCGACGCGTCTGCAAACCAGGATTCAGGATGAAGCGGCGGAAGCCATGAGGAACGCCCAATCCCTGTACAACCGCGCCAACACGGAGCAATACATGGGCCGCTCCAATGCGAGAGCCCAGAAAACCTCAGCAATGGGCACCCTGCTCTCCGGATTCGCCCAGGGAGGAAATACCCTCCTCAAATGGTGAAGTGCCTCACAAGGCACCTCCATTCAAACGAAGACAGCCGGAAATTCAGCCGCAACCGCGGAAGCTTCTTAACGCCCCCCCTGCCGGGCTGCCCCGGAAGAGCAGCCTCCCAAAACAGCCTTACCTGACACGTCCTTGCCTGTCTTCCTCACATCACGGGTCATAAGGCCAGCACACTTCCGCTTACCCGCGCCTCCAGGGCAAGCAATTCCCGTTTCGCATCAAGCCCCCCGCCATAACCTGTCAGTTTCTGATTGCTGCCAATAACGCGGTGGCAGGGCACGAAAATGGAGATGGGGTTGGTGGCATTAGCGGACGCTACAGCCCGGACAGCCCTCGGATGATGAATGCGGCGCGCCAGCTCTGCATAAGAAATGGTGGAACCGTAAGGAACTTTCATCAGTTCATGCCAGACTGAGTTTTGAAATTCCGATCCGGTAAATACAATGGGTATATCAAAGTCTCTGCGTTCCCCCTGGAAATATTCACGGAGCTGGCTTACCGCCTGTTCAATAACCTCGGAAGTTCCTTCTTCATATTCAGCGTTGAGATGCCGGCAAATGCGGCGGTCTATCGTGCCGCGGCGTTTTTCCTTTGCCCAGTCGCAAATGCAAAGATTGCCGCCATATGAGCCAATCATCATTTCTCCAACGGGCGACAGATAACGGATTATTTTAATTGCCTCCATCTTCTTGTCCTTGTTATTGCATAACGCTCTTTCATCCATCCCCTGTACGGCTGGGAAACATTGCTCCATGCCTGCCTGTTCATGTCCCGAAGCACAATGTTCCGCCCCAAAGGCTCTTCTCCGGCAGCCTTTAGCACATTTCCTTGCTATCTGCAATCTTTCTTCCGCATTTGCTTTTTGTTTCCAATCGGACATGAATCCCAAGTTATTCGCCCTCTCCGGCCGGACACCGATAATCCGGATACCTGCTTTTCCCTTGAATCATTCCCCATTCAATCAATTATGACGATACCTCGCACAAGAGAGGCAAAATCCCTGCGTTTTTAATGCTGATGCAAGGCCCTGAATAATATTGGGTGGCGTCCCCGGCAGGAATCGAACCTGCATCTAGTCTTTAGGAGAGACCCGTTCTATCCATTGAACTACGGGGACCGGACATGGCCCGTGCATGACAATAAACGGGAAGGCCTCCGCGCTCAAGCAAAAAGCAGGAGGAGTATGCCATGCATCGTGATTTTGAACAGTATTCACCAGGATAATTTTTACGGATTTCTGAAACTTCCCGTTTCCCCTCCTTTCTCCGCGCATCCCTGGCCGAATACGGCCATTGTTCCGATTACCTGCCGGAAGCGGCCCAGAATAATGAAATAACCGTCTTCCGCTGGCCCCTCGGGGCCGGAAGGCGCCGCCACTCCCGCAGAGAGTCATTTCCGCTGAATCTTATCGCCAAAAAACAACGGAAAGAAAACAATCCTCCAGAAAGCTCCGTCCAGATGAGCCAATGATGAAAAAACAGAGAAGAACAGAACCCCTGCATGAGAGAATATCCTCCGGAACAGCATCCCCCCTGGAAAGGGGAACAGGCCATACAAAAATCTTGAGAAGGGGACGGAAGGACCGTAGCGTTGCCGTATCATTCCCGCCATGCTCAACTTCGTTTACGATAACAAAACCACTCTTATTTTCGGAAAAGGTACCCACCATGAAACGGGAACCCTTCTCAAGCCGTTAGGCAAAAAAATCCTGCTTCATTACGGTAGCGGCAGCATCAGACGTTCCGGTCTTTACGATGCCGTCACGGCATCCTTAAAAGCCGCCGGCGTGGAGTATGAGGAACTGGGAGGCGTCCAGGCAAACCCTACGCTGCCCCTGGTGTATGAAGGCATCCGCCTCTGCCGGGAACACGGCCTGGGCCTCGTGCTGGCCGTGGGAGGAGGCAGCGTGATTGACTCTGCCAAAGCGATTGCGCTGGGCGTTCCCCATGAAGGGGACGTATGGGAACTATACCTTTCCAAAAACAGCCTCAGTCCGACCCTCTGCCCGTCGCAACCGTGCTGACCATTCCAGCCGCGGGCAGCGAGAGCAGCCCGAATACGGTCATCACCAATGAAGAGACCAGAAGAAAACTGGGGTACGGTTCCCCCAAACTGCGCCCCGTATTCAGCATTATCAACCCGGAATTGTTCTTTACGCTCCCGCACCGCCAGATGGCCAATGGCGTCAGCGACATGATGAGCCACATTTTTGAGCGCTATTTCACCAAAACCCTGCATACGGACCTTTCCGACAGCCTTTGTGAGGCCACCCTGCGCACCATCATGAAAAACGCCCGCATCCTGAACGGGAACCTGAATGATTACAACGCCTGGGCGGAAATCGCGTTTTCCGGCAACATCGCCCACAACAACCTGTTGGGGGTAGGCCGCGAACAGGACTGGGGCTGCCACGCCATGGAACACGAATTGAGCGCACTGTACCATGTGGACCACGGAGCAGGCCTGGCCGTCGTCACCCCGGCCTGGATGAAGTATGTTTCCCCCAAACACCAGGAAATATTCGTGCAGTTCGCCGTCAATGTGATGGGAGTGGAAGGTTCCTTCCGGGAACCGTCAGCCATCATCCGGGAAGGTATTTCCCGTCTGGAACGTTTTTACCGGGAATTAGGGCTTCCGACGACTATGGAAGAACTGAACATCCTTCCCGGGGATTTCCCCCTGATGGCGGAACAGGCCGTCAGTGTGCGCGGCCCCGTCGGCGGACTGGAAAAGCTGGATGTCCGGGACATCCAGGCCATCTACCGGCTGGGTTGCAGTAATCTGCAGCACGCATGACGAAAGGGGAAAAACGTCTGATCATGGAATACCCCTTCCCTCACTCCCGGCCTTGTTGACAGCGTTAAGACAATCTCCCTTTTCCCGCAGCCTACTTGCAACTTGCCAAAGATTTTACTTGGAAGTAGTCTGGCGGAATGAACAGATTCTTCTCCGCTCTTTTTCTGGCGGCAGGATTGCTGGCCTCCGGAATGCCGTCCCCGGCGGACGCATCCACCCCTCCGCAACAACATGCCCTTGCGGAGGGTAAAAATTCCCCTGTTTCCCCGCAGCAAAGGAAGCAAGCTGTTGAAAACCTTGAAAAGCTTCTGGGCAAAAGGCTGTTCAAGAAAGCGGCGGAACAGGCCCTGAAACAACTCCATGAATATGACGACCAATACAGCGGGACAGATCTGCTTCTTTACTACCAGGCTCTTACCCGTCTCAATGCCCTGGATGATTCCATCAATCTGGATTCCATTCTGCAGGAACAGATGAAGCTCCACGGCGCCAATCCCCATTTCCTGAGGGACGCCGCACTCCTGTACCAGAGTGCCTGCCATACGTTCAAACTGGTGGACGGCGCCTATATCCGCGGCGCCGGGCCATGGGATGGAGAATATTCCGGAGAAGCAAGGGACCGTGTGGAAGCCCTGCGGTGCCTTGTCAAAGCCATGCAGCTTGCGGAGAAGGGCAACAACATGAAACTTCTGGGACAACTGCGCTTCATCACGGCACAGGCGTTGCCGGTCAAAGGAAACCGCTACGCTCCCCTTTCCGCCTTCCAGTCTTACGCAGCCCTGGGGAACCTGACCAACCTGAAGGAATTGCCGGATTACGTCTCCAGAGAGGAAGCATCCCCTTTTCGAAACGTCGCCACCGTTCCCGTCATGGTCAATGCCGAAACAGGAAAGCCGGAAGTTATCTTTTACCATGCCTCTTCCTCCTGGGAAACAGCTAAAAACGACGGGGAACGCATGCGCTGGCTGCTGGACGCCGCCATTCAGGTGAATCCGGAACTGGCCAACCAGATCAATTATTTCACCGCCTCCTGGTGCCGCCGGCTGTTCTCTTATGCCAATACGGCGCCGGACCAAGAATTCGTGTACGGCCCCGGCAACGCGGGCATGGTGGCGGGCATCAACCCGGCGGAATTAAAAACGGACCAGACCATCGTTAAAACCGACCGGACGGGCAACGGTAAATTCCTGCTCACCAACCTTCCCCCGGATTATGATTTCATCCGGATTGCTTCCGCCGTCCGAATAACGCCGGAGCCGGATTACTACGTTAACGCCGCCAATCTGGCAGCGGACGAATTCCTGGCCCGCAACCAAAGACCCGCTGCCGCGCAGTTTTTAGGAAAAATCCTTCAAACCAGGAACGCACAATCCTGGAACAAAAAGGACAAGGAGGAATTTCTGGACGTGGCGGACAATCTGAAGAAACGCATCGCCTCCATCACGGAACCCAACGGAACATTTGATACGGATAAAAGAACGCTGCTGGCGGGGGAACCGGTGACTGTTTCCTTCTCCTACCGCAACGCTTCCCGGGCCTGCGTAGCGGTCCGCCCCGTGGATATGAAACGGTGGCAGGAAGAACGCATGGATAAGATCCAAACCTCCAAAACGCTGGGAAAAGCTTACAAAGACAGGTATTCCAACCTGGGGAACCTGCTCTTCAGCCTGTTGCATGACTCATCCTATGCCCGCTATCTGGGAGAGGAAATCAAGGGGGATGAGATAACCCTGACTCCCGGGAACCGGCACCTGAACCACATCGCTCACATTCCCGTACCCACCCGCAAACCCGGCTGGTACCTGCTCACCGTCACACTGGAAAACGGCTACCGGTTCCATCGCTTTCTCACTCTGTCAGACATGGTTCTGGTACGCCGTTCCGTTCCGGAAGGCAATCTCTGGTTCCTGGCGGACGCCAGAACGGGAATGCCCGTGGAAGGAGTCAACCTGCGGCTCCTCCGCTACCGGCAGGATAAAACGCTCCAAAAACGCCAGGTAAAGGGAATCACGGACAAGGACGGAGCCATGACAGAAACAATCCCTCACCGCCATTCCAGCGCCCCTCCCTACAACATGTTCCTGGGCATCGCTTCCAAGGGGGACAGTTATGTGCTGGCGGGAATATCTGACTACGGCTGGGAATCCGGCAATTACCTCATGGATACGGCCAACAAGGCCTCCGACTCCTATTCCTGCTTTTTCCTGGAAAGCCAGCCCGTGTACCGCCCCGGACAGACGGCCCGTTTCAAAGGCGTCCTCTTCCGCCCGGACATCGCGAATCCCGGGACAAAAGACTGCGCCGGAAAAAAACTGACGCTGACCATTGCCTCTCCAACAGGGGATGAGAGCATTTTCCCTCCAAAGACCGTCACGACGGATTCCACAGGCAGCTTTGAACTGGAGCTGCTCATTCCCGCGGACGCCCCGCTGGGCCAGTATGGGGCCAAGCTGAAACTGCATGACTCCGCAGATCCGGATTTCCGGCTGTATGCCCCCCTTTTCCGGATGGAAGAGTATAAAAAGCCGGAAGTCTCCGTCAGAATGGATGCCCCCGCCAAACCTATCCGGCTGGGACAACCCATTCCCGTCGCCATTCAGGCGGATTATTACGCGGGCGGCCCCGTAAGCGGGGGAAAGGCAACCATCACCATCACCCGGACGCTGGGGGCGAACATCTGGACGCCTTACTGGAAATGGAGCTGGCTGTACGACAGGTCTTTCAGCCCGTACTACATTCCCTTTTTCCTGGATGCACCTCTGACCGTCCTGGAAAAGACGGTGCCGCTGGACAAGGACGGAAAAGCATCCGTAGAATTACCCACGGCGCAGGATGCCCGGGATTTCCCCTCCAGCAACGTCACCTACCGCGTTTCCGTCAGCGTGACGGACGCCTCCCTGCGGGAAGTTTCCGCTTCCGGACAAGTCATTGCCACTTTCCGTCCGTTTAATATCTTCATCACCCTGAACCGCGGCTATGCCCCCGCCGGAACGCCGGTCCAAGCATCCATTACCGCAGCCACGGCGGATGGCGCCAAAATTGCCCATGCCAGGGGAACCTGTGTCCTGCAGCATATCCGTGCGGACGGCAGACGGGAAACGCTGGAAACCTGGGATATCGCCACCGGGAAAGATGGGGAAGCCTCCCTGTCCTTCCAGACCGGGGAATCCGGCCTGTATTCCCTTTCCACAACCCTGGAGGACGGGCACGGCAACAAGGTGGAAGAATCCTTCCAGTTCCTTTCCTACGGCAAGGGCAAACAGAATCCTTTTAAAATCAATCCTCTTTCCATCCATCCGGACAAAAAGGAATACGCTCCGGGAGATACGGCCAGGCTGCTCGTCACCTCTGATTATCCGGACGCCCACGTCTGGACCTTCCTGCGCAACTCCTGGAAAAACGAATCCCGCCGTCTGGTTTCCCTGGACCGGCAGACAGCCCTTGTGGAATGCCGCCTGACCCGGGAAGATATGCCCAATATGGGAGTCAACGCCTTCACCGTCAGAAACGGAGAACTTCATGAGGCTTCCGCCGAACTTCTGATTCCGCCCGCCGGACAGCTTCTGGCTCCTTCCGTAGTGCCGGGCAAATCCCAATACCGGCCCGGTGAACAAGGCAACGTCACCATTCAGGTCAAGGGGCCTGACGGCAAACCCGTCAGTAACGGCATCGTCGCCCTGGCCGTTTATGACAAGGCTCTGGAATACATCGCACGCCCCAATATTACGGACATCTCCAAAACCGTATGGGGCAGACTGAACGAAACCGGCTTCCTCAGCCTGAAAAAAATGACGGCTTCCGGCACGCAGCAGGATCGCGGTCCGGGCCAGCCCTCTTTCCAATCCCTGCTCTACAGAAATTACGGACCTATGGCGAGAAAGGCCAAAGGGACCGTTAACGGCTTTGCGGAGGCAGTGTTCGATTCCGGTGCTGATGCTGCCGCAAGCCGCGCATTGGCTACAGGAGCGGCCGCCCCCGCCGCCGTTCCGGTCATGGCCATGGCCGCGGACAAAGAAAGTGCAGAAAGCGAGTCCCTTGCAAACGGACAGGGAAATGCGGACGCGCAGGAAAACGGTTCCCCGCACATTCAACTGCGCACCAATTTTGCGGACTACATCAAGTGGTGCGGCACGCTCAAAACGGATGACGAAGGAAACGTTGCCGTACCCGTGGAAATGCCGGACAACCTGACCACATGGAAGGCCTCAGCCTGGGTCATCACCCCCGGATTGCAGGTTGGGCAGGCTTCCGCAGAATTCCTGACCACGAAGGACTTCATGGTCAGCATGCAGGCCCCGCGCTTCTTTGTGGAAAAAGACATCGTGATGCTCAGCGCCCTGGTCCGCAACCGGACGGGAAAGGCTGTCCGCGCCCGCGTTTCCATTTCCCTGAAAGACGGGTGCCTGGAACTTCTCCCGGCTGACGATCCGGCCGTGAAGGGGCTTTCCGCAGATACGGATAATTCCGCCGTGCGGGAAGTGGACGTTCCTGCCCAGGGGCAGGTAGTCGTCAACTGGTGGGCTGCCGCCGTCAGGGAGGGAACCGCCGCCGTCGCCATGGAAGCATCGGCTGGCTCTACCGGAGACGCCATGCAGATGAACTTCCCCGTACTGGTGCACGGCATGAAGCAGCTCCATGCGGAAAGCGCCGCAGTGCTCTCCGGAGAACAGGAAAAGACACTTTCCATTTCCCTGCCGCAGCAGCGGCGCAGGGAGGAAAGCGAACTGGTCGTCAAGGTCTCCCCCAGCATCGCCCTCAGCATGGTGGAGGCACTGCCCTATCTGGCGGAATACCCCTATGGCTGCGTGGAACAGACGCTCAACCGCTTCCTCCCCGCCCTCGTCGTGACGGACACGCTCAAGCAACTCGGCCTGAATCTCGGAGCGGCGCTGAAAAGCCATCGCAGCCTGAATCCCCGGGACATCAGGAACAAGGCCTTCCATGACAGCGTCATGAAAAAACTGGAACGCAACCCCGTTTATGATGAAGCCGCGCTGAAAAAGATGGCTGCCAGGGGAATCTCCTCCCTCCGGGAAAAACAGCTCTCCAACGGCTCCTGGGGATGGTTCGGAGGGGCGGAAGAGGGAGATCCCGTCATGACGGCCCATGTGGCGCACGGCCTGAAGATTGCTTCAAACACGGTCAATGTCCCGGAGGGGATGCTTTCCAAAGCCGTCCGCTGGCTGAAAAACTATCAGGAACGCCAGACAGCTCTTCTTGAAAAAGGAGACGAATACCGGAAACTGGAACAACTGCCGGACGGACCGAAAAAGAAGGAAGCCATCCGCAAGCTGGGGGATTACCGCCTGACGGCCTCCGCGACGGACGCCCTGGTTTACTCCGTCCTGGCGGAATGCGGCGTCAAAAACCTTCCCATGGAACGCTACCTGTTCCGCGACAGGCTGGAACTTCCCGTCATCAGCCAGATTCAACTGGCGGAAATCCTGCTGGACGCCCACCGCATGGACGACTTCAAGAAGGTAATGCCCATCATTTCCCAGTTCCTCCAGCAGGACGACTCCCTGCAAACCGCCTGGCTGCGCCTTCCCAATGAAGGCTACTGGTGGCGGTGGTACGGCAGCGGCGCGGCCACGCAGGCGGCCTACCTGAAACTGATGGCCAAGAGCGACCCCGGCAATCCCGTCACGGCGCGCCTGGCAAAATGGCTGCTCGACAACCGCGCCAACGGTTCCTACTGGGACTCCACCAAAGATACGGCGGATTGTCTGGAAGCCTTGTCCGCCTACCTTCTCCAGACCAGGGAAGGCATGGAGGACATGGAAGCGGAAATCCTGTACGACGGCGTTCCAGTTAAAACAATCGCCAGTACGAAAGAAACCCTGTTCACCTTTGACAACGCCTTCCGCATGAGCGGGAAAGACCTGACGGACGGCAACCATGTCATCACCATCCGCAGGAAAAAGGGCAGAGGGAACATTTATGCCAATGCCACCCTCAGCTACTTCTCCCTGGAAGATCCCATTCCCGCCGCGGGGAATGCCGTCACCGTGGAACGCTCCTACTACCGCATCCGGAAGGAAACGGTGAAAGACGGTTCCGTGAAGGACACCCAGACGGATGCAGGGGAGCTCGTCTCCCAGGGCAGAGACCTGACACGGCGCACGCTGTTGAAAAACGGGGACGTCATTGCCAGCGGCGACATCATTGAAGTGGTGATGACCGTGAAAACGAAGAACGACGTGGAATACCTCATGCTCCTGGACCCCAAGCCCGCAGGCTGCGAATCCCGGGAAACCGCCAGCGGCTACGCCCGGCTGGGAACCGTTTCCGGCTACAGGGAAATAGGGGATGAGGAAATACGCCTCTTCCTTTCCTCCCTGCCCATGGGCCAGTACCAGATCAGCCACCGCCTGCGCGCGGAACGTCCGGGACGCTTCAGCGCCCTTCCGGCCGTCATTGAGGCCATGTACGCCCCGGAACTCCGCGGCAACAGCCGGGAACACAAAATCGGCATTTCCATGTCTGCTGCACAGAATAATGACCATCCGCAGTAGCACGGGGCAAAGATGCCATGATCAACACGTATCCGGAAAAAGGTAGATATAATCCCAGGGGGAAGTTACTTCTGTACCTCTCCCCTCCAATCCTCCGCATGGCTGGAGGAAGGAATAAAAATGAACTTTAATGCCGGAAACAACATGAAGGCATTGTTTTCCATTCCGGAGAAAAGCCTAAAACGATGGGACAAGAGGCGCCAGAATAACGAGTCCTTCCGGACGTTCCGCATCATCATGTTTTCCCTGTATTCCGCGTCCCTGCCCGCACGAAAAACTCTTGCAATCCGCTTGCGGAAGCGGAGAATGTGCGACCCGCCGCGCAGCGGGCCGCACCATGCCGTCAGAAACGCTGAAAGGACATATCGCGATGGGAGCGGCGGCCGTCATCTGGGGCCTCATGTCTCCCGTCAGTAAACTGGTCATGCAGCAGGGAGAAGTAAGTTCCGCTTCTCTCGCCACATTGCGCCTGCTGGGAGCGGCCATCCTGTTCTGGCTGGCCTCCGCTTTCGTGCCAGGGGAACCCATAAAGAGGAAGCATCGGCTGCCTCTGTTTTACGCCTCCCTGTTCGGAATCATCTTCAACCAGATGGCCTTCACGGTGGGCGTAGGGTTCACTTCCCCGGCGGATGCGGCCATCATCACCACCATTACACCGGTATTGACCATGATTCTGGCGGCGTTCGTCCTCCGGGAAATGGTCACGGGGAAAAAAATCATCGGGGTCTGCGCCAGCGCCATCGGAGCCATTCTGCTGGTTTCCGGCAGCGGAGGGCGTGCGGCGGCCCTCCCGGGAGACAACAACCTGCTGGGGGACATTCTCTGCCTGGCTTCCCAGTGCAGCGTAGCCGTTTACTTTGTCTTCTTTAAGAACCTGATTGGCAGATACTCTCCCGTCACCCTGCTGAAATGGATGTTTACGTATGCCGCAGCCGCCTGCCTCCCCTTCACTTTCCGGGAAGTGGGTTCCATCCATTATTCCGCCCTGCCCGCGCAAACATGGCTGGGCATTGCCTACGTGGTGGCTCTGGCTACCTTTGTCAGCTATATCTGCCTGTCTTTTGCCCAGCAGAGGCTGAAACCCACCGCCGTCAGCATGTACAATTACTGCCAGCCGGTGATCGCCTCATCCGTGGCGGTGATGTGGGGCATGGACCACTTCGGATGGATGAAAGTCCTCTCCGTCCTGCTGGTCTTCACAGGTGTGCTTCTGGTCACCGGAACCAGGGGGAAACGGGCCGTCCAGGAACAATAAACATGCCATTCTTCCGAATTTCCGCCGCCACGCCCTGCCGGAAAGGCAAAACAATTCCTCTCTTCGCCGTCAACATGCGGTCCAATGCCGGCTCACCTCACGGCACGCCATGAGCCGCCCCGTTAATCATGAAAAAATAGATGGGAAATCCCGCCATCCTGATGTAGCATTCCCAGGTAATCTTCCGCTTTCCCCCTTGCCGGGGGATCCTGCTTCCCTGCCATGAACCGATTCTTTCTATCCTGGGACAAACCAGCCTGCCGGGCTGTGGCGGAACGCCTGCTTTCCCTGGAAAATGACTTCCACCGGCATCTGGTGCTGGTTCCCACACGGGAATCCGGGAGACAGCTGAGGGAATATCTTGCATCCATTTCCCGTACACAGGCAATCTTTGCTCCCCAGGTCATTCCGGCAGACCAGTTCCTCCGGATGGAAGAAAAGGAAGAAACGGCGTCCGCTCCGGAAGAACTGGCCGGGTGGCTCCTGGCTCTGGGGGACTCTCCCCACCGCCTTTACCCCCGCCTGTTTCCACGCGCCATGCCGGAGGATTTTTCCAGCATGCTGGAAATGGCCGGCAGCCTGCAAAACCTGAGGCACGCCATGGCGAACCAGGGCATTTCCTGCATCATGGCCCACCATGCCTGTGCAGGCAGAGACGAACGCTGGACGGACATGGAAAGGCTGGAAGAACAATGCACGCAACAACTGGAAAGCTGGAAGCTTGAAAACAGAACCTCCATGAAGGCGGAAGCCCCGCCCCGGCTACTGAACTCCCTGAGGGAAACAGGTGGAAATATTATTCTGGCCTGCGCAGCGGAGGTTCCGGCCCCTCTGCGCCATGCCCTCCGGCATGCGGAAAGCAATGGCGTACCCGTCCAGATATGGATCCACGCGCCGGAGGAAGAAGCCGCCTCCTTTGATTCCTGGGGATGCCCTCTGCCGGAAGAGTGGTCCCGGCGCCCCATCAAAATCCGCGACGACCAAATCAAAATTGCGGCCAATCCGGCACGGCTGGCTGAAGAAACGTGCCGCATCATCGCCCGCACAGCGGAAGGAGAAACGCCGGACATCGCCCTGGGCGTTTGCGATCCTGACATGAACGTCGCCCTGGACGCAGCCCTGCGCCAATACGGCTGGGGCCTCCACAATCCGGAAGGGAAGCCTTTTGCCGGAAGCGGCGTCATGGACCTGCTCCGCAATCTCCAGCGGGCGCTGGAGGAAAAAGGGACGGCGCGCCCCGTCTATTCCCTGGCGCGCTCCTCCCTGCTCTGCGCCTCCCTAGGGATAAGGAATCAGCAGAGTTGCTGCGCCGCGCTGGACAAAATCCAGCAGAAATACCTTCCGGAAACGGAAGAATACCTGCTTTCCAGGCTGAAAGAGGCTTATCCCGAAGCCTTTCCTTCCATCCAGGCCATTCTGGAATGGCGGAACCGGATGGCGGAACCGGGAATGCTGGGGGAACGGCTGATGGAATGGGTCCCGGCCCTGGCAACCATCTATGGCCCGGAGACGGAAGCCATGGAAATGTTCCATTCCTGCCTTTCCGGACTCATGCGTCTGCAACAGCGCTCCACCGCGTTTTCCAGCCCAGAGGCGGCTCTTCTGCTCCTGATGAAATGCCTCCAGCCGCTGCGCGTCAGAAACAGGAGAAAAGCTCATGCGGCGCTGGATTCCCTGGGCTGGATGGAAGTTCACTTCCGCCCGGAAAAAGACCTCATTCTAACGGGACTAAACGAAGGGACCGTACCGGAAGGAGGCGTTTCCGACCAGTTCATGCCGGAGGAACTGCGGGAAACCCTGGGCATTGATTCCTTTAACCGGAAGAAAGCCCGGGACAGTTTTCTGCTGACCGCCCTGCTCCATTCCCGCGAACGGGAAGGCAGCCTCACCATCCTTCTCTCCCGGACCAGCAGCAGGAATGATCCTCTGACCCCATCCTCCCTGCTCATGCGCTGCCCGGAGGCGGAGCTGCCGCGCCGCGTAGAACTGCTTTTCCAGGAAATCAGCGATGCGCCCGCGCCCTTGCCCTACCAGCGCGGGAACTGGCATCTTCAACCCGCGGAAGGCTGGAAGACCGCTGCGGACATCGGCGCGATGGCGCCCGGCTACAAAAACCCGTGGAAGGAAAGAGGGAAGCCCTTCTCCCCCTCCGTCCTCAAAAGGTTCCTGTCCTGCCCCATGCGTTTCTGGACGCAGGAGGCTCTGCACATGAATGAGGAAGAATTCCTGCCGGACAAAGAGGATATGGCCGCCAATGAACTGGGCACCATGCTGCACGACGTGCTGGAATGCTTCTGCCGGGAACACGCCGTCCTGAAAGACGGCATGAACGCAGCTTCCCTTCAGGCCGTCATCACGGAAATACTGGAACAAACCTTCCGGAAACAATACGGCCCCTCCCCCCTCATGCCCCTGCTGCTGCAAAAACGCTCCATGGAACAGAGGCTTTCCGTTTACGCCGTTCAGCATTTGCAGGCCCTTCAGGAAGGATGGTCCTGCATTGCCTTTGAGCACCAGGTAGAAAACTGGATACTGGGCGGATTCCCCATGAAATTCCGCATTGACCGCATTGACCGCCATGCGGACGGGCGCATACGGGTCATTGACTACAAAACGGGAGCGGCCTCCTCCTGTGAAAAAAAGCATCTGGAACCGCTCGGACGGCCGGACGCCCTGTCCCTGCTTTCCCCGGCCCTGCATCCCTACACCAAACGACGGAAAAACGGGAAGCTGGCGCACGCGCGCTGGAAAGACCTGCAGCTTCCCGTTTATGTGCTGTGGGCCTCGGAAACCTACGGCGGCGCTCCCTCAGCGGCCTATTACAACCTTCCCGCCAATCCCATGGATATCGGAATCTCCGCCTGGGACACCCTCCACGACACCATGCCCGGATATGAGGAATGCGCGCTGGACAGCGCCCGTTCCTGGGCGGTGGAACTGATGAAGCTTCTTTATGAAGGCCGCGGGCTCATCACCGCGGAAGAACTGGGCTGGCCACCGCCCTCTTATGACGTATTCAAGGACCTGATGACTTCCCGGAGGGAAAGCCTGCAGGATCTTTTGGGCCTCCGCCTCACCCCCCACCTGCCTTTCTAAGATGCCGCCCCTGACCAACATGTTGATCTCCGCTTCCGCCGGAACGGGAAAAACCTACCAGCTCTCCCTGCGTTTCCTGGGATTGCTGGCGCTGAACGGCGGCAACCACCCCGAACGCCTCATCGCCATTACATTCACCCGCAAAGCGGCGGGAGAGTTCAAGGACCGCATTCTGACAGACCTGGCCGCAGGGGCCGCGGACGAAGCAGGCGCGGCGCGGCTGAAAGAACGGCTATGGGCGGTCATCAAGGGAACGGATGGGGAGCCCGGCCTCTGGCCCGGCGCTCCGGAGGCATGGAAGGAGGAAAACCTGCACCGGGAACGCTTCCTCCATTTACTGCACATTCTGGTGCAGAATTTGGCGCGGCTCAACCTCTGCACCATTGACAGCCTGTTTGCCCAGATTGCCTCCGCCAGCGCCTTTGAACTGGGAGTCAGCGGCTTCAGCATGATTGACCCCACGGCGGAGAAACTGGCGCGCCGTGAAGCCCTGCTCTCCCTGTACCGGGAATGCTCCGTAAACAGGGAGCGAAGGAAGGACTTTGAGGACGCTTTCCTTTCCGGGGCAGATTCTGACGCGGAAGCCGCGGACGCGGAGAATTCCATGATGCGCCGCCTGGACACCTATCACGAACTTTTTCTGGATGTGCCGGATGCCGGGATGTGGGGAAACCCCGTCACACTGGGCTTCACACTGGAGGAGCTGGCGCCTCCCGTTCCCCTGGAACAATTTGACTCCGTACTGCATTCCCTGGTTTTCCAGGTTCAGCAAACTCCTGCGCCGGAAGGGAAAAACGGCGTAAAAAACAAAGAACTGTTCCTGCGCTTCCTGAACGGATTTTCCCAATACGCCAGGCTGGGCCGCGTTCGCTTCCGCACAGAGGGAGGTTCCCCCTGGACCATTACCGTGGAAGAGGCGCGGGAAAAATTCCGGGATTTCTGGACGCCTGCTCTGGAAAAACTCATCCAAAGCTGGCTGCGCATGGAAGCCCTGCACACGCTGCGCCGCACACGCGCCACGCACGGACTGATGCTCCTGTTTGAGGGCAAATACTCCTCCCTGGTCCGCAACAGGGGGAGGTTCCTGTTCCACGACGTTACGCGCATGCTGGGAGGGGGCACCATTACGCCGGAACTTAAACGGGATCTGCAATACCGCATGTACTGCCGTTACGACCATTGGATGCTGGATGAATTCCAGGATACGTCCCAGCCCCAATGGCGCGTAATCAAGCCTTTCCTGGATGATCTGGCGGAATCCAAGGCCGGAAATGAAGGCAGCATTTTCGTAGTGGGGGACATCAAGCAGAGCGTGTACCAATGGCGCGGCGGAGACCCGGAGCTGTTCCGCTCCGTTTCTTCACAGCTTCAACTGGAACAACGCGGCATGTCCACTTCCTACCGCTCCGTCCAGCCTGTGCTGGATCTGGTCAACGATATTTGCGACTATGCCCGGACAGCGCCCGGGTGCGAACCCGCCGCCCTGGAACAATGGGGGGAATATCCGGAGCACCGGTGCGCCCCCCATCTGGAAGGCCGCCCCGGCGCCTCCCAAATCTGGCAGGCGCCCAAGACGGAAAACGTCTCTGCCAATGACCTGGTATGCCAGGCGGCGGCTGATATTCTGGAGCGTACAGGAGCCCTGCGCCGCGGCCTGGAAACAGCGATACTGGTCAGTACGAAGAACCAGGCTCTTGTCATCAAGGGATGGCTGACGGATCACGGCATCCCCGCAGAAGTGTGTGACGACGTTCCGGTAGGCGTGGACTCTCCGCTGGGGAAAAACCTGCTGTACTTCTTCCGCTGGCTGCTGATGCCGGGAGACCCCTTTGTCGTCGGCCTGCTCACCCACTCCCCTCTCCGGCCCCTCATCACGCCGGGATGCCCGGAAAGCATGGAGTGGAAAGAATGGCGCTTCCTGCTGGAACGGGACGGTTACGCCGCCGTCATGGAGGAACTGGAACGGCGCCTGCTCCGGGGAGGGACGGAACTGACGGACTTCCATCGCGACCGACTGGCCGTCTGGCAGAATGAGGCGGAACAGGTGGACGAACAGGGCGTTTCCCTGGATGAATGGATCAGGCGCATGGAGGACCTGACCCGGCGGGAAGATCCCGCCGCGGGAATTGTCCGCATCATGACCATCCACAAATCCAAAGGGCTGGGATTTGACATCGTCATCCTGCCCCAGATCGGCAGGGACACACCTTTTGCGGACGGAAGGCATCTGACCCATTTTATCAAAAAAAATGAGGAGGACAGAATGGAAGGCATTGTCCTAGCCCCCTCCCGGCACGTCTATACGAATATCCCGCAATTCCGGCAACTTTACGGGGAATGGCGCGCGCGGCAGCAATTTGACGGATTCTGCAAGCTGTATGTGGCGCTTACCCGGGCCAAGCGGGCTACCTACGTTATCCTCCCGTACCGGGAAGACAAGGGAGAAGAGACGGCAGATTCCATGTGGAAAGTGGTCCGTTCCTCTATCCGGTTCCTCAACCGGGGAACGGAAGACATACTTCCGGAATCCGGAGCGTCATGCCTGTACTCCCGCGGTCTTGAAGGGTGGTACGCGGAATTCCCGGAAATCATACACAAACGCGCGAAGGAAAGCGCGCTGAAATGGCCGAAGCAAAAACCGTTGGCCAGAGAACGGATATCCCCTTCCGGCCTGTCGGAGGAAGCCTCCCCGCTCCGGGGAGAAAAACACGCGGGCGCAGGGAAGGCCGCCGCGCTTGGCTCCGCCGTCCACGCCGTGTTTGAACGGATTACCCGCTGGGATGATGAAAACAAGCCGGAGTGGGCTCTCCACCCTGCTACGGAGGCGGAACGCATCGTAGCGGAGTGTATGGAAATCCCATCCATCCGCGAACTTTTCACGCCTCCGGAAACGGCGCGCATCATGAAGGAACAGCGTATTGAAGCCATTGATGGGAATAACTGGATTTCCGGCATCATTGACAGGCTGATTCTTGATGACGGAGCCGCCGTCATCGTGGACTTCAAGACGGATCATGCCGATACCCCTGAGCAACTGCGCGAGCGCCATGCAAACCAATTGAACGCTTACGCCCGCATCGTATCCAGAATCACCGGAATACCGCTGGAGCGCATTACGCGCACTATCGTCTCCACCTGCTTGAAGGAAACCGTCCCCATTCAATAACCCCCTCTTCCCGGACAACTCCGTTTTCCCGCTTTTTCCCGCGCCTTATTCCCATTCCGGCTCTTCTCCGGAATGGGGCAGGCATTGCTCCGGCCAACAGGCCGGGATAGAAACGACCTGCTGCATAGACAGGGAAAGGAAAAACGCCAAATAAAAAAACCGCTCCGCGTGAATTACGGAGCGGCGTTGATAACAAAGGTTGTTCTTTCCGGTCAGTCCCTGCGGCGGCGCGGGAACAGGGCAGCAGCGCCCAGCAGGCTCAATGCTGCCGTAGCGGGTTCTGGCACCTGCGTCAGGGAAAGGTAATTAAGGGCTGTAAGGCCGTACCCCTTGCTCCCATCCCCCTGAATCGTAAGGGTAAGCGTCCCGTCTTCCCCTACCACGACATTCTCTACCGTAGCATAAAGCCCTTTATTGGCAGTAGCGCTGGAAGTGGAAGCGTTCGCCGGAGTAAGGACTCCGGAATTATCGCCCGTCACGGAAGAAATTTCGGCCCAGTCCCCGTTGGCGTCTGTACCGAAGCTTGTCCAGACGGCATTGGAAGCATCGGCGTTTCCGATCGTCCAGGTTTGACCGGCAAATGCATCCTTGCCTGTGAAACCTCCAAAGATGGACAAGGAATACTCCCCGGCGGCAAGACCGCTGAACGTTACGGTGAAAGAACCGTCCCCGTCGGCCGTCTGCGTTAAAAGACCGTCACGAAAAGTGTCCCCCAGACTGAAAGGCATGCTGCCGTTGAAAGGATTTTTCCAATCGGCTTCTTCCTCAACTGTCTTGGTGGTGGTATGGCCATTATCCCCTACAGGCCATTCTGCCGTACTCCATGCCAAAGAAACGCTTCCCGGCATGCTGCCCAAAGCGGCGGAGGCACTATCATAATTCATATTGAGCACACCGTCCGTCGTGGCGTCACTGCGTCCGAAATCAATTTGCACCGTTGCCGCCTCTACGGCAAGCAAGGTACTTGAGATTAAAGCTAAAGACAACAAGGATTTCTTCATGGCAAAACGAAGTAAACCGAATCAACAATCCGATGAATGCCAAGTTGTCTTAATGAAAACATATTTTATTCATATTAAATATGTTATATATTTTTACCATATTGATGGAAGATGATTTATCCCAAAAAAATAAACGTAATACATGATTAAGTTTTCATGATTTGCCATTGACACCGGATTGTTGATTCCGCGGACATTTGCCCGCATTCAAATAAAAAACGGAAAGGATTTGTGAAACGGCCAGAATAAAGCCGTCACGGTTCCGGAACAGCCACCCGGATGCTTTCAATCCCCAAATACCGGGCTACGGAACGATTGATAAATTCATCCGGATCCCCGCTGCTCATGCGCCACATAACGGAAACATAAGGGGCCAAAGGAACGGAATCATAAGGAGGAACCGTAATGTTTTTCTTGCCTTGTTCCAATTCATGGCGGATGAACATTTTCCGTTCCTCGCACTGGCGGTGGATACGGGGAAAAGCATCCAGATATCCGGAGCATACCCACAGGGCCGGACCAGCCGCCGCCAGCAGCACGCAGAATGGGAGCCACCGCCTTCGCACGGCATCCATCCATACCCCGTACAATCCCAGAATTCCCGTCATCATCAATACCGTAGCGGAAAACATGGCGTGCCATGCCGGAATCACGCGTACAAAAAAGCTGATAGCCATGGCATGAGCCACCAGAATAAACAGCAGGGAGACGCACATACGCCGCCCGGCCTTCCCCCGCCAGGCGTTTATCCCCGCTTCCACAGTCAGCAGGATCAGAGCGGCAGCGGCAACGGCCAGCAAAATTTTAGGAATCGGCATGAATTCATAAAAGGCGTTTACCAATTCCGGAATGGCGCTGAAACGCTCCCCCCAGGAATGGAGAACGGCTGCGCCGCCCGCCGTCTCCGAATGAAGGCGGGCCGCATTGCCCGGAGCCAGCAGAAGAAAGGCCCCTCCCAGCGCATGGAATCCCCAGCCAATGAAAAACCAGCAAGGGAGAACCATTCCCCGGCAGCGGGCGTAAAACCAGTACACGAACAGCATGCCCAGGGAAGCGGGAATCTGGTTCTCATTCGTCATGCCGGCGGCAAAAGCCATGCCGCCTATCCAGAGCCAGGAAAAAGGAGTGTCCCTAATCCGGGAAGTTCCAGCCCATAAGGAGCGGTACAGGCACAGGAAACCCAGCCAGATGGCGGCCGACCAGGCGTAATTGGTCCCTCCGGACAGCCAGAACATCGTGATCCCCGGCCTAGATGAAGACGTAAGCAAAAGAAGCGCTCCCACGGTAAACAGCAGCACATCCCGCCAGTTTCCGGAATTGACCTTTCTTCCCCGCGCCAGAAAAAACATCATCAACGCCAGGGAAAGGAGCACGAAGGGATTGAGGGCCAGAAAAAGCCATTTTCCCGCCGTAGCTGTAAAAATAGCGAGGAACTCTCCCAGCCGGGGATTCCAGTGCATGTATGACCACCAGCACCGCTCCAGCACGGGCTGAAAAGCAAGGCGGTGGTCCGCCCCGAACACGGAATGCATGAAGCTGTCCCCAGTGAAAGGAGTCCACCAGGTAAGCAGCATGGCATACACAAGAAACGCCAGCACCACCGCCCGGAACAGGAAACGCGCCGCCAGTGACTGCTTCATGGAACAGGCCGGGATAAAAAACGCCGTCCGCAACTAATCCGCGACGGCCTTGAATACCGGGGCGGGCAGCTTGTCCGGCTTCTTGCCAAAGAAATCCCCCACATCCTTGAATGTCACAAACAGGAAGAACCCCATCAGCAGGAACACAAAGCCGAACTGGACGAATTCCAGAACTTTTACATTCAGGGGACGCCGGAAAACCAATTCAATGGTATTCATGACCACATGGCCGCCATCCACTACCGGAAGAGGCAGAATATTCAGAACCGCCAGGTTCACGTTCAACACCACGGAAAACCACAGAGCCAGCTTCCACCCTTCCTCCAGAGAGAACATCTTGTAAAACTGATTGGCAATTCCCACAGGTCCGGAAAGATGCTCCACGCCCACGCTGCTGCCGGGAGCCACCACCTTCGCCAGGGTATCCCCCATCCATTTCAGACTCTGCTTGATCTGCGCCCACGGAGAAGGATGGACGGTAACGTCACGGCCCACGGAACTCAGGTCCCAGCTCACGCCCAGAATAGGCTGGGCCCCCTTGAGCAGGGAACCATCCGCA
>OMAY01000416.1_pt1 | contig 25719 bp, 19 predicted proteins | sample 1673611 | NCBI WGS metagenome assembly OMAY01 (sample SAMEA103958117, study PRJEB25191) | human gut metagenome | biome: human-associated habitat [ENVO:00009003]; feature: intestine environment [ENVO:2100002]; material: feces | place: Germany | collected 2013/2015
CTAATACAGGTATTATTAATAAATATCATATCTCAAGATTAGATTTACTTCAACTTGAAAACTACATTTTAGAACGCAGAACGCTACTAATGAAGTGTGTTTTACTCTAAAATATTACCGCTATTTACTAATAATATAATGCAACAATAATGCCAGATTGGGAGCTAACAGAACAACGCATCTATCAACTATTGAAACACCCATATCAAATTGATAAATCGGTAGTTGAAAATATGACTTCTGCATACTTAGAGTTTGTGGAAGAGTTGTTCGCTTATATTGCTAACACCAAAGACAACAAAGAAATTATTCGTAAGTTAAACATAACTTATATAGAATTTGCCACCATAAAAGCATTTGAAGAGTCTACACCTACCGAAAACAATAAACAAAAAATAGTTTTTCTAAATAAATTGATAACCCTAATAGAAAAAGAACAAGATTTACTTTACCGTCAAATGGAATATCCCAAATTCTTTATCAACATAGAATCGGAATGGAAATCACCTATCTGCACAAATTCGGATGTGATAAAACTTATTGATATAATGGAACTGGCTTGTGGATTTTTCTATCTAATGGATGGGCTTCTGCGTATCGACAATAAGGCGTTACACCTGATAGATGTTACACGTATCTTTGAAAAGATGTTCAACGTCAATTTGGGAGATATTTACAAGAAAGAAGAAGCTGTAATCAAACGCAAGCCGATTAAAATAACAGAGTTTCTGGACAGGCTAAAATCTGCCATCATTCAAAAAAGTAAAGACGAGGGTTATTACCAGCCATAAAAACGAAAAATATTCTATTCTGTTTATCAGCAAGATAGCAGTTATTTGTAGGGGAGTACCAGTGGTATTCCCCTAACTTATTTACACCGATTTGCCGACCTTTGCTTCATCAATCGATTGAAAAATTTAATGTTTAACTAAAAAATGAAGCAAAATGTATATAGACAATGAAAACTTCGACAAGTGGATGGAACGGCTATCAAAAAAGCTCTCCGAAATCGGACAAGACCTAAAATCCCTTATCAATACCGACAAGATATTAGATCCTAGCGACAAGATATTGGATAATCAGGATTTAGCTTTTCTGTTGAAAGTATCTTTCCGAACTCTGCAACGGTATCGGGCAAGTGGCAGACTTCCTTACTTTATGATAAGTCATAAGACCTACTATCGGGCTGCTGACATCCGGACATTTATTCAAGAAAATGCTGATTGTAAGACCTACGAATGGTTTAAAACAGAAAATCAACTTGATAAACAAAGCACTGCAAAACAGGGTGAGTAATGGCACACACCTGATACAGCACCATCGCTCCTCATTTAGCAGAAATCACCTCGCCCTGTGGCTCGGCTCATTTCGCTAAATGAAGCAAGAGGGAACTGGACTTTGTCCTGTTCTCCCTCTTGCCCTGCGGGGCAAAGCCTTCGGCTTTAGCGTGTTACAAGAACACGCTGTAATGACACTTGTAATAAGCATTTTCTTTGCAACGCTTATTATCAGGTATTTATCTATTCATATTTCTATAAAAAAGTAATTATCATGCCCAATAGCAGTCGAAAAACGATATTCACTACCATTTCCATAGACAAGGAAACGGCAACTTTGGTAGAGAAGATATGCAAACGCTATTCACTGAAAAAGAGTGAAGTTGTAAAGTTGGCGTTCGGATATATAGATAAGGCGCATATCAACCCATCCGAAACACCTGAATCCGTAAAATCGGAACTGGCGAAAATAAATAAGAGGCAGAATGATATTATCCGTTTCATTCGTCACTATGAGGAAGAGCAACTGAATCCAATGATACGGGCAACAAATTCTATCGCTTTACGTTTCGATGCTATCGGCAAAACTTTGGAAACTCTTATTCTCTCTCAACTGGAAGCCAGTCAGGAGAAACATACAGCAGTACTCAAAAAGTTAAGTGAACAGTTTTGCAATCACGCAGATGTGATAAACAATCAGTCAAAACAGATTAGTACACTCTATCAAATACACCAACGGGATTATAAAAAGTTACTCCACCTGATACAATTCTATTCGGAAGTATCTGCTTGCGGTGTGATGGATAGCAAAAGGAAAGAGAGCCTAAAGGCTGAAATTATCAATCTAATAAATACATAGAGTCATGCACATAAATTTTGCTCCACCAACTAACGGAACATACAATAATTCAGGAAGTAGCCGACGACTAGCTAATTATTTGGAACATGAAGATTTGGAACGAATGGAGAAAGGAATCTATACCGAAGGCTTTTTCAATCTGACAGAAGATAACATCTATAAATCAAAGGTTATAAAGGATATAGATGCAAATATCGGGCAACTCCTAAAAACGGATGCTAAGTTTTATGCTATCCATGTCAGTCCATCGAAAAAGGAGATTCAAGCAATGGGTAATACAGAGCAGGAGCAAGCCGAAGCCATGAAACGTTATATTCGTGAAGTATTTATTCCCGAATATGCTAAGAATTTCAATAAAGAACTATCTGCTACAGATATAAAGTTTTATGGTAAAATTCATTTTGATCGTAGCCGTTCAAATAATGAACTGAATATACACACTGCCATTTAATTGTGAGCCGAAAAGACCAAGTAAATAAAAAGAAGCTGTCGCCACTAACAAACCATAAAAACACCAAGAACGGAATAATCAAAGGAGGTTTTGATCGAGTAAACTTATTCCTGCAATTAGAACAAGGCTTTGATAAACTATTCAATTACAATCGCCAACCAAAAGAGTCATTTACCTATCGCAACACTATGACGAATGGCTCTATTTCAGAACAATTTAAACTACAAGAACTAGATTCTCAATCATGTGAAAGAAAAATAGCAATAAGCCAAGATAGCAATCAAGAAAACTTGTTTTCAGTCAATCTTGAAAACAAGGAAGCAAGTAATCAAAAAGATAGCCAAGTCTATAACACATTTAATATCTTTGGCTTAGCAGGAACATACAGTTCTTTTTCTGAAGAACAAATTCTAAAACGTCCCAAGAAGAAGAAAAAGCGTAAGTTATAGACCTTTAGTTCCTACGTTCTTAAGAACTCCCTCATGCACTCAACCAAATCAGAAGAATATTTATTGCCAACATGGAAGATACTCAAAAAAAACGCTTAACTTTGTGAAACATATAGGAATATACAAAACCCTATGTCAACAAGGTCTGTTTTTTGTATACAAAGGGTCAGGCTTGATATATATAGTTTCATTTTGATAAGATCGCTATAACAGAATTAATAAATGGTAATATCAGAAAAAAAAATAAAGAGAAATATAAGATCTATTAGCAGTGAAGTGCTTAATGGAGAGAATTATAGTAGAAGTGATTTCGCTCGTAGTCTTCTCAATTATCCGGCTATGATGGTCCCATCGGTTCAAGAACCAATAATAGAAGAACTTTCAGATGTTTTAAATAATGAAGTTTCGTTATTAGACCCATTTATGGGAGCCTCAAATACTTTAGTGACAGGTATGAAATATGGCATGAATGTTTTTGGACAAGATATAAATCCATTATCATTGTTATTGAGCCAAGTAAAAACAACCTATTACTTAAAAGAAGAACTTGATGAAGCTGAAGCAAGAATTATCAATTCTATTAATATAGATCAATCTCATTTTATTGAAGTTACTTTTCCTAATATTGATAAATGGTTCACTAAAAATGTACAAATTGATTTGTCGAAAATATTTCGGGCTATCAATAAAGAACCTATAATAAAAATTAGAAAATTCTTTTGGGTTGTTTTAGCTGAAGTAATTCGACTCACAAGCAACGATAGAACTTCTACTTTTAAAATGCATATGAGATCACTTGAAGATATAAGAACAAGAGAAGTTTCCGTTCTAAAAACGTTTGCATCTGTATCTAAAAAAAACATCAAAAATATTAGTGATTATATTGCAGTATTATCACTAAAAGGATATATAAAAGAAGGGAAGTACTTAAAAGAGACAGAAGTTATATGGGGAGACACTAATAAAGAAATTAGAACAACGAAGTCTTTCAATTTACTCGTTACCTCTCCACCTTATGGAGACAATCAAACAACAGTAACTTATGGTCAATTTTCCTATTTGCCATTACAATGGATTCCTGTTCAAGATATAGACAATGACATAGATCTTAATTATTTAAAAAACACTCAAATTATTGATACAAGGAGTTTAGGGGGACAGATAAAAAGCAACATAAATAATATTGAAGATATAATATTTAGTAAGTCAAGAACTCTAAAAAGATTTGTCACTCAATTTAAAGATGCAGAAAGAAAAAAAGCAGAAAAAGTTACGAGATTTATTTATGATTTAAATAAAAGCATTGACAATATGCTTCCCAAAATGGAAAAAGGTTCTTTTATGGTTTGGACTATTGGGAATAGAAATGTAAATAAACAAATGGTGCATAATGATCTGATTCTAAAAGAGCTATTTGCATCAAAAGGTGTAAATATATTTACTGATTTAGAAAGAGAAATATTAAGTAAGCGAATGCCTGGAAGAAATAATTTCTCAGAAACAATGAGTAAAGAAAAGATTCTAATTTTTAAAATTTAAGTTAATGATTAATCAAAAATATCATTTTGATATAACACCTCATATCGTAAAACAACTTGGAGAACAACTAGTTTCCGATGAAATTACAGCTTTACTAGAGTTAATAAAAAATTCTTTTGATGCTGATGCGACCTATGTTTCAATTGAAATAAATACTACAGGGCAATATACTAAAGAAAAACTTTTCTATCCGAACCATAGAGGTTTTATTGTAGTTGAAGATGACGGATTTGGTATGAGTGAGAATACTATTATGAAATCATGGTTACTGATTTCTTATTCACAAAAAAGGGAATTAAAAGAAGCAAAAAAGAAAACCCCAGGTGGTAGAACACCACTTGGAGACAAAGGTCTTGGACGTTTAAGTACACAACGTCTAGCTGATATATGTGAAATATTTACAAATGAAGAAAAGGAATCAGGTACACATATTGCTTTTAACTGGAAAGACTTTGAAAAAGAGGATGCATTAAGTGAAGTCAGAATTCAAGCAGAACATTTCAGTTCTCAAAAAATAAAAGGGACGAGTTTAATTCTAGCTAATCTTAATCATTCAGAAGTTTGGGATGGTAAAAACTTGGAAAATTTTAAAGGACAAGTGTCACAGATTATTTCTCCCTATAAAGAAAATAGACCTTTTGATGTCTACCTCAAAATCAATGGAATAAATATCAATCTTGATAAATCTAATGATGAATTAAGGGATTTAGCTATATCGCGTTTTAAATTCAATTTTGATGGTTCCAGTATTACAATTCAAGGAAAAACAAAATTATCAAAATTCATAGGTAACAATCAAGAAGATTTCAAAAATTTTCTAGAGATAGATAATGGAAAGAAATTTTACGACTATTTATCTAAGAAACAGCCAGATATAGAAAAGAGTGATAATTCTTTCTTTATAAAGTTTGAAAAAAAATTCGATTTTAAAAAAGACATAGGTGGACTTGAAATATTTGATGGTGAAAGAGCTAATCCTGGTTCCTTTAATGGGATTATTGATGAATTTACTTACGACAATTGGATGTCATATGACGAAAACATCAAAGAAATTTTTGGAAAGCTATCTAACTATAGAGAATTTGCTCAAAGCCAAGCTGGAATCAAATTATTCAGAAATGGATTTGCTGTAAAACCTTTTGGAATTGATGGAGATGATTGGCTTAGATTAGGAGATTCTCAAACAAAAGGTAGTTCATATTATCCACTTAGACCAGCAAATGTTATTGGTTATTTTTCAATTGATGAAGGTATTAATGATAAATTAAAGGATAAAACAGACAGAGAAGGTTTAGTTTCCAATCCATATTCACGTAACTTTTTCGTTCTATGCTTTTTTATCAGGGATGAAATAAATCGTTATCAAGAGCATATAAGAAGAACTTACAATGATTTTCTCAAAACATATAAAACCGAGAATAGCGGTATCAAAACTGTTAATCAAGCATTTAGTCAGCTTAAAGAAACAAAGTTAAAGACTGAAGAAGTTAAAGATGAATTCAAAAATGCAGTAATATCTGTAGACAAGGCAATAGAAGAATCTGACCGATTAGTTAAAACGGTAAAAAACAATCCCATATTTTCTACAGACTTAGAAAAAGAAGCAGCCGAAAATATAAATTTTCTGCTAAATAAATTAAAGGAAATCCAGAATACTTTAGAAAAATTAGAAAAAGTAATATCTAGAACAGAAAAGTTAAATGAAGTAATCAATATTCTTGAACCTAAAATCCAGATACTAGAAGAACAATTAATGAATTTTTCCGAATTAGCTAGTTTAGGACTAACAGCGGAGTCCGTTAGCCACGAATTCTCTTCTATAGCAGATAGATTAGCAGAAAGAGCATCATTCTATGGAGCTAAATTACACGGGAAAAATATCACAGATTCAGACTTATATGTATTTTTTGAATATATTAATTCTACTGTAAATGGTCTCAAGATACAATTAAAGCACCTTGACCCTACTTTAAAGTACAATAGAGAGAAGAAGTCAGAAATAAAACTCTCACTTTTTTTTAAAGAAGAAAGTGAATATTACAAAAATAGATTACAGAAAAACAGCATTGATTTTACCATTTTTCTGGAAGATGATTTCTCAATATCTATTAATCGGGGGAAAATTGTTCAAATAATTGACAATTTAATTTCAAATTCGGAATATTGGTTAATTAAGTTAAAAGGTAATGATCCCAAATGCAAGCCTTCAATCACAATAAAAATAGAATCACCTTGGATATATTTTTACGACAATGGTTATGGGATATCCCCTGCCATTGAAAATATGTTGTTTGAGCCATTTGTAACAACTAAACCTAAAGGAGAAGGTAGAGGACTTGGACTATTTATCATCCAACAATTATTAGATTCTTCCAAATGCACAATAGCTCTGGAACCTTTCAGAAATGAACATGGAAGAAAATATATTTTTGCTATAAACTTTTCAAATATTATCAATGAATACAAGTGAACAAAAAGTTAGTTCTGTTGAAATTAACTGTAAATGTGAAGCACAAGCAAAAACTGCTATATTGAACTTTCTAGATAAGCTAGGAATAAAAAAAATAGTGTATGTTGATGATCGATGCTCTATTAATGAATTAAAAGAAGCTTTTGTCGGTAAATTAAAGGCCCATTACAATAATAAACCATGTGAATTAGATTTTCTAAATTGGGAACTCCCAGAACCTATTTTTGAGAAAGAAATCACAAAATTATGGGATGATAAGAGTGATGAAGAAAAAAGAGAATTATACCTAAAAATATTACGTTTTGAGAATAATCTTGAAGAATTATCAAATTCAGTAGCTCCATTAAGACTTAAAACGATTTTAAAAGATAAGATAGAATTACTTGCTCCTTCTGAATGGATTGTTCAAAAAAGTTCTATAATTCATGAATTAAGCAATAATGCCAAAATATTATTCCTTTTTGACATCGAGTTTAAGCATGCTCCTTTACCTGATAATAGAGATGGAAGAGATTTAGCCTTTGAGTTGCTTCAAGACTCAACTGTTTGTAAATTTCTATATTGTGGTATATTTTCTCATCTATTCAGTATAAATGATGAATATGATAGAAGGTGTGAATATTGCAAAACTCATCATTTAGACAAAGAAAAGTTTTATACTATTTCTAAAAAAAGATTTCAAAACGATTCCTATTTGCCTGGATTAGCTGAAGGTATTAGAAATACATTATTAATAAACGAAGTAGAGGTTCTTAAAAAAGAGGCTGCAAATATATTAGGAAATTCTTTTAAAGATGCTATTAATGAAATTATTCAACTTGCTCCAGAATCATTTAATCATATTATTCAAAAGAGTTCAAGAAAGGAAGGTGTCTGGGAAATGGACACTTTAATTAGAGTATCAGATATAATCACTTCATACAATGCATTAAGTACTTTAGTATCTAATGCACGTAGAACAAAAATAAATCAATGCCTAAAAAAAATCAGACAAATAGAAAGTATTAAGACTGGCGGTGAAACCCCTTTTGATAAAACTCAAGTATTAGACTTAAGACACAAAGAACTTTACATCAAAGATAACATTCAAAACAGTTTACATTACCCTTTGTCTAATGGTGATATTTTCAACATTCAAGGCAAAGAATATATATTGTTAGTTCAACCTTGTAATATTAGCTTAAGAAAAGATGGTAAAAGAGATAGAAACTATAATATAGGTTTATTAGTTGAATTAGAAACAATAGAAAAAGAAACGTTTCAGAATTATAAAAAAGGACAACTTGCAACCGTTGAAGTGATAGAAGATGTTACCTTACCATCAAATTTACTAAAAGTAGCACGTTTCTCAACATTCCAATCTGTAAGTCTATCGCCTTTAGATCTAACTGTATTTAATAAAGAAGGCATCGCAAAAATTAATTTGAGTGAACTAGACAATACATCTTCTACAATCCAAGAATCATGGAAAAAGAGATATAAAGAACTACACAAAATATTCTCAGAATTTGCTAATGGGATAAAAGTCTTTAGGAAAATTAGAGTTGCTAATAAAGATATATTAAAATATTCTGTGTTTAATGGTTCAGTTTTCACTGGTTACAAAATAGATAATGAAAAATCATTATCTCAAAGAGGTAAATTGCTAAAATTTAATATAACAAGAGTAGCACATTATAAGTCTCCGTACTCAGATGACTTGTTGCAAAAATTTATGCTATATTTATCAAGAAATGCTTTTGAGCATGATTTTACAAAAAATTAAATAAATTTTAAAGAGTTCATGATTAGTCTTAATTAACAACTTTTGCTCATAGCTGAATAAAAAGTTTTTGGATTTTGTCTACTTAATTAAGTTTCCTTTCTTTGTCCTCAGCATTCTCCATGAGTAAACTACCGCAAAAGCACGTAGAAAATTAGTGGGATAATTCATGGGATATGCTTGAGTCAAGTTATATAAAGTTTTAAATATCAGCGTGGTAACTCTGCAAGGAGAATCCCAAGCGAAGCACAAAAAAATAAGTAGTTATCTGATGTAGATGGCTACTTTTTTTGTTTATATACATTAGATACAGGTATTTATGCATATTTCATGACAAGTAGTAATCTTTCCTGTTCTTACTTTTGATATTTTTCTCTCTTTTCGTCCAAAACAAATGATGGAGGATGGAGTTGAGAGGAAATAATCATTTATTTAAAGAACAGTGTGATGAAAATGAAGACATTAAAGGAGGGTATTATAACTCATGCGGATAGTTTTGGGGAGTTGTTTAAGTTCTCGGCGGAGCATACTTGCAGGAGTATGCTGCATAGCTTGGAAGAGTTTGCTAATATGGAGTTAGTTACTTTTAAAGAATTGACGACAGGATTTTTCTTGGGCTTTGAACACTATTTGTGGGCTTCGGGATGTTCACGTAATACTTCAGCGTGCTATTTCCGAGCGTTGCGGGCTATTTGCAAAGAGGCTGAGAGGCAGGGAATGCTGAAAGACGCTAAACAGCTCTTTAGTGAGGTATTTATGGGGTATGAGGAAACGAGGAAAAGGGCGTTAAGTCTTGAACAGCTTCGTATGGTGACGGATGCTGATTTGGAGGATGTGCCAAGTTTGGGGGTGGCACGGGATCTGTTTATTCTTTCTTATTATCTAAGGGGGATTCCTTTTATAGATTTAGCTTATTTGAGGAAGACGGATATTCATGATAATGTGCTTTGCTATCGCCGTAGCAAGACGGGGAGGATGTTGACGATTACGCTTGAACCGTGGATGTGGGAAATTATCGAGAGGTATTTATGTGATGATTCGGGTTCACCCTATTTATTAAGGATTATACGCCAACCGAGGAGTATACCTGAGGAGAGGAAACAGTATGAGAGTGCCTTGCGACTTTACAATAAACATTTGTATCGATTATCTGAACGATTGGGATTGGGAGTGAGACTGACTTCATACGTAGCACGGCATACGTGGGCGACTCTGGCGTATAATGAGGATATACCCGTATCTAAGATTAGTGCAGGGTTGAGCCATGCTTCGGAAGAGATGACACATACTTATTTGAGGTCGTTCTCTGATGAACAACTGGCGGTGGTGAATTTGCAAATGGCAGCATTGGTTAATCCGATGGCAGCAAAGGAATGGAAAGGGAAAGAGAAAGAAAGGGGAAAAGAAAATAGGAATGATAAAGAGAGGAAAAGCATTCAGAATGAGCTTCATACTTCTGTTCCGATTCCCGGTAGGAAACGGAACGATTCCGGCGGTAAAGGAACAATTTCCAATTGAAATAAACAAGGAAAGCAGGAAATACTTATCGAAGTTTCCCAGTTTTCTGTAAAAAATCAGTTAAATTACAACACCAGACGCGACAAAAACATCTCTCTTATCCTGAAAGCTAGATTTTGTCTCAAAAAGTCATGTCAATAAATATTATATTCCTGTAATAATATGGTATATCAGTGGAAAAGCTCTTTGTATTGATTAAAAAGCTTTCACTTTTTTTGTTTGAAGACATAATTCCCCTACCCATATCTCAATATAGGGGAATCTCATTACTAAATCTAAGAATAGAGGGAAGGAAGAGCTAAGAATTGTCTGCCTTTTTAAAATGGAAGATGATTTTTATCTGTCCAATCTATGGTTATGATAGCGCCTGTTCCGTTTCCTACCGGGAATCGGAACATTCCAAACAAAACAGACAATAATCTACATAAAAAGCAAGCGCTATGTTAACACTCAGAACAAAACTCGCCCTGGCGGTACTGCACGACATACAGTATAAGGATTACCAGTTAAGTACTTCACTTAATCCTTCGCCTTCCGAAATCGCGTACCTGCTGCAAAAGCTATCAAAAGGACGCCTAATAGCACTGATAGAAAATCGACCGGATAATCAGTCTGATAGCCGCCTCGAATCCTACCGCCTTGCCTGTGCATATCATCAAATCAACCTCCTTTCCATTCTTGAAGCATTGGGAGAAGGCGTTTACTTCAACCGCCCCAGTGACGAAAAATTCTATTCCTGTTATGGGACGACAGCCCGCAAACTGGGCATTGTCAATCAGATGACACGCCTTTATCTGATGGAAATTTCCATAGCCGAACTCCCCGTGAGTGAATGTTTTATCGAGAACTCCATCCCCCATATCTAAATTGTGCAATAAATCCGAATTGCCATGAAACGACTTTATTTGCTGTTCCTGCTGCTCAGCCTGATGAGTACCGCTGCCTTTGCCCAACGCGTGGCATTGCGCACCGACCTGCTATTGTGGGGAACTACCACACCCAACGCAGGAGTGGAAACCAGCATCAGCCGTCATTTCACAATGGCACTGAACGGGGCTTATAACGCCTGGAAGTTCGGCAATGATATGAAACTGAATCTCTACCTGATACAACCGGAATTACGCTACTGGCCTTGCCGTAAGTTCGAAGGGCACTTCCTGGGAGTGCACGGACATTACGCTTACTACAACGTAGGCCAGGTCCCTTTCTTTTCGGGTATGGAAGACATTATTTACCGGGGCGACCTGTATGGCGGAGGTATCACTTACGGTTACCACTGGGTGCTGGGCGACCGCTTCTCGATAGAAGCCGTAATTGGTGGCGGATATGCCCGCATGGAATATGATAAATACCGGTGCGCGGGCTGCGGCGAGCGCATGGGACATTATAAAAGGAATTATTTCGGGCCTACACGGGCCGGTGTGTCACTCATTTATTTCATCCGATGAAAGTTATGGTAATCCTCTGTTGCATACTATGGTTCTGCACCTCCTGCACGTTCGATTTTGACGAACCGGGAGTGTGTCCCTACAATGTACGGCTGAATTACCGCTATGCCGGCAGGCCCGACGCCGGACAACTCTCCATGTATGTGGACAACATCCACCAGTTCCTTTTCGATGCGGACGGAGTGTTGAAGGACATCCGGTTACTGAAAGGTGACAGTCTGGAATATTGGCAGGGAGAGTTAGCTCCCGGACGATATACCCTCGTGGCATGGGGAAACTGGGGATATGAAAGCGATGTAGTACCCGCACCCCAACCCGGCGTGACACAAATCCGTGAACTGGCAATGACTTCGGCCACGGGAACAGCTGCAGGAACATCCACAAGCGAATATCGACCGAACACCGAAAGGCTATATTATGGATATAGCACGTTTGAAATTCCCGCTACGGGAAATTCTGTGAACCGGACCGTCTACCTGACCCACTGCCACGCCGTCCTCCGGATTACCGTACATTGGGAAGACGGCTACTATCCGGCGGAAGGAACGGGAGGCTATACATTCCGCCTGCGGGGCGTGCCTTGCGAATACGGCTTTCCGGCAGGTTACGACATACCGCTGGCCAGTGGTGACGGAGCTTTCACATTTCCCTCCATAGGCAGCCCGGTAATATGGCATCAAGCCAAGGCGGCGATGAACTATAACGATGAACTGACGGGAGAATTGGTAACGTATCGCCTGACATCAGGATCACATCCGTTGCTGAGCATCTACCGGGGTAATGAACGGATTATGAAGGAGATTGACTTGCAACTGTTCTTTCGTAAACTGCCCGTCAGTCTGGATGAAAACACGGAACAGGAGTTTGACCTGCTGGTAACCATCGGGCAGAAGATTGTAGTGACACAGCTCAATTCGTCGGACTGGGCGGAAGGCGGAGGACTGGGATAAAAAGGCAATTAAAAATTAATAATTAAAAATTAAAGAGGCTGGATGAAAAGGATGAAGAAAATAATAGGATGTCTGGTTGGGGTACTGCTGACTGCGGAAGCATGGGCGGGCGGAACTTTAACATTCGGTTCGCACGTCTTTACGCAGGGAGACAGTCTTCACATAGAACTGCTGCTCAATCTGAGTGATGCAAAAGCGGGGAATGCGGAGGCTTATCTGTTCACTCCCGTGCTTCGTGGCGCAGGGCGTCTGCAAGAGCTGCCCGCTGTGGTAGTGAGCGGACGTCGCCGTGCCCGTGCCGACCACAGGCGGCAGGCGCTTCAACCGTCTCCCGGTTATTTGCCTCCTTACTGTACGCTTTATGCCCGAAATCGGAAAGACAGTATTATTTATAAGGTATCCGTTGCCTATAGCCCATGGATGGAACACGCTTCATTGGTGTTGATGCGCGAACGACGGGATTGCTGCCGGATGAAGATGCTCGGAGTAGAGCCGGTGATAACCGATCTTGCCCTGACAAGCCCTTTCCATGTTCCGCAGGGACAGATATCAGTTTCACAGAGGCAAATGGCCGTTTCACAAGGACAGGCTGTAAATCTGCCGGAGCAGACGGCAATCCCGCAGGCAGTTACAGAAAGACATGAAAATGCCGCCAACCGGCAAGAAACCCAAAGTAGGTCGGACTGTATGCCCTGTGCCGAATGTACAGCCATGGTGACTTACCTTACTCCTGATATGGAAACTCAGAAACACCGTTCGGAAAGCGCCACCTTATATATAGACTACCCTACCGGAGTTTATGACGTCCGCCGCGAATTCCACAACAACCGACCCGAATTGGAGAAACTGGACAGCCTGATGCGTCCGCTCACCGAGGGGAATCTGGCAAGTATTTCGAGCATTTCCATCTGCGGATACGCCTCGCCTGACGGGACATACAAGGATAATGAAATACTGGCTTCCAACCGCGCACACTGTTTCAAGGAGTATATGCGTGCCACGTATGCACCGGGGCACGATCTTTATAAAGTTTCTTCCGTACCCGAAGACTGGGACGGATTGGTGGAACTTCTGCAACGCCGCCCCATGAATCACGGTGACGAAGTATTGTCTCTCATTGCCCGAACCGGCATTTTTGAAGGACGCGAAAAACAATTGATGGATATGCACGGAGGAACCGTATATCGGGAACTTCTGAAAAACTATTTTCCGCAGTTGAGACGTATCCGTATCACGGTAGGTTATGAGGCCCGCGCTTTCAATATCGAAGAGGCGGCAAGTCTGATATATACCCATCCGCGTCTGCTGTCATTGCAGGAGATATACAGAGTAGCCGCATTCTATCGCCCCGGCACGGAGCAATACCGTGAAATTTATGAGATAGCCGCCTACCACTTTCCGGACGACGTGCTGGCCAATATCAATGCGGCTTCGGCGGTAATCATGGCAGGCGATCCGGTTAGCGCACGGCAATATCTCAGTAAGGTGGCCGATGACCCGCGTGCATGGAATGATTTCGGTGTGCTGGCTTATCTGGAAGGTGACCGGAAGAAAGCGGAAGAATGGTTTCGCAAGGCACTGGGTATAGAGCCGGAAAAGGCGAGGAAGAACCTGAAGAAAATGAAGAATGAAAAATAAAGAACGAAAAACAGAAAACATAATAAAGAATAAAAAGAACGAGGAATGGAAATAAGTAATAACCGCATAAAAGTAACAAGCATGAAAACATTCGCTAAATTCTTTCTGCACTTTTCATTGGTGATACTGTCCTGCCTGACGGCTGGTTGCACCTCCGAAGTGGAAACAATAGGCGGTACTCCCGAAACACCGGAGAACCCGCAGGCCAATGACCCTAACCGCCGTTCGGTGGTAATCTCTTTGCAAAACAAGCTGATCCTTGTGAACGGTACACCTGAAAGCCGGACTATCACCCGTGACGGTATAGCCGAGGAGAACGAAAACCGCATTGAAAGTTTCGATATTTATGCTTTCGGCAGTGACAAGGAGGAAGGGCCTTACACCTTTCAGGAACGTTTCGCCTACCGTTCGGATGCCGGAACCCTGCCCGCGGGTGCTTCCCCTCTCGAACTGAAAGCGGACGAGGCCGCCGGGAAAATAAATGTAGTGTTCTACCCCCGCAAGGGTTTATTCACCAAGTTTTATTGCGTAGCCAATCAAACCGAAATGAATGATGCCGCAGGAAATATATACACGAATTATACCCCGTTACAGCAAAGTTCACAACTACAGTCCAGCGTACCCGGAGACATGGTAACGAGCCCCGGAACGCCTACTGAAAGCGATTTCGTTAAACTGAATACCCCGCTATTAAATTCCACCGGCTTTAATGCCGATATACTGCTTGCCCCTCTGCCCATGTCCGGTGCCAACAGCCAGCCCACAGACCTACGCGAATACAGTATGGGAACTTACGTGCGACTGAATGTTTCACTCACTCGCGCCGTGGCACGCTTCGATATAGTAAACGATGCTACGAAGTCTCATTTTACTATCACAGATATCAGTATGGGAAACGGAAGACAGGGTGTAACACTGTTCCCCATTCGTCCGACAGGAGATGTTCCTGCCACGAACGGCCAACTGATTACATACCCTTACCGCCTTTTCGACGGACTGAACGCCAATGCAGGAACTACCACCAAAGCTTTCTATTGTTACCCATGTAAAGCCATAGATGCAGGATTTTTGATTTTGAAAGGACTGTATGCCATGAACCTGACGGATGAAAAGAAAGAGGTATCTTATCGCATCCCTTTCGAACATGTGACCGATGGTGACGGAAGCCTAATCGAGATAAACCACAATCACCGCTACACGGTGCAGATAACCGAAGCCGACCCTTTTGAACTGACGGCTAATATCCGTCTAGTGGATTGGGAGACAGGAGACTATATAGATGATTACGAACCCGACAACGGATTGGAGACAATTGCGGTAGCTGATTTGCTGCCTGTGGGTGAAACCACTTACGACATCAGCACCAATATTGTGACACTGGCGCTCAAAACCGGAAGTAGCTTTACGGTTTCCACAGGTTCCAATGCCGGAGTAAATGTACAACTGACTTATAACGGCAACAGCCCTGCTGACGGCTGGTTGAAACTGGAAGAAATCCCCGTCACCACAACACGGGCAGAAGCCACGCAACAAGTGAAATACAGAATCTCTTTCAATGAAAGTTACGCGGGCGACAGTTATCCTCGTGGTATCCTGCACCTAACGGATAAAGCGGGAGGCAGTGAAGAAGTGATACTAATAGATACGACCTTTGGTACTCCTGTCGTAGAATCCACAGGCGGAACAATGAATCCTGACGGAGTAAATAAATGGGATGCGGCGGACAATACACTCTATCTAGTACAGGTTATCGGCGCTAATACATCCACAGGCACGATAAATATCACTTCTATTGGCGGCAGCAAAGTGGAACTTCCTGCCAATTCGGGCATTACCGTTAATCCTACTTCAAGTGTAAATACTACACAAGAATATACTTTCCGGTGGGCAAGCACGGATGATGTCAATCTTACTGAAAAAGAAATCATCGTAGCCTTGAAAAATCGTTCGGACGAGACAAAAGCCGAAAATATCAAAGTGAAATTACTACCCAACCGAATCAATAACTTACAAATAACAAATCCAAGCGCAGGAATCAGTCTTTCAGCCATAACAGCCACTACTGCCACGCTTACTATGCCTATCATCAAGGACAAGCAATTCACCCTAACGATGGATAGTTACAGTAAACCTACTATAAGTAGGTGCCCGTCATGGTTGGAGAACATTACCCCAGCGTCTACACGTAGCACACCGGAAAGTAAAACAGTAAGTTTCACTTTTAAACTGATAGAAGACGCAGCAAGTTTCGATGATACGCAAATCGTGTTCACTAATGCAACGGGAGGCATGGGAATGACGGTGAATATTGCGAGAGAATTCCAAGCACCGACAATAACACTTGTAGGTTCTCCATTGCCTAAAACCAATACTTACAATGGAACCAAGATGACTGCCAAGCAAGTAAAAAGTGGAGCGACTTCCACTTATCAAATAAAAGTATATTCGCTGGGAGGAAACGATTTCTACTGTAGTAATGGATACTTTACATATAGCCTTGTTAGCAGCGAAAACAACTCTACAAAAGTTTACCGGATAGGAATCAGATCAGGTACTTACAACGATAGCGGAACGTTTAACTTCGATATTCGTAATTCCAAAGATACAAGTAAAAAAGTGACTCATACTATAGAATATGTTTCTTCACGCCCTAACCTGAGGTCTAGTACTCCATATGATTGTATATACTACAATGCAACCGGAGATGCTAATACTAATTTATTTATAAAAGATGAGGAAGCGTTATATGGAAAGCAAGAACTATCTTTTTCAATCAATTCTCCCGGCGGATTAAATACACCTGCTTCCTTCAACAGTAAGTTTACTTTAACCAATACACATACTTGGAGCATCACCGAGCCTTGGGATACATTCAAACTTGCTATAGCCGGAGGCAGTAATACGAATATGGATGGTAGTTCTTCTGGGGCATCATTAGGTTCGTATACTTTTACATCAAAAGAATCCACTTATTTCCAAAATCTAACTATTACATTCTATAACCGACTACCTATTGGACGCGGACAGTGGGCATATAAGATCAACAACGTATATTGTATACGGGTAGCAACATATGTCCACTATCAATCAGCCGTTAGCGTAATAAATGGTATGGGAAATGGTTGGTTCATACTTGGTTGGCCTGGTTTAAGAGATTTATTTAATATTGGTGACTGGAGCGTAAATAGAGAGCAAACTCAATACTATCCAAGATTTTTTACCAATGTTTTCATTGAAGGCAGATTTTATAATACAGACTTTTACGGTGGAGATGAATGCGGCCTAAAAATAAGTAATATAAATACGACATCAGGCACAGCCCTATTTAAATGGGTAACAATGAATAAATATACAGCAGAATCTGACTATTACGCAGTTGCTTTCCATTACTAAATAGCCCCGTTCAAGCGGATTTGTAATCCGCTTGCCTCTAATATTAGGATTTAGAATCCTTCGTTCTTTGACATGTTGGAATGATTTTTATAATACACAAAAGTGTCTCTATAAATAGAATATACATTTTGATAAAAACGTAAAAACCTGTTCTTCGGGATGCTGAGAATAGAAATTATGATTATCTTTGTAAAGCCTTCATCAAAACAATAAGATTATGGCCCATACTACAGAAAAGATTATAGATAAAATTAAAGAGTTGAAAGGAACTGTATTGCCATCAGGTAAACTTATTCTTTTTGGTTCGCAGGCACGTCGTGATGCTACTACCGACTCTGACTGGGATATGTTATTACTTTTAGATAAAGAAAAAATAGCTCCTTCAGATTTCGATACTTACGCTTATCCTTTTGTAGAGCTGGGGTGGAACCTTGGAGAGTATTTCAGCATGAAACTTTATACCCTATCCGAATGGATGAAACGAAAAGGTACACCATTCTTTAAAAATGTAGAAGAGGAAGGAATTGAATTATGAAACTCAGTGAAGAAGAAAAGAAAAAGTTAATTGATGAACAAGCATATCAAATACTATCATATTATAACATCGCACACTAACGCCTAACTTTTAAGCGTTACCCCATATTAAAAAATCATTCCAACATGTCAAACGGGCTTTCGTTCTTTGACATGTTGGAATGATTTTTTTGTGAAACTCCCTCCCGGCTTTTCTCCAAGAGACTCATTCCTCATGCCATAATTATTCGAATTATTAACAACGGCAAGACTCCGGTTTTACCGATAGTATTCATTATAAATATTTATAAATTATGGCAAACGAAATCAAGTATCAAATCAACGGCCAACTGGCGGACAACACCGTGACCGTAGACAACAAAGAGGACATGATCCTCGTCCCCGTATCCATCGGCAGTGCGGACGAAAACCGCATCATTGCCGAACTGAAAGCGGAGGACTCCGGTCTGCGTGAAGAAACCATCCGCCACGTCTTCGACCTGCAAAAGCGGATCATCAAACGCATGCTGATGACCGGTATGAGTGTGAACACGGGATTGTATTACGCCTCAGTCGCTTTCCGCGGCGTCATAGAAAACTCCACCTGGAATCCGGCAAAGAACTCCATCGTGGTGAACTTCAACGTAGGCGCCGACCTGCGGGAAGCCATCAAGGCAACCACAGTGGGCATCATCGGCGAGAAAGGCAGCGCCATGTACATCGGCGGCGTGCAGGATGCCTCCACCCGCGCGCAGGATGCTTCAGCCACGGCAGGACGCGCTTTCACCCTCACAGGCGGCAAGCTGAAAGTGGTGGGAACCGACCCGTCAGTGGGTATCACCCTGAAAAGCAGTTCAGGAAAGGAAACCAAAGTAGCCGAAGACCTTTGGGTGACAAACGATCCCTCGAAACTGACGTTCATCATCCCTGCCGATCTGGCGGATGGGACGTATGAACTCAAAGTAACCACACAATTCGGCAGCAACAGCAAGACCATGCTGAAAGTGCCGCGCAGCGTGATGAAAACCATCTATATAGGCAAAGCACCCGATGGAGGCGGTCTCGGTCCTGATGGAGGTCTGGAAGAGGACCCGTTAGGATAGTCCGGCGGCAGCCGTACTGCTACGGCAGGCGTAGGTGGCCACCTACGGATGGCATAGACGGCCGTCTACTACCGACGTAGCTGACCGTCTACGCCACCCGTAGCAGTACACCCCCGGAAATGCCTCACAATAAGATTATTAACTTTCAAAAACAGTATAGACAAATGATGAAAACGAAAAACATGCTTTGGATGTCGGCTCTGCTGGCCCTGCTTGCAGGATGCAGCCAGGGGGAGCTTGGCACCGACGACGCTCCGGGAAAAGGAGCGGGCAAAGAGATCCGTCTCGTATTTAGTGGCGGAGGAGAGTCGCAGGAATATACACGCGCCATCGCCTCCGAAAGTGAGAACCAGATAGACAATCTGGACATCTATGTATTTGCAGCCACCGCCGACGGCGGAGACTACCAGTATCTGGAAACGTGGAAAGCAGCCGCACAGGACGACACCGCAGCGAAAACCTTCAAACTGAGCGGTGCCGGAACCGCCCGCAAGGCCTCCATCTTCCCGACGGAGCTAAAGGGCATCCCCAACCTGAAACTGTATTGCGTGGCCAACAGCACCACGCTCTACAAAGCCGACGGAGACCCGATAGACCCCCTGGTAGCGGTGAAAACCAACGCCGCCACCGGAGCCATAGAAACCGCCGGCACGAAAGCCACGGACTTTGAGAAGTACTGTACCGCCAAACTGGAACCGACAGGCACCGCCCTGGGCACTCCATTAGTAATGACCGGAAGCGGCACAACGAAGATACTGGGCAATATCGCCACGGTGAACATCGAACTGAAACGCCGCGTGAGCCGCTTCGACATCGACAATGAATCCGCCAAGACGGGACTGATCATTGAAAGCGTCGCGCTGGGAAACGGACGCAACCAGGCTACCGTGATGCCGGGAACGCTGGCAGAACTCAGTGGCCCCGACCTCGCCAACCTCATTAAGTATCCCGTAACCGAAGGCAGCTATCTGATGCTGCCCAAAGCCAATCAGGGAGTGACGGAGAGCGCCCTCTACACCTATCCTTTGAAAGACACGGACGAGGCGTTCCTCATCATCAAAGGCAAATACCAGAACCCGATGCAGAAAGACCCTGTGCCCGTGGAATACCATCTCGACATACAGCGTGCTCCAGATACCGGCGGAGCAGCCGCTTTCATAGACGTAGTGGCCAACACCCGCTACACCCTGCACATCAAGGAAGTGATGGAAGCCACCATCACCGCCTTCTTTGAAATTGTGGACTGGACCAGTGGCGGCGGAGTCATCGTAAAGCCCGACAATGCCGCGCCCGTAGTGACCGCCCTGAATGTGGAAGGAACCGATGCGGACGTCGCCACCAAAGAAATCTGTGTGACAGCCGACGGTACGGAGAAAGTCATCACACTGACCGCTACGGCCAGCGGCAAGGTACAGCCGAAGTTCAGCACCACAACGGGATGGGACATCGACTGGCTGGAGCATGACGATGCCAGTTACAAGTCGGAAGTCGTGGACGGAGTGACCACCACTACCATGACCTTCAAATATACGCTGACTGCCGCCACTCCTTATGTTCCCGTCACACTGACCCTGGCCAATGAATCGGCTTCACAGGACGAATCGGTTTATACTACGCTGGCCATTGTGCCGCCCGCCACGGCACCGGTACTGGATTTTGCCACACCGGATGCGGCTACGGGGAACTTCAACTTATACGATCAGGCAAATGGAAAACTCACGATGTATAAAACGAGCAAGAGCAGCATCACACTCGGGGCAAGCTGTCCGTTCGGGACGAAATTAGTATTGAATAATCAGCTTCCCTGGCTGGAAGTTTCGAAGAGCAAATCAGGCCCTGCGCCAAGCACAACGGGTACTCCCGCCACGGATGTTTCTGTTTCTACTCCGGTGGAAGAGTACTACACGCTTATGCTGAAAGACGTGACGGCAACCAGCGATGTAAACAGCAAGTTCGAGATTATCAATCTGGGAGATGCAACCCAGAAACTGGAATTGACGGTGGAATTGCTCGATCCTGCCATTACAACGATTGAACTGACGGGGACAACAGGCGGAGCCGCTTACAATAACTATAAGATTGCCGATGTACCCCGCACTGACGGAAGCACCGTTGAGGTGAAAATTACTTCTCCGCAAGGCGTGACGGCAAGCACGCTGTCGTCCTGGTTCACCATTGCCGAGACCACTGCCTTTGCAAGAACCACTCCGACGGATGCTACCGGTAGCCAGACGTTCACCCTGACCGTGAAGGATGCCGTTACCGACTTCACAGCCGCGCCGATTGTGCTGAAAAACAATATCTCGGGCATGGAAGACGTGACAGTGCTGGTGAGTGCGGCTGCTGTAGCTCCTTAATTCAGTAACCCATTAATAACAATAAGATTATGATTAAAAATAGAAAACAGTTTTCCGCATGGGTGATAGGCCTGCTTGCCCTGTCCCTTGCGGGGTGCAGCGAAGCGGAAGTGCCGTCGGCCACTACTCCCGGTGATGATCCGCTGGTCAATGACCCGACGCGCCGCGAAATCATCCTCGGCTTTCAGAACAAGCTGAACATAAAGACGGCAGGCACTACCCGCGCCGATGCCCCCATCGCCACGACCGAAGAGAATGAAATCACTTCGCTGGATATTTATGTGTTCTCTTCGGACAAGGAGGAAGGGCCATATACTTATCAGGAACGGTTCTGTTATCGTTCGGATGGTTCTACGATACCTAACGCTACGAAAATTATATTGACCGTGGAGGGTGACAACGTAGCACTCGCCACCCTGCGCCCCAAGAAAGGCCTGTTCACCAAATTCTACTGCATTGCCAATCAGCCGAAATTGCTGAAAGCCGGAGCGGAATACACCAATTTCGTAGCACTGGAACAGAGTTCACCGGGTGCGGACTATAACATTGTGACCAAAGCGGGGATTCCCACTGAAACGGATTTCCTCACCTTTACCACTCCGTTGCTGGACCCCACCGAGGATACGGACATCTTGCTGACACCCCTGCCGATGGTAGGTTCCTACAGCCCTGCGCTCGACCTGCGGGATATCAGTATGGGGTCCCGTACCCGCATCAATATGACGCTGTCGCGTATCGTCTCCCGTTTCGATATCATCAATGACGAGAAATTGTCACATCTCACCATCACCGGTGTATCGATGGGGCACGGCCGCAAAGGCGTTACCTTCTTTCCGGTGGTTCCCGTGGAAGATGCCGATCCGGACAAGACGCTTATCACCTACCCCGACCGTGACTTTGACGGCGCCAATGCCAATAAGGGTACACAGACAGGGGCTTTCTACAGTTATCCCAGTCCGATTGCCGACAAGGGGTATCTGATTATCAAGGGAAAGTATGCGCTGAACCAGACGGATATACCGCAGGAGGTGAGTTACATGGTAGAGTTTGAGCAGTCGGTAGCGGGCACGGGCGGTTACATCGAGGTAAAGCCCAACCACCGCTACACGGTGCGCATCACCGATGCCGACCCGTTCAAGCTGGATGTGAACATCACCGTTTCGGACTGGACGGATGGCGGGGACTTTGAGTATCAGCCGGAAAATGAGCTGGCTATCGGGACACTGACAGGAGTGGGAGCAACCACTATTGCGGGTAACAATACAGCCACCGTCTCCCCGGATGAGACTGAGTATTTCAGCATTCCTTTCACCAGCAATTCGGAAGCGGAATGCAGTATTGTCTATACAAGCTCCGCGGGTGGCGGTGCCGAGTGGCTGAAGACGGAAATCACGCCGGTAACCCGTGCCGGATCGGCATCGTATACTTGTAAAGTGTCAAAAGCCGATAGCTATTCTGGGAATCTTTTCCCGAAAGCCATCATCTTATTGCGCAGCAAGGCGGGACGCGAAGAAAGCCAGATTGCAGTGAAAGCAGCCGTAGGAGTGCCGGGAATTGCTGCGGCAGCAGATACGCCATCGCAGCCGGATGCGGCAAATACCTACACTGCCGGAAGTGAATCACCGGATGTAATCACAGGAACACTCAGCATGCAGAAACAGGCCAATGCCGGAACCACCTCGTCCATGAAACTTACTGTGACTGCCAAAGGCGGTAGCCGGATTGTAGGTTTGCCTGCCTGGCTGAAAGCGGATAAGACGGAAGGACATAGCACCGAGGCTATAGACTATACCTTGACGCTGGACCAAAATGCAAAGGATTTCCCCACAGGATCGTTCCCGGCAAATGCGGCGGCAACCTTTGAGATACAGAATCTGTCGGATGCGGCAAAGAAGGTAACGGTAACAGTTAATGTGACGGAAGCACCGTAAATAGGAAATGAAGAAGAAATGATGAAAAAGGTCTTTGTGACATAATAAAAAAACTTCTGAAAATAAAGAATCGGGTAGGAAGGAAACGATGGGGTTTTCTTCCTACTTTGGTTTGAAGAGATTTTGTCTGGAAATATCAGAGGCTGTAAATTAGTAAAGCCCGAAACATAGAAAAAGCGTGATTCACAGTATAGTATACTCCCACTCCAATCCTCCGGCATGCTTATGCTTAGAGCTATCATTACAACACAGACAGATTGTTGAGCAGCTTATATTGTATTTTTCGGCAGCTTCTTTAAATGTATTGAATATTTCTCCGGTGGTGATACACCTTATCTTCTAACTTCTTTGCCGCACTGTATTCTTGAATTTACAGCTTTTACAGCTGCTTCCCCGCAATAAATTTCCCGGATATGCCTGCCAGGTCTTGCCACATTCACTACATTGTACTAATATGGGTTTATTCCTGCTTACATAGGTTCCTATAACTTTAATTGTAGGCAACAGCTTTGCGATTTCCTCAACAAAATCATCATGGGTTCTCCGTGCTTTATTGGCACATTTCGGACAGCCGGTTCTATTATATTTCGCTACAAGATGATAGGGTTGGGTAGACCATATATAGCCACATACTTTACATTTTATTCTTATAGAAGTATCAATATTGATATATTCTGCCAGATGGATAATATTGGGCTGTAATGAATTTAATCTTTCAACAAAGTCATTATGTGTCATTTTTAAAGTACCGGCACATTTAGGACATCCCGAACCTAAACGTAAAGAGGACGGTCTCACATGCCATTCATGATTACAGACTTTACATTGTGCTTTAATTCTATTATTAGCTCCTGCAAAATCACCAATAATTTCAATCTTATCATTTATTTTAGACAGTTCTTCTCTAAATTCCTCAGTGCTCATTCGTCTTGAATCAATTTGAGCATTCTTCTTAATTTTTTCCCACTCACTTGTACCAAGGTTCGAATTTAATCCGAATTCGGAGAGAACCTTTTTTGTTATTTCAATCAGTTTATCTGTATTCCGGCGAGAAACAAGATCGCAATGTGTCACCAGGCAATTATCGAAAGGAACTGTTGCATCATCATAGTGGTCGTATATAGTTATGAGTTTGATGCCTTTATCTTTGCACAATAGATGCTTTTCCCAGTCTTTCGCTACCATATTTTTATGCCAGTGCCACGAACCGGGCTCTACGGCTACTTTTAAATCAGGCACATATATGTCTAATTCAACTCCTATCACCGTTTTTTCTCTTGACATGACTTTAGATTCGCCCAGAATATGAGCAAATGAGTGATATATGAACTGCTCTAAAAAGGAGGTGCAGGACCTGTGACAGTTAGGACAGCCACGTTGGTTCAGAACATCATGAGGTCTTATTTGATACTCATATCCGCAGGCATTACAATGAAGCGGCATAAGTGTATGATTGTTTATATACATTGCACCTTCGCTGACAACAAGATTCGGGTCGATTTTATGGAGACGCTCCAAAAATATCTCCATCGTCAAGCGCTGAGACGCTCCTTTCTGGGATCGTCCACATTCCGGACATCCCCTGCCACTAAGAACATGTGCAGGAGTGATATCACACTCATGTCCACATTTCAAGAATCTGAATTTAGTTTTTTCGAGTGCCTTCACATACCGGCCAGTTATGATAACGTCATCTCTCAGGGATTTTAAGTCTTTCACAAACTCCGCATGAGATTTCAGTTTGACTCCGGCACACTTGGGACAGCCATGTCCGTGCAATAGACTTCCTGCACGCGGCGACCATTCACAACCACATTTATCGCATCTTACAGCAATTTTAGAGTTGTAATCCTTGTATGTTCCCAAAACAGTAACTTTTAAATTCTGTGCTTTCAATTCATGACAGAAGTCTATATGAGTTTTTTTCTTTACCATACGACTAAAACCGATCAAGTTATAAGCTAAATGATACTCATCAAATCGGTAATTATCTCAACCTAAATTTTACCATCTTTCTTGCAGCACATTTCTCAGTCAATTCTTCTATGGTCTGAGTTGCAT
>OMAY01000434.1_pt1 | contig 25004 bp, 11 predicted proteins | sample 1673611 | NCBI WGS metagenome assembly OMAY01 (sample SAMEA103958117, study PRJEB25191) | human gut metagenome | biome: human-associated habitat [ENVO:00009003]; feature: intestine environment [ENVO:2100002]; material: feces | place: Germany | collected 2013/2015
AACTCCGATGATGGTCAGTTGACTCTATGGGAAAATTTCTTTGGACAGTAGTGTTCTTATTTTATAAGACATATTTATCACGTCTTCTAACCTGTTGTTGCATACTGGACATGTGCCCGGTGTTTCTTCACATGTTTCATACATATATTCAGCATCCTTTCCTGACAGATATTTCGCAATTACTTTTTCATTTTTCTTGTCCATAGATCTATTTCCTTTTTATGTTAAACAGTCTCCATTTATCAAGCATATTCGTGTTTTTGCTAGCAACAAAATTACAAATAAATAATGACAAACAAGAATTCAACAGCGTTTATATTTAAAACATATCGTCAACCTATAACAGTTATAAATTTAACCGGGGGCAACTCCAATCACGAAAAGAACTATTTAAGGGCAACCGAGATCAGGAAAGGACACAATCTTACAAACCATAAAAAAGTTTTTAAAGAAACTCATCACTCGTCACGTTGGCATGTAATGGTTTGATATTCAATCTATTACGATGTGACGAGTTGACTTTTCAACTCGTCACACTATCGGCTGTCTCCATGTTATGTGATGAGTTGAGCCGACAACTCATCACGCTATAACGCGCTGAGCGACAACAGGTTAAGCTGCAATGTGACGAGTGATGAGTTCCTTTTAAAAATATATTCGCCCGTATCATCAACATAGGAACATAAACATTACAACAAGAATGTGCAGCATACGTTATAAATGCCATTATATTAAAATCTGTATAAAACAAAACGCTGACATATAAAAGCATGCCTTTTACACCGCAAAACATGACCTTTCAGCATGCAAAAGGGCACGTTTTAGAGATATGAAGATATGCAATAAATCAAAGTATAATACATAATATCAACAATATATCCCTATAATTCCACACAATCTAACCACGCCAAACAACTGTTTGAACAACTTGAATCAATTTATCTTAAAAATATTTATATGGGATATGATAAACTGGCGATATTGGTAAATACAGGAAATTAGGTTCTTGCATCAGAAATCTAAATATCCGTATGAGTTCAAATCTAATAAAAACATATAGTTATAACAGAGATTTCTATCGAAAAATTATTATACAACAAATTAAAAACAGGCCTGTATAGAGTTATTTATTACAAAGTGGTTTGAAGAATAAAAACGCACCAAGAAATAAATCTCAGTGCGTTAAAAAACGAATATCTTTATCGCTATAAATAAGCTTTCTTAGTTAATTTACTTATCTACCGATGTTTTTTCATTAGACTTAGCATATTAGGATTTATTTATTTTTCAATATAACTATTTCCATCTCCAAAAGTATTGTAATAAGCTGTTGTGCAATTCTTCGGGACATATATTGTGTTTTTATATCCAATATATACTGTATCGAAGAATCTAATCTGAGGCGGATTCTTTGATGCGAAATGTAATTCACAGTTTTCAAAAGTTGTCTGCATTTGCTTTACGTTATTAGGAATAAATACGATACATCCTTTAAGGTCTCCTATTATCGTCTCAATGCCATAAGGTAATTTCAACATATGTAAGTTACAGCCATAGAATATGGAAAGATCGAATTTTCCTTTTAAATTAGTTCTACTCAAATCTATTTCATTTAATGAGGTACAGTTTCTAAAAGCTCCCGTTTTTAATGTTGAAATATTTTGGGGGAATTTTTCAATTTTCAAATTTTCACAGCCACTAAAAGTTTCCATGCCTATAATTTTTGTTGATTTTGGAATATCTACAGTACTAAGACTTATGCATCCTTTAAAAGCTTCATCACCAATATAAACAGTACCTTGCGGCAGTTTTACTATCTTTAATTTTTTTAAGCCTATGAAGCTTTCGGATGGAATCATGCTGTATTTTGCTGATTCTTTTACTCCTGATACGGATGACTCCGTTTCAGAAATATCAGAAATGCTTTTAGCCATCATATATGCAGGGGTAGATATATCACCGTCATTATACGCCATATCAGCAGATATGCCTATAAGTTTTGCCGCAGCATTAAGAGATTCTTCATGCCTTTTTCTTTCTGCCTTAGTCTCAGGAGATTCGCTTATAACGGTATTCTGAATATCAACATATTTAAGTGAAACCATTTTTCTTATAATAGCCATATCCGTGTCATACAAAGATCCATTTATAATGAGTGTATCTATGGAACTCCATACAGACATTGGTATTTTCGACATTATCGTTCCTGGTTTTTCCATATATATGACATATTTGTTCATCGCTCCTTTTTCTTTTATGACAGCCTTGTTCCACATATCATTTTCATGATATTCTTTAAATGAACCAGAAGGTATTTCTACGTTCCAATTCTTCAACTTATCATTCGTATCTTTATATGAAACGGTCTCACCTAATTGTATCTGCGGAGGAACTGAGGCCAATAATTTCATATTGCACTTATCAAAAGAGTTAAACCATATTTTTCTGACAGACGCTGGTAATGTAATATTTCTTACGCTAGTATTTGCAAAAGCATTTTTACCTATCGATGTAACTGCACCTTCTATTTTTACGGAAGACAGACTTGTACAACCATAAAAACAGAAGTCTGGTATTATCGATACTGACGATGGAATCGTAACTTCATCTATCGATTTGTTATTTGCAAACGCACCTACAAAAATTTCCGTGACACCATATAAATTATGCAATTGGCTTGGACATTTATTTAATATCAATCTATTGGAAGACTTTATCTTAATAAAACACGGATCAAAATATGCTACTATAGGATTTTGCAAATCTAAATCACTTGATATAGTCAAAGTGTCTAGTTTCTTCCTATCCATTTCACCATATATATAGTTCATGAATGCGCCAGGATATGTATCCTTCGTAAAATAATGCTCACCAATATTAAATTCATCTGTTCGAAATTCGTTTGAAGACTTTTGATTAACAAGATTTACGCCAATAAATTTACCTGCTATCCCACTTAACACACTATTTCTTTTAGCAGTTAAGTCTTGTTTTACGGCATCTGTTAAATCCAAATTTTTAAGATTCGGACAAGAGCGTAAATAAATAACATCATCAGCATTCAGGAAGCCATCTATTTTCAACGATACACTTGAGGTCATTTTCTTCTTTAAGACCTTAGAGAGTTTTCCCGCTTTTTTGTTTTCAATATTTAAGATTGTTTGCGATGAACATTGAAAATAAAATAATAAAAATAAAAAAAGTACTCCAAATCTACTTAATGTTTTATTCATAAGGCAATTAATCTTATACGCTTATAAGCCCGTCGAATTCAGCAATAAACAATCCATATTGGCATATACAAAAAAGGCGCGGACTTGATTATCGCCTACGCTCCATTGTTCACAGTATCGCCAAACACTGACATTAAAAGAACGGAAGAAAACAATCACCCCACGCCGAATCTATATGACGACAGGGCGGAATATGTATTCCGTCCATCTGCATATACGATACAGCAAAAGGGGCATCCTTCACTATTGTCCTTTAATGTATTCTTAAATTTGGCGATTTTAGAACAAAGAACTACAGCTTAAATGCCTTTCTGCTCGCTCCGGATTTCTCCCCGAAGACATTGGCAAATATACTGATTTTTAGTGAAGTTGCCCCATAAAATGATGATTATTTTCTTCAGGATTAAAGATTTCACTGCTTTTCAGCCGTAAAAGTAACAGAGAACACTATCAGCACTGTCTAAATTTGAACAGCAATCAATTGCCCGAACAATAGTAGCTCCACACATTTTAACCACGCTAAACAACTGTTTGAACAACTTGAATCAATTTATCTTAAAAAGATTTAGAGGAAAGATGGCTTAATGATAAATTGGCTAATTTTGCAACATCGGCTAATAGCCGGGAAACGATGTGAGGAGGCGAACGACAGGGAACGGAATGAAAGAAATTTATTTTTGATGCGACATATGAAAAGGATTTTATTTATAATAACCGCGGCAATAATTCTTGTGGCATGCGCCACGACGGACAGGCAACAGAATGACAGGAAGAAACAGGAGAAGGCAGAGATGATAAGCAGGGCGGTGTGCAACCGCGACTTCAAGATAAACGTGCAGACGGCTCACCCTACGAGGGGCATGTCGGTGCAGCTGACGGCAGACTTCGACCTGAGGATTAAAGGCGACAGCGTGGTGTCGTATCTGCCCTACTTCGGCAGGGCTTACGACGTGCCTTACGGAGGCGGAAAGGGGCTCAACTTCAGCGGCGTGACAGAGGACTTCAAGATAACGCAGCCTAAACGCGACAGAAAGCACGTGGAGTTCAGCGTGAAGAACGATGAGGATACATATAAATTCCACATTGATATTTTTGACAACGGCAGTGCGTCGATAAACGTCATGCCGCAGCAACGCGAAATGATATCGTTCAATGGCGAGATTGAACTGCACGAATGACGCCCCAACGGCGACCTTGAGAAAAACCATTTTGGGGATAGACGCATAGACTAAAATGTAAACATTTCGGATGTCAGCCGAACAATTAACGCTCTCAGAACAGCGATAGTCTTCACGAATACGGGATTTTACATGAAAAACGCCCAAAACAGGGCGTTTATGTTAAATCATTATCATTCAATACATTACGCGCGCTAAGCGACAAAACAGCAAGAGTTAAAAAATATTACTCGCCCACTTACGGTGCGAAAGTGGGCCTTTTACGAAGTGAAAGCAGGCCGTTTTCTATTCAAAAGTCATAGATTAAGGCACAAAAAACGTATGTTTTGGCTCGTTTAAAACATCTAAAAGCAAACGTATGTTAATAAAGAAGACATACAAGAGCATTAAATTTAACATCCGTTACACATCAGATTTCTAGATTGAAAAATTATTTTGTCCTAATTTTTTACTACCAGCCAAACTATATGTCAAGGAGCCTTACAGTCAAGAAACAGCATTCTTATGCGAAGCAAAAAATACGTTTGATTCTTATGTTGTAAGACCTAAACCAATTATACATATTGTCTTAATTCAGCAAAAATCAAAAAATTAAGATGCATATATATAAAAGCAGCAAATCATAATTGGTCTGTGCCTAGTTTCGTTTCTCAATCTTCCATTATTACTTCTAAATAAAAAAGGAACGCGCCGTTGTTGCGCGTTCCTTTTTTTAAAGAAAGAGAGTGTTTATTTCTTGGTTACGTTAAGTTTGGCAACCTTACTGCCGGCCTTAACCAGATATATACCTTCGGGGCGGCTGTTCATATCGATACATACAGCATCGGCAGAACGGGCTGTAGCCGTAGCCACTACATGTCCGGCTGAATCATAGACAAATACAGGCATGCCAGCCTCAAGTCCGTAGACATAAATGCTGCTACCGTCTGCTGTGATGCGTATGCCGTCGTTTCCGTCAACGGTCTCTATGCCGCTGGTGAACACGCGCACAATGTTAGAGCCAACCTCGCCATAGCCAGAGTAAACAGCCTTAACCTGATATTCGTTGTATTCTGTAGTCTTGGCCGTGTTGTCGAAATAAGATGTCTCGGCTATCGGAGCAGCAGTAAGCTTGCCTCCGTTGCAGTAGACATTGTATCCCTCGAAGCCGAAGAGTGGCGACGTAGACTCGCTGACAGCCTGGGTGCGCAGTCTGACATCGGCAGACGGAGCCTTTCGTGATGCGACGTTGAAAGCGCCGAAGGCCGGAGCCTGCGCGGCCGAACTGAAGTCGGCATAAGGACGCAGCACTATCGTTATGTTCCAGTTGCCGTCGATATCATTGTCGGTCAGTGTCTCCCATGTAGTTCCGTCAGAAGAGTAGAGGTCGCCCTTGCCTACAACGGCAGGTCCCTCATCATATCCGAGCGGTACAGATATCTCATTGTGCTCAACATAGAGTACCACTCTGAGCGTACGGTCAGGATTAATCTGCAGCGGAGTATTCAGTTTGATATTGTTGAAACTATACTGGCGCAGATTAGTGACATACTGCTGGCGCACGAGATCGGTACCCTCATAAACGAGCAAGAACATCTGGTCGGGAACGTTATTTACATAAACCTCAACCTCTGAAAGCGACAGATGGCCGTAAGACTGCAAATCGTCTGATGTCCACTGTACGCCGGCGAAATATCCACCGCCGCTGGGCAGACCGGCAGCATCGTGTGCCGTACCGCTATGCCATCTGAGGTTGATGCCGTCGCCTATAGCCGGAGCACTCCAGTAAAGCTGCACTCCATCAGAAGTTTTCTCGGCAGAAAGCATGCCCGGAGCCTGATAGTTGTTGCTATAGTCTACAACTGCCGTAACAGGCTCAGACAGCTCGCTCAGACCTGATGTGTTGTAGATAGCGCTCACCTGATACTTATATGTGCCGGGCAGCACATTGTGGTCGGTGTAGCTTACGGCTGTTACAGGCTCGTCGTTGAGCTTAACACCGTCGCGATATACATAATATCCGTGCATAAGCGAGTGGTCTTCTGTGTCTATTGATACTGCATCGACAAACTGACTTGTCTTTTCCGACTCGTTGCGCAGGGCAACATAGGCAACAGACGAAGGCAGGGTGAAGCTGAACTTCTGCCAAGCCTCGGTGGTTGACACTGTCGTGAGCTTCTGGAAGTCGGCTTCCGACGTAGAGTTGGTCGACGATGTATATACAGACAGCGAACCAGCTGCCTTGATGTCGTTCTGATTGCGTGCCACGAACGAGAAGAGTTTCTCGGCGGCGCCTTCACCTTCAACAGGTATTATCAGCAGCGAGTTGTCGCCTGCTCCGGCCTCAACAGCCTTGGTGCCCTCGAAGGCACAGTCAGAAGTAACGGTCCATGCGCCGTTGGTGTTGGTCCATCCGTCGTGTGCCAGTGCAGAGCCTGCGGTCTGAGTTTCGGCACTCTCGTAAACAGATGCGTTGACCGTGGCAGGATCTACGAACGACACGTTGACATTGTAGCCACACTCGGCCTGAACGGCCTTAACATCAGAAGGAGCCACGCAGTCGCCTGCGTCGATGATTGTAACGGCAGTGGCAGGAGAAAGCTCAGACACAGAGCCGTCGATATAAACCGTCTGTACGGCATAGTTGTATGTTCCGGCCTGAGTTTCGTCTGTTGTGTAAGAGCGGTATTTCACAGGCTCGGCGTTAACCTTCTCGCCGTTGCGGTAAACGTTATATCCCTTCAGTCCGGCTATAGTGCCCGGATCGAGGAAGAAGAAACGTGCATACTGCGGTCCCTGCAGCGCAAGCGCAAGGATGTGCAGTCCGTCCTTGGTTGTGATGAGCGACATGCCTCCGGCAGCCGTACCCGTGGCCGGACTCAGTTCGGAATAGTCTTTAAGGTCTACTGAAGCGAGTTTCTTGCCTGTGGCAAAGTCGTACATCGACACTACATACGGATTCTCATAGCCCTGCTCGAAGGCATAGAGCACTCCGTTATAGTAAGCCGTTCCGGCTGCGCCCGGATAATAAGGACCTGAAGCCAGCTTGCTTCCGCGCTTGTCTACATAGATAGATGTCTCCCAGTCGCCAACCTCAAAGCCTCCGCGGCCGTTGTCGAGGTCAGGTATGTAAGCCAGATGGCGTGCTACTTCCGAGATAGAGATAGTGTCGGTAGCCACGCGCTTGTTCATGTCTATCTTATAAATCCAGTTGCCGTTTGTAGAGGCATAGAAGTCCTCACCGTCGTATGCAAGGTTGAGTATTCCGTTGTCGACACCGTCAACGATAAAGCCCTCAACAAACTCACCGTCGAGTGTGTATTTGTTTACGGCTCCCTTGACGCTGTGCATAGTTGTGTAGATATACTCACCGTCAGAAGCTATGCCCATCTCGCCAGAGATGTAGCCGTTAAACTGGTTGATGTATTCAAGACATCCGTCGTTGGTGTTAACCTTGGTTGTAGTAAGGTCTACGGGGAATGTGGTTCCGCCTTCAACAGGCAGATCCCAGCGCAGACGCACCGTGCGGTTAAGCTCTACGTCGGCATTGATCTTAGTAGGAGAAACAGGATTTCCGAGGTCGATAACCTCTACGGTTGCGCCGTCAGTGAATCCTGACACACCGCCGTCGGCATAAACCGAACGCACCTTATAAACGTGCTTGCCCGGATCTGTAACCTGGTCGCTGTAGGCGAGAGCGTTCACCGTGGCAGCATTTACCTTAACGTCGTCGCGGAACACATCGTAGCCAACAGGAGTCTCCTCCGCTTCGGTTGCAGGAGAAAGGTGTACGGCAATGTTAACATTACCCGTGCCGCATCCTTCTCTTGAACAGGTTGACCATACAGAACCGTCGGTTGAAATAAGGTTACTCTTGCCCTCAACGGCCTTACCGGCATCCATACCGATAGGCATTACGTCGGCATCATGAGACACGAGGAACGAAACGATATACTCGTGGCCTCGCTCTATTGTTATAGGCTTGTTGAGCGAAACTGTGTTAAACTGTCCATACTTAATATCATCAGCATCAACGTTCTGCGAGTAAACCGACTTGCCGTCCTTATATATTCTGAGCGACAGAGCCTGGCACAGCTCCTTGACATAGACGTCAACCTTGTCGAGCTTCATGCCTCGGTATTCGAACAGGTCGTCGCCGGTCCACTTGGCACCAATCCAGAAGAGTCCGCCGTCGGCAAGTCCGACGCTGGAGCTGCATGTGCCGTTGTCGTAGCGCATTGTGGTTTCGTTCTGACGGACGAGTCCGGGCTGTGTCCACGACAGAGCCACATTCTTGTTCTCAGAGATGCTTGCGCTCAGTGCAGTCGGTGCGAAATAAGGAGCACCTACGGTCATGTCGTAGACCACAGAGTCAGAATGGTTGGTCTCAACACCGTCATAAAGGGCAGTAACGGTATATTTGTATTCGCCGCGGATAACGTTCTTGTCAACATAAGAAGTCTCGGCAACGGGAGCCTCGTTGATGCGTGAGCCGTTGCGATAGACGTTATATCCTGAAGGAGTCTTGTCGGCCTTGCCGCTCTGCCATGAAAGGTTGATGTCAACATCATTGTCGCACGAAGCTGTGAGTCCTACAGGGCGCGGTATGGCGCAAGGGCCGACAGCCGTATAGCTGACATCTATCTTTCCAGCATCAACGTCTGGCAGAGTGAATATATTGAGATCAGCAGAATAATCCTTGCCCACAACACCCTTTATGGCATTATAAGTAATCTTAACTTCCTGCTTCTCGCCGGCCTTCAGCACCCCAGCCTTTGGCGAATAAGAGAGCCAGTCGCCTGCATCACACAGCTTGTACACATAAATTCGGGCCGGTGACTGCTCCATTATGCCCACCAACGACAATGTTCCGTCAAACAGACTGGTTGTTGTCTCTATTCCGGCACCATATATCATCGGCGTGTACTGATAATCAGGCGTGTCAGAAACCTCGTGCTTAACATCAGTAAGCCTGCGTGTATTAAGGTTATACTGGCGCAGCACGATGCGGTCAACGCCCTGATAAGACATCTCCTCATGTGAGAGCCACAGATAAGGACCGCCGGGAGTTGTATTGTCGTAAGCAGAACCGTACACGTCAAGACTCTCTTCGTCAGAAATGTTGCGCATGGCCGAAGTTATCTTGCCTTCACGGTTAATGCGGCATATAGTGTTAGAACCGCCTGCCCAGAACTCATCGCTCCTTGGGTCGTAGGCAATGTGGGTGATGTTTATCTTAGGATCGTCAACAATGGTTATAGTCTTGACAAGCCGTTTGTTGCGCAGGTCGAGCTGATAGATGGCATTAGTGTCATCGCTTCCGTAGAAATAAGTTCCGTCGAACGCCATATCGTCCACCTTATAGTACATGCCCTCAACATCGAACTCTTCGATGAACCTTCCGTTGCGGTCGTACTTATAGAACTTGCCAATGTTATACCATGAAGAGGTGTAGAAGTATTCTCCGTCGAAAACGATGGCCGACTGCAAATCGCCCGATGCGCCGAAGCTCTGCTGCAGCTGGAAACGGCCAGATATGTCGCCAGAACCTATCTCATGGTCAGCCAGCATGCGCCACATAACCTCACCGTCGCCCGTATTTTCAAGCGTCACGGTCTTTTCTACTTTATCTTCAACATTAAGGTCTTCATGCAGCTCAGTCTCACTGACAGAAAGAACCGGAGTAGTTACATTTACGACCTCGTCGTTAGCTGAAGAGCTCTCAACGATCCATTTACCCTTATATAGGTTATGGCCTTCCTCGTCAATGACAATGGTATATGTGTCAGCCTCAATCTTCTCAAAGCTAATCTTGCCGTCAGCACCAGCCTTAGCATTATATCTGCCTCCGCCGTCACCTTCGAGCGAGACGCTGCACCCGGCAAATGGAGTTCCGCCTGCGAGAACTGTCAGGCTGGCTGAAGTCCATTCAGGATTCCATACCTTTATGTCGTCAACATACCAATAGTCGATATAGAAAGCCTCCTCACCATGGGCACGGAAACGTACCTGGAAAAGATTCCCCGTAAGATACGGGCTGAGATCTATCAGCTCCTGGCGCCATGAATATGTACCCTCGTCGCTCAGATAATACTTGCAGCGTGTCCAATTCTTGCCGTCGCACGACACTTCTACAGAGAGTGTGTCGCCCGTGGTGCTGTTATAGTTGAGCATACGAAGGTCGAAACGCAGCCATGTGTTCTTGACATCTGTTGTATTGAGCTGTCTCGATATGAGCGACTGTGAATAGTTCTTCAAAGAAGAATAGTGATATGCAGCACAAGGATCAACAAGACCATAGGTATAATAATCTACACTCCACTTACTTGGATTACCGGCATCATCAGCAGGTGTCGACCACTTGTCGGCATCAAGCACCCACGAACTGAAGTCGTCTTCGAAAGGAAGAAGCCTTATGTCGGGCACTTCCACATTGACAGGCTCTGACATTCCTGTCTCGGTGCCATCTTCATAAACAGCCGTAACGGTATAAGTGTAGTTGCCGTAGTCGGGCACCTCGTCAGAATATACCAGACTAACAATAGGTTCAGCATTTACCTTGACAGAATTTCTGTACAGGTTGAATCCAACGAGCGGATTGCTTGCAGCAGCCTTAAGCGGGCGCACGTTGTTAGTGCCGACAAAAATGTCGTCGATAAATAACATGAAAGCATCATTCGACACACAGTTTATCGTAACATATTTTGCGTCCTTAGGTATCTTATAGCTCATCAGTGTCCATGTGGTAGGCACCTCTACATAGTCGCCATCTGAAACCCATATAAAGTCAGAAGCACGCTTGCCAGTGGTTGAATATCCCACACGGATGCGTTCAAGGCCATAAGTGTCTTTATAGCTCTTTGCCCTGAAGCTTATCTGGAAGTCTCTGTCAAAGTTCAGCTCAGGCGATATAATAAAGTCGTTGCTCTGACCCTGAACGGCAAAGTCAACCAGCATCTTCGTGCCAGAATATGGCTTAGCGTCAGGATGGTCGGCAACAGACGGAGTTGTCTTTGCCACATTCATAACGATGAATGCCATCTTGTTGCCCTGATTAGGAAACGATGTCGCAGCCCATGTATATGTCTGTTCATTGTCCATGTCAAGATACTCCCACCCTACACTGCCGGGAGAGTTGATGACAAAGTCAGGATGGCCTTCAAAGTCATCATAATATCCGTCGGTAGGCTCCGGACTGTTCCACTGCAAAGTAACAGTCTTGTCGTCTACTCCAACCATGTGCAGTCCGTCAGGAACGCCGTCGGCCGTTCCCTGCAACGACATCCGCGTAGGGGCAGCCCAATGCTGTGCTGCCGGAGGCGGAGCTATATGCTTTGGCTTTACTCTTAAGCTGTCGGCAGCTGAGACGCTCAGAGCCGCAGCTGAAGCCAATACTGAAAGAAAATATCCAATATATTTCATCTCAAAACACATTTTATTTAACCATCAATTTGAATGTTTTTTCGTGTTCATTTCCAGACACCTTAACAATTGTCACGCCTTTATAGCCCTGCAGCGCAAACTTGCATGCATCGCCGTCGGCCACACCCGAATAAAGAATCTGTCCCGAAGGTGAAGCACAAGTTATCTTGTCACCGGCATGCAGACCGCCAAGAATCACCATGCCCCTGCCGGCCGTTGCATAGAGGTCGCCGCCTACAGGAACGAACACACCTGTTGCATCATATTTGAAGTAAGCTGGCTCAGAAGAGTCATAAAATAGAGAACCGTCACCTGCAGTTACCGTAATGGCATAAGTCTTGCCTGTGAGGAATTCACCGGCAGAAGTCTCGCCGATAGTCATCGTCGTACCGTCATCAGGTGTCGCTCCTGAAGCAAGCATATCCCATACATAGCCATCGTTATAAGACATTGTGAGATAGTTGATTGTAGCTGTACGGCCGCCGTAATTGAGCGAGAAGCGCATCTTGCGGTACTTCTTGTCTTTTACATAATTCTCCAACAACACCTCAGAGCCTTCAGTGTCAAGCGAGCTTACCTCCTTAGCCGGACCTACAGCTTCCCACGTCTGTCCGTCTACAGTTCCTTCTATCTTAACTACACTCGTGCCATAAGGACCGCCTGACTTAAGGATAAATTTACAGTCGGTTATTCCTTCAGGATAGTCACGTGTCTCTACAACTCCATTACCATAGAATGAAAGTGTACCGGCTCTTACTTCGACATCGCCCGTAATATCAGCAAAATCGCTCAACGGAACGAACACAGTATTGTTGAACACTTCGTCTGTTACTTCAGCAAAATCAAGATAATATTTTGATGCGTTTTTAACCGGAGTCCAATCAACCTGCAATGTACTGTTGTCCTTAAGTCCAAAATTGGTAATCTGAGGCTTTCCGAGCTTCTCTGTAAGATAGAATTGCCATAGCCACAGGTTTGTCTGAAGTTTCTTCGATTTGCATACAAAAGCGATATACACTTCTTTGCCTGCATAATCCTTAAGGTCAACCTCTTCAGGAACGGCTTCGCCAAAGCTGTCTGCAAAAGAGAAACGCTTGAGCAGATGGAAATCACTGATATCTCTTGACTCAGTCGATACGTATACATCCAAGTCTTCAACAGTGGTTGACTCCATCACACCTCGTATAAAATACAAAGCGCCATTCTCCGGAACCTTCATGCGACACGAAATAAGCCAGTCGTCAGCATCGTTCCAGTAGTCAAACTGATATACTACGCCTTCTGTCGTCTCATCATAAATCCATGTAGTTCCGTCGCCGTTGTTGTCTACTATATTCCAGCAGTCAAGTTCACCGTTTGTCCATGAAGTAAAATCTCCAATATAAGGAGCCTCCATCACCTTACACTCCGTGGTGACAGGAACAGAAGCACCATATACGACAGAATTGTCTGCCATAACCATATATGCACGCACGTTATAAAGACTGCCCGGCTCAAGTCCTGTTATCTCCGCGCTGACCTTATCAGCCACAGCGTCAACCTCCACGTGTGTTCCTTCTATTGTAGGTTCGTCTTTCAAAGCCCAGCAGAAACCCATCGACTTAACGTCTTGAAGTTTCTTGACAATTGTAGCCTCTGCCTTCAGTGAGGTGTCACGAATAGACTTAGGCACCTCTGTGCGTATCACAGATATAGGTGTAACTCCACCGTTAACTTGGAATGTCACCAGTCCGTCGGACTCGTTTATGTTGGTGACAGATACGTTTACGGGGTCGCCGTTCCAGTTAATGGCCGCAGGCGATGATGTGGGAGAGAACTCCGTATTGCCCGAACGGCCCGGATAAGTGTCGCCGGCACGCGAGTTTGTATCATCTATGCCATCGGCGGCAACAATATACATACATCTGTGCTTGGCATTATTGTTAGGTCCGTTTATCGACCAGTATTTCTCCACCATCTCGTCGGTATAGTCATAATGGTAAATAAGCAGGCCATGGGCCGGGATATACTTGTCCCATCCTGTCTGCTGGCGATTCTCAAGCACAAACCACTCAAAGCCAGTACCGGGAGTTCTGTCGGGCTGGCAGTCGATATATCTTGCCTCATTGTCCGCAACAGTCTTCAGCGTAACGTCCTCAGCGTCTTTCAGTTCAACAGGCGAGCACCATCCCATCTGCATGCGTTCAAAGGCCATGAGGCATGGAGGTGTGCGGCTGTCGTTGTTATAACTTCCTGATGCATAAAGACTATAAGCACCGGGATCTATGCCGTAGCCGTCAGTATAGTCGTCTGTGTCGTACATATCCTTAAGTCCGAGCACATGGCCAAACTCATGAGTAAACGTTCCTATACCATCCATCTTCACTCCGCTTGTCCCGACAAGTTCGGCAGAGCAGCTGTAATTGTTACATGTTATGCCATCTATCTTGAACGCCTGATCTCCAAGAGTCCATGAGTGAGGCCACATATCGTCTGCATTTCCTGTACTTGCCTCGCTGTATCCGGCATAGATAACGTTGACGTTGTCCATATATCCGTCGCCGTCGTTATCAAACTGCGAGAAGTCCATGTCAGGATTGTCGGCCTTGGCCATTGTCAGTGCCTCGACAACCATATCGCGCGGATTTACGTCACCGCCGGCTGATTCGTCATTGGCAGCATAATAAGTCTGCTCATGAGCAAGAGTGTAAGGACCGACGACAACAAAATTAGGGATAAACTGCCCCATGGAGTTGTCTCTATAATAGTCTTTCACGCTTCCGGTACCTCCGTCAACAGAGTAGCCCGGCTCGTTAAGCCATTTTGTAAAATCCTCATTCTTGAAATTCATCGCCTTGTCTTTGAAATTGACAAGGATAACCAGATACTCACTTTCCTTAGTTTCAGCATTACTCTTAACCATACGAGGTGCAGAAACACTACGCGAAAGAATCTGTTCTGGGCGCTTTATATCTTTCTTTCTGAAAGACATAAGCAAATCCATCTGCTTGCGCACCGGAACCAGTTGACCGAGAAACTTCTGTTCGTCGGCCGAACGCTTTCCAACATTACTCACTCGCTGTGAAGTCAACAAGCGCAGCTTGTTTTTCTCATCCAGCCGTTCATACTTGAAAAAGCCATCCTTGTCCTTCCTGATAAGATAGCCGTCTACAGTGGTCGTGTAATGAAAATTCTCGTCTCCATGTATTCTAATAGTCAAAGTAGTGCCATCAGGCTGCACCACGGTAACTGGCCGGGGATTAGACTTGATGCCATAAACATTGACCGAGAAGCCAAGCGCGAGACACAGAATCAGAGCACTGAATTTCTTTGATCTTAACATTGATATTTGTATTAGTTAATGAAAAAATAACGGAAAGGCCTGACTCTTCAGACCTTTTCCGTGTATAATTTTTTGTATCAGTTATTTACAACTACTTTTACTGCCTTGTTATCAACTTTCACTACATACAGTCCCTTTTCAACATTGAATGTTGTCTGCCCCTTAATATAAGCAGAGCTTACCAGCTTGCCGGTCAGGTCGTATACATATACGCTTGCACCTTCTGCTGACGGAGTAACTGATATGCAGCCGGCTCCGGCTGATATTCTCTCAGCTGCCATGCCTGTGCCTGATATACCTGTAGCTATATTAGCAGTTACTGTCACTACAGCACCAATAGGATTCGTCTGCTCCAGCTTCATTATGTATCTGCCAGGAGTTTCAACCTCGTATGAAAGTTCATAAGAACCTATATAGTCAGGCGCAGAACCAGACACGTAGTTAGATGTTGCCAATACGGTGTTCAGGTCATCGCTCTTGTAAACAGACATCATGTAATAGTTAGATGCGTCAGCTGTTATCTTCAACTCACCCTTATCAAGGTCAGCATAATACCATACAGGATTCTGACGTGTTACACTCTTCAACGTATTCTCACCTATGGTAAGCTCTATCGGATTATCAGAAGTCTCACCCGGCTCAAAGTCGCGCAAGTTGAACATCACCTTTTTGCCTTCCTGTGCAGACAAAGTTACTACCTCAACATAGAAGGCCTCGCCTTCTGACGCAATAAATTCGCCATAGAAGCTTGTTCCTCCACTGCTTGACTTTGTGATGTCTACATAACTGCTGCCTGTTTCACGCCATACGCGGACTGTAGAAGACTTATATGATGAAGTGTTATATTCATAATTTATGTCTGAGCTTACCTCAAGCATGCCGTCTGCCGTAGCCACATACTTAAACCATGTTGTCTGAGCTGCAACAGGAACGTCGACTGACATGCCGTCTACTACGATTGCCGTCTCACGCGACTCGCCTTCGGCATATCCAACTTCTTCAAGGTCGAAAGAACATGAGCCTGAAAGACCTGACAACTTGATTATATACTCTGTGCCCTTAACAATCTCTGTCTTTACGGAGAATCCGCTCTGTACAGCAGTGCGATAAGATACGTCTGTGCCTGAAACAATAGGGAACTCGACCTTTATTGTAGGATCAGAAGGGGTTATCACCAGCCATCCATTCATAGTTGCCGTATAGCTGAAATACTTGTCGTTTACGCCATCAAGATTATTGGTACCGACTACAGCTTGAATGGGGTTTGAGTAAACCTCTCCCTCACCGATGTCTTCAACAGCGACATTATATTTAAATCCATTGATATCCTCATCGAGATTCCAGCATATAATATAAGCAGCACCGCCCTTCACCTCAGCTTTCACATCTTTTGTGCCTGACGCCAGCGGCGAATACATGTTAGTCTGTTCATATATTGAAACCTTTGTTTCTGAGCTCAACATCTCGGCATCACTGGTTACCTTCAAGAACTTTGAAGTCTCAGCCTCGCCTGGTATTTCTACTTTATAATAATATGTGCCGTTATAATCTGGAAGTGTATTCTCACCAAGATTTATCGCCATAGGATTGTCAAACGAATCGCCCTCGCCTGCTGCAGCAAAAGTCATGTCGAAATAGTCTGGTGTCGATGTCGACTCATTCTTCTCTATGCAAATAAGGTAAGTCCTTCCCTGCACAACATTAAAGCGGGCCAGGAAACATCCGTCTACTGTGGCTATCGGCGAGTACATTGAAGACGCATCATACACACTTACCGTTCCGCCATAGAGATACGACTCTGACTTCAGCATGACGAAACCATTTTCCGTTGCCACATAATCATACCAATATTTACCTATTTCTGCCGGCAGTTCATTATCCACAGCCTTGCCTTCAAAAGGATAGTCACTCGAAGATCCTAAAGTAGGATGCGTAATAACAAAGTTACCGATAAGCGGCGATGTGGAAGCCTTAATCTTTATTATATACACCTTTCCGGCTTCTACTTCAGTTTTGCCAACAACCGTACCGCTGACATAGCTCAAACTGACGCTCGTTTCCTCACTGCTGTTTTCCTCGCAGACAGACAGGCCTGACAAAGAGCCTGTAAAGGTCATCTCGAGCACACCTTCTTCTGAGCACTCATATTTTAGGTATGTAACAGAAGAGTATGTTTCTGTACTATAGTTACTTGGAATAAAGAAGTTACTCTGCCCCGTTACGTCGATAGCTTCCTCCTTGGTCTGTCCACCTTCGACAATAGCATTTTCTGCTTTCATGTCAAACGAAATCTCGCTTCCGCCCCTTGTTTTCAAAATAAGATAAACCGTCTGACCAGCCTTAACAGGAACAATACTGCCTGTTGCAGAGTTTATTCCATAAATCATTTTGTTGTAGGTACCGTCTTCAGACATCACATAACTTAACCCTTCACCTTTGACGGTTGTAAAAGTCAGCAATTGTCCTGACTCAGCCGGTGCTGTATACTTATAATACAAAGTAACATAGCCCGACTGACCTGTCAGATCATAACTGTTTGTTCCAACCTGCAAATCTAATGCCGTAGAGACATCAGTCTGCGCAAACAAACTGCATAAACAAAATTGCAGAAATGTTAAAAGTATTAACTTCTTCATAAGCACTAATTTAATGTTATAATGTTATTGTTTTGCGACAAATGACGTATTATCTTATCAATTTGAGTTTAGATTTACCTTTATCTTATATTTTATAGCGCAAATATCGTATTATTTTTTTATATCAGCAAAAGATTATGTAATAAAATTCGAATCAATATACATTAATATAATTATTATAGATATATTTCGTTATTTTTAATACGAATAATAACTTTTCAAGTCGATATCATACGATTTAATAGTAATTTCACATAAATAACAAAATAAACACTCGTAAAAATATGTTATAGACAGATACATTATATTAAAAAATACATATAATAAAAATGGCTACCAAGCTTACAGAACGGTAAAATAAGCTATATATATTTTCAGGTAGACACCAAGGCAAGAAATCGTTAATTTACAGAAAATATTATATTTTATACAAATCACGATTGCTTAAGAAAGGAGAATACACATCCGCAAAAGGAGCCATGTCATGAATCAAAAGGCCACATTTCAGCATACAAAAGCATATCTTTCATGATACATTTAGGTATATTTTGCAGAACATGGAACAATACATTAAAATAAAAAATTCTAAGTTTTATACATAAAATAATACCTCTTATCCAATATCCGACATTAACCACATTTGAATATTACCTAATCAAGACGTTTATGAATAACAATGGTATGCAACTAAACAATTAACAAAAGGCATAATAATCATCGCAGCATGATTTTACGAAAAACTCATCACTCGTCACATCCGAACATAACATATTGTGTTTCAGAGATATGTAATGTGACAAGTTAAGTATTAAACTCATCACGCAACAAGTAAATCATTATCTTGCTGTCCTTACCTAAATTTGGTTGACTTCAAATATATGATTCTCTCCATGATATCTGCGTGACGAGTTGACAGCCCAACTCATCACGTTCTAACTCCCTGTTTGTCAGGACATTACAGCAAATTACAACGTGTAATGAGTTACTAATGAAAAATATTCTTACAGCAGCCCAAAATCTGTGACAGAACACAGGAAAGCCATACATAAGAATATACAAAAAAGGTGGATACACATTGATGCGTATCCACCCTATTTATATTGAATATATGACTTAACGTCTTATTCAGTAAAACACTTATGCAGCCTTAACCTCTGATGTCTTGTTGGCCTTGCGACCTAAAGTGATGTAAGCAATAGGAGCTGCAATGAAGATTGAAGACAGTGTACCGAATACAACACCGAGAATCATCGCGAACGAGAAGCTGCGGATGCTGTCACCTCCAAGGAAGAAGATACAAAGCAATACCAGCAACGTTGTTGAAGACGTGTTGATTGTACGTGCCAATGTCTCGTTCAGAGAGTCGTTGAATATTGTCCAGTAGTCACGCTTCTTGTACAGTCCGAGGTTCTCACGTATACGGTCGAACACAACCACCTTATCGTTGATTGAATAACCGATAACGGTAAGGATAGCTCCGATGAACGTCTGGTCGATTTCGAGAGAGAACGGAACCAGACCCCACAATGCTGAATAGAAGCCGATAACGATTATCGTATCGAGAGCCAGAGCCACTGTTGAACCAACAGAGAAGGCTACATTGTGGAAACGGATGAGGATGTATAAGAAGATAGCTATAAGAGCGAATATGACGCTTATGATAGCTCCGTAAGTGATATCCTTAGCAACTGACGGACCCACCTTGGCACTACTGATAATAGAGCCGCCTGCGCGTACATCAGGATTCTTGAACACCTCTACGCTCTTCTGTGTCACCATGCCTGCGCTTGAGAGCGACTTGAACAGGATGTCCTCTACCTCGTTGTCAACTGCCGGATTGTTAGAGTCAATCTTATAGTTAGTTGAAATACGGATAGTCTTGTGGTCTGTACCCAATGCAATTGCGCTCACTGTACTGTTCGGGAATGCCGGACGGAGCACTGCAGTTACCTGCTCAGGCTCTACGGCCTTCTCAAGCTTGATTACATAGTTACGTCCACCTGTGAAGTCGATGCTCTTGCTGAGACCGCGAACTGCGAAGCTTATAGCGAACAGCACAACTGCAATACCTGCTATTGTGAAGGTCTTACGGTACATTGACATAAAGCCGATGTTTGTGCCCTGCAGGAACTTGCGAGATATCTTTGTTGTGAAGTTCTGGTTCAGCCACTTGTCTTTCTTCATCTTGTGCTCATAAACGAGACGTGTAAGATAAACGGCTGTGAAGAATGAGCAGCAGATACCGATTATAAGAGTTGTGGCGAATCCGCGGATAGGACCTGTACCGAAGACATAAAGGATGACACCTGTTATGATTGAGGTAAGGTTAGAGTCGAAGATAGCAGAGAAGGCGTTGCCATAGCCGGCCTCGATAGCCTGCTTGAGCTGCTTGCCCTTGTGTAACTCTTCCTTGGTACGCTCATAGATAAGCACGTTAGCGTCGACGGCAATACCCAATGACAGCACGATACCGGCAATACCCGGCATGGTCAGCGCCGCCTGGAAGGAGGTTAGAATACCTAACGTAAAGAAGAGGTTAAGTATAAGTGCCAAGTTGGCCATCATACCCGGAATCAGGTCGTACATGACGATCATGTAGATCATCAGCAATACGAAAGCTACAACGAACGAGATAAGACCCTGCTGGATTGACTGTGCACCGAGTGAAGGTCCTACGACGTCCTCCTGAACGATACGTGCCGGAGCAGGCATACGTCCAGACTTAAGAGTATTGGCAAGGTCCTTGGTATCCTCGATAGTGAAGTTTCCGCTGATAGAAGACTGTCCGCCGGGGATTTCGCCGTTAACTCGAGGTGCGCTGTAAACAGCATCATCGAGCACGATGGCAATAGCCTTACCCACATTAGCCTTTGTAAGGGCTGCCCAGCGGCGTGCACCGTCTGAGTTCATGGTCATGCTTACCTCAGGAGCACCTGTAACGTTGTTAAACTGGTCTGTAGCATCTGTTATCACGTCGCCTTCAAGCGGAGCACGTCCGTTGCTCTGTGTAACCTTTATTGCATAAAGTTCGAACACATTCTTTACAGAAAGTCCGTCAGCAGGCTTAGCGCCCCAAAGAAGTTTCAGGTTAGACGGGAGCACCTGCTTGGCAAGTTCTGATGTGATAATCTTGTTGATTGCTGCTGTATCGCGTACGTTAGCATATCCTACAACGCTCAGTGAGCCCTGCGGAGCCAGCTGCAACATAGCCAGCAGAGGATTCTGCTTCTTGGCGAGAGCGAGCTGTGCATCAGTCTCAGTAGCCTTGGCAGCGTTCTTTGCGTCGTTCTTTATCTGGAACTTAGGCTTAGCCTCAGCCTTGGCAGCTGTGCTGTCGCTTACGGCAGTTGTATCAGCGGCAGTAGCAGACGAACCGGCAGCAAGGCGCTGGTTGATCTGAGCCAGATACGGAGTAACCTCTTCGCTGTTGAATGTCTCCCAGAATTCGAGGTTGGCGCTACCCTGAAGAAGTTTACGGATACGCTCAGGCTCGCGGATACCAGGCATTTCTACCATGATACGGCCCTGCTGTCCCTCAAGTTTCTGGATATTGGGCTGAACAACGCCGAACTTGTCGATACGGTTGCGCACTACGTTGTAAGAGTTGTCGATAGCCGACTGAACCTCTTCGCGCAGAGCCTTCTCCACCTCAGCGTCAGAGCTTTGTGTGCTCACCTTGCCCTTAAGCTGCTGTGTGGCAAAAACTTCAGCCAGACGATGTCCGGGCGCATTCTGATGATAATACTTAATGAAAAGAGAGATAAAATCACTCTGACTTGTCTCTTCCTCCTTCTTAGCCTGCTCCATTGATTTAACGTAGGCAGCGTCTGTCTTGTGGTCAGCCAGCACGTCTACAACATCAGGAACAGAAATCTCGAGGATTACGTTCATACCGCCTTTAAGGTCAAGACCCAGACCAATCTGCGTCTCCAAGCACTTCTGGTAAGAATAAATACCCAGATATTTAACAGAATCCTTGTAGTTCTGCTGGTCAATCGGGTCTTTAATCTTTGCTGCCTGACTGTCGTAATAGCTAGTTGCGACAGAGAAAGACAAATAGAAAATGCTTGCAAGCGTCAGTAAGACGGCTGTAACAATTACAATTCCTTTGTTTTGCATTTTGATTATTATTAATTTTTAATGTTTTTTCGAGTTTGATATTAATAGGGCACAAAGATAATTATTTTTTTAAACTTTGAAAAATTTAATGCCTCTTATTATTCATTTTAGCGGTTATTTTTATCCTTTCCACGTTTTTTGAGCCAACAATAAATGGGGTAATGGTCTGAATAGCCGATACTTCTGTCAACTTTGCACTTATAGGGCTGCCACAGCTTTGAGCACATTATGTTGTCTATGCGCACAAAGATGGCGTTGTGGTGATAGGATATGCCCGGACCGTTGCCCGACTCAACATAACAGTCGGTAAGCTCGCGCGCCAGAGTACGGTGAGTGTACGATATGGGGTTGTCGTTAAAGTCGCCGCAAAGAATCACGTTGTCGCCGCTATTCCTCACATATTCGGCCACGGCCTCAGCCTGCGGCGCACGTATCTTGGCAGACTCTCCCAGCTTTACCGCCAGGCGTTTCGACTCAGCCCTCACCGTGTCGCTTCCAGCCTTGCCCTTAACCATGTCCTTGAAGCCGGCACGGTCGGCAAGCGACAGTCCGGAGGTCTCAAGGTGATTATTCACCACAGTAACCGTGTCGCCGTCCATTTTCACCTTAAAGGCAGCACTGACGTTGCCCTTAGACACATAGTCGATGCGCTCGCGCGCCACTATCGGATACTTGCTCATCAAGACGAGACACTCGCCCCCGTCCTTGCTCCTCACAGAGTCGATGTATTCATATACGCCCTTTATCGCGTTTTTTATGTCATCGTCAATGCGTGCTTCCTGCAGGCACACGATGTCGGCATCGGCAGCCAGAATATATTCAAGTATAGGGTTGTCGTGTCCTTCGGGGGCATTGTCGCTGGCAAAATTATGCACATTATACGACATCACCTTTATCGAGCCAGGCGGCACGTCGCGGCTGATGTTAAGCGGCCAGTAAGTACGCACGGAAGAATAGCTGACAACAAAGCCAAGCACGGAAATAAGCATGTACCTGCGCCTGAACACCGCGAAAAAGACTAGAAAGCAAAAATTGATAAATATAAAGCCGGGAAATATCAGTCCGATATTGGCCATTATAGGATGCTCTGTCGGATTGATGCGGTCCGACAGGCCTACCAGAAACATGGTAACAGCCGTTGCCACATTGGCCCCGGCTATTATCTGCAAAGTAAGGTCTTTAATTTTTTTCATTCACAATGAAGCACATCCGTCATGTGCTATTTTCCTCCGTCAAAGAGTTTACGTTTTTCCTCCTCGCTCAGGCTGTCGTATCCGCTTCGTCTAACCTTGTCGAGTATGCGGTCTATCTCGTCCTGTTCAGCCTTCTTGCGGGCGTTATAGTCCCAGTCTGATTCGTTTCTTGTCCTGTCATATCCTCCGGCATTGTCCGACTTGCGGTGAGAGCGGCGCTCCCAGTTGCTCTTCAGGTTGTCGAAGAACTGCTGTCCCTTCGACCTTCCGAAAGATCCTCCGCCCGGATTGTTGCGCCAGTATCTTATCAGCAGCCATCCGAAGAGCATACCACCGAGGTGGGCGAAATGAGCCACACTGCTGTTTGACGTGCCGAGAGCCGACAACAGCTCAACAACGATGTAGATACACACAAACCACTTGGCCTTTATCGGCAACGGAAGCGGGAATATAAACAGGCGCTCCTCAGGAAACAGCATGCCGAAAGCAAGCAGCACACCGTAAATGGCACCTGACGCGCCTACTGTTGTCCAAAGATTGAGAATGGCCGAGCTGTTATGCGCCACTGCCATTATATCGCCGAAGCCAAAGCCCGGTATCTGGTCGCTGGCAAGCATGTAGAACTCGCCAAACTGTGTTATCAGCTGTATAAGTCCGGCACCGACTCCGCAGACCATATAATAGAAGAGAAACTTCTTAGGTCCCCACACATTCTCAACCACGCAGCCGAACATCCACAGGGCAAACATGTTGAAGAACAGATGCGTGAACCCGGCATGCATGAACATATAAGTGAAAAGCTGATATATCTGGAAATCGCGCGCAAGGAAGAAGTGAAGTCCAAACACACTGTTCAAGTCGATGCCCTGACGGGCGAACACCCATGTGGCGGCGAACATCAGCACGTTGATAATCAGCAAATTCTTTGTAATAGCAGGTATTCTGAACATACTCAAAATAATTTTTCTAGCATAATAAACGTCGGCAAAAATACTAAAAATATCTGTTATATAGCATAAAGCAGGGCATATACCAACTTTTTTTCATTAAATTCTTCACTTTTTTTTATTTTTTGTTTGACAAATAAAATGATTAGGCTATATTTGCGATAAAAATAGGTTGGGATAATTTTATACTCTAATATTTTAATAACAATTTTAATTATGAACAAAACAGAACTTATTGAAAAAATAGCTGCTGGCTCAGGTTTGTCAAAAGCTGATTCAAAGAAAGCACTCGACGCAACCGTTGCAGCCATCAAAGACGCTCTCGTAGCAGGAGATAAAGTTGCACTTGTTGGCTTTGGAACATTCAGCGTTAACGAGCGCCCGGCTCGCGAGGGTATCAATCCTTCTACAAAGGAGAAGATACAGATTGCTGCTAAGAAGGCTGCGAAATTCAAGGCCGGAGCAGAATTAACTGATGCTTTGAACTAAATAAAAGCTTCGAAAATACATAAGCCTGTATCCATGCGGATGCAGGCTTTTTTGTTTATCCCCACCGGCAGATGCGCTGAAGCATGTCAGCACCGCCATTTATGAGAAGACGACAAGCAAACATACAGGATTTTCACTTTAGCGAGAATATTCAGACCATGTTTTTCACAGGCATTTTAGGCATCTGAAAAGCAGACGGTAAGAGTTATACAAAAGCTTAAATAGCAACCTTGCGCATGATAAAACAAAAGCATCATGCAGCAGCATAATGCCAGACTCAGGCGCATCAATAAAACTATAAAAGAAAGGGAACAGAAAATAAGTAATCTGTGAAAAAAGAATTTGTAAGAATAAGAAATAGAAAAAAAGTCCAGTCTAGCTTGTGTCTTGATTTTCAACAGTGTAAATGATCTTTTTTTAAAAAAACGGGAGGAGACTACGACTTTCACAAGCCCAAATGTCTCCACCCTCCTGCAATCGACTAAT
>OMAY01000490.1_pt1 | contig 23302 bp, 18 predicted proteins | sample 1673611 | NCBI WGS metagenome assembly OMAY01 (sample SAMEA103958117, study PRJEB25191) | human gut metagenome | biome: human-associated habitat [ENVO:00009003]; feature: intestine environment [ENVO:2100002]; material: feces | place: Germany | collected 2013/2015
TTGCGGCTGTTGTTGCTCCTGCGGCGGCTGTCGGCGGTATGTTCAGCGGCGGAAGAAAGCTGAGTGCCGCAGGAGGCTTTGTGCTGACTGCAACGCTTGGCACTGCGCTGTTCGGAATGGATAATTCAAAGCTCGCCGTTGTTGCCTGCATATTCATGTCGTCGGCGGTCTTTATGCTGTTACCGGCAAAGCTTACAGCCGAGCAGGGCGATATTGCCAGAGTTAAAGCGGGTGAAAACAGCGTCAGAAAACTGTTTTCAAAACGGCTGAAATTTGCCGGAGGAGCGATTGCCGAGGTCAGAAGAACGGTCGGTATCACTGCCGAAAAGCTGGATAATAATATAGGAAGCGATATAAGCTGGGTGTACAATACAGCCTGTGACGAAATATGCCGTAAGTGTAGGTATAATATGCAATGCTGGGGCAAGGAGTACGGCGACAGCATTAAACAGTTTGCAAAGATTACAAATATGGTAAAGTCGGGAGAAAGTGCCGATCCGGATGTTTTTTCGGAGCCTTTAAGCGAACGATGTCCTAAAAAGCAGGAGCTGATTGACAAAATCCGCAGGCTGTGTGATGTTTATGTAGCGAGCAGTACGGAAAAACGAAGAATTGCCCGTATGCGTAATATCCTGACGGCTCAGCTGTCGGCAACGGAGCAGATTCTCTCGCAGTTATCCGATGAGATTGAAAACAGCGGAGAGATTGAGCCTCAGTACAACAAAACCGCCAGCAATGTGTTGTCGAAGCTCGGCTGTGAAGATGCAGACGCAGTGAATGTGGAGCTTGGCGAGCAGGGAAGAATGTTTGTCGAGGCATATTCCGATACCGGTTTTTTCGCATCAAAGCAGGATATATGCGAGGCAATGACGCTTGCTTTCCGCCGCCGCTTTGATTTGCCGACCTTGAGCCGTGTCGGAGGGGCGTGTAAACTGAGTCTTTTTTCGGGAACCACCTACACGCTTGACGTTGAAATATGTCAGATAAGCAAGACGGAGGGTACTGCCTGCGGCGATTATTACGAGAGCTTCATAGATAAGAACGGTACAGCGTATGTTGTATTATCGGACGGTATGGGCAGCGGAGGCAGGGCGAGAGTGGACTCATCGTTTGCCTGCGCTATGCTAATACGTCTTTTGCAGGCAGGTGTCGGAGTAGAGGCGGCAATCAGCGTAATCAATACATCGCTTGTGTGCAAATCCTCCGATGAGAGCTTTGCTACTCTTGAAATATGTGCTGTCGACCTTTACAGCGGAAAGATTGACTTATACAAGGCAGGCAGTGCCAACACTTATATCAAGTGCGGAAACCGCTTTGTCACCATAGGCTGTAAGGGCTTGCCGATAGGAGTAAAGGACGAGCCTGTCTACGACAGGAGAACGTTTACGATAGGAAGCAGGGATATGATAGTTATGACAAGCGACGGTGCAGAGCTGAACGAGAAATGGCTTTACAGGGAGATGGATAAACAGCCCGACCTTAAGGAATTCTCTAAAGAAGTCGCCAATACCGCCAGATTCTATGCCGGTGACGAAAAGAGCGACGATATATCGGTGATTGCAATGCGGCTCAGCAGATAACATTCCGGATAATGCTGTGCGTTCCGCAACGCTGTCGGAATATCAGAAAAAACAGTATTGACCTTGTTCTTTCAGAGTGATAAAATATATAGCGGTGTGTCTGTGCGTTTGTGCCGAAGATACACCGCTTATTTTGTGCATATAACGAGGTTAGTATGAAATCCGATATTCTGACAAAAACTTGGATAGCCGCAATTCTCGCAATATTCTGCTCTGCTTTGTGGGGCAGTGCTTTTCCCTGCGTAAAAATCGGTTACGGGCTTTTTGGCGTTGACACTTCACAACCAATGTCATTGATACTTTTTGCGGGGATACGTTTTTTCGCAGCAGGAATTATGGTTATTATAACAGGAAGCATAATGCACAAGAAGCCGCTTGTTCCGAAAATCAAGGAACTGCCGAAGGTGGCGGCACTGAGCCTTACTCAGACGATTTTACAGTACCTGTTCTTCTATATCGGACTTGCCAATACAAGCGGAGTGAAATCTTCCGTCATTGAGGGTATGAGCGTGTTTGTGTGCATACTTATCTCATCGCTTGTTTTTCGCCTTGAAAAGCTGACAAAATTCAAGATTATAGGCTGTGTGCTTGGCACTGCTGGAATAGTAGTTATAAATCTCGACCGCTCTCTGCTCAGCGGATTCAGCCTTACAGGAGATGGCTTTATTCTTCTTTCCACCATTGCCTATGCGATTTCCTCCGTGCTTATAAAACGCTTTTCTAAAGACACCGACACTATGATGCTCAGCGGCTGGCAATTTCTGCTCGGCGGTGCGGTCATGACCGTTATCGGATTACTTGCAGGCGGCAGCATAACTCTGCCCGAATCACCCCTGCCTGCCGTACTGATGCTTTTTTATCTTTCGTTTATTTCCGCTTGTGCCTACTCGATCTGGAGCCTGCTGTTAAAGTACAACCCCGTATCGAAAATTGCTGTTTTCGGCTTTATGAACCCGGTTTGCGGTGTACTTCTTTCTGCGCTTCTGCTCGGAGAGGCACAGCAGGCATTCCGCTTTGAGTCGCTGATTGCTCTTGTACTGGTCAGCGCAGGTATATTCATAGTCAACAAAATGGGGGAGAGAAATTGACGGATTGTTTAAATTGTTTAGAATATAACTATAGGTAATTTCAAAAACGGGAACAACCGAAAAAAATCAAAAAATATTTCAAAAAATGCTTGACATCGGCTTTTCAATGTGATATAATAATTTACGTTGTCACGGCAGTGATAATTTAAAGAATATTGGGGTGTCGCCAAGTGGTAAGGCATCGGACTCTGACTCCGCCATTTCGAGGGTTCAAATCCTTCCACCCCAGCCATTAAAACCGCATCAGAACGATGCGGTTTTGTTTTATGCCGATATTAAAACCTTGAAAGGCTTAAAGCCATTGTCGGCATACTCAGCAAAACAAAACACCGGCTCTTTTCGCATAGTGCTAAAGGGCCGGTGATTTTATTTTTGTTATGCTTATTTGCCGAGTGCAATCTTACCCATAGCGTCAGCCTGCATAATAGCGTCATACAGCTCAACGGGCTGTACATCGCCTGCGAGGTTGTGGATAGTTTCGCCGGGGATACAAGCGTTCTCGGAAATAGTTTTAACCTGTTCAGGAGTTGTAACGCCGATTTCTTCAAGCGTTACGGGAAGACCGACCTCAAGGCAGAAGTCCTGAACTTCCTTGAATTCCTCTTTAGGAGCACCCTCAAGCACAAGCTGTACAAGCGTGCCGAGTGCAACGCAGCAGCCGTGATCTGCGTGCTTTATGCCGAGAGAAGTAACGCCGTTGTAGAATGAATGAGCGGCGGCGCAGTTTACGTTATCGGCGCCGACACCTGAAAGGTAAACGTTAGCTTCAACGATATTTTCAAGTGCGGGAGTAACGGCGTGTACCTTACAAGCCTCGATAGCCTGCTTGCCGTATTCACGGAGCGTGTCATAGCAAAGACGAGCAAGTGCCTGACCCGCTCTTGTGATGCCCGTACCCTCAAGGCTTGCGGATTCGGTGCGGATAGAAGCACGACCCTCGAAATATGTGCCGAGCGCATCGCCCATACCGGCAATAAGGAACTTGACAGGCGCATTTGCGATAACGGTCGTGTCGACCATTACAGCGTCGGGATTTGTGGGGTAGAACAGATATTTATCGAAGCTGTGGTCATCGTTGTAAATTACTGAAAGTCCCGTGCAGGGAGCATCCGTAGCCGCAACTGTAGGCACTATCACAATGTGCTTTCCGCTGTAGTATGCGGTAGCCTTTGCTGTATCAACGGCACTGCCGCCGCCTACAGCTACTACCGTATCAATGTTGTTCTGCTCTACGATAGCCTTCATCTTATTTATTTCGCCGTTGCTGGATATTCCGCCGAATATCTCGTAACGTCTGTAGTCGTCAAGACCTTCAAAGCTCTTTTCTATTTTATCGTGGCATGCCTTGTAACCGCTGTTTGAGCATACAAACAGCCAGCGCTTGCCCATATAACCCATTTCTTCGTGAAATTTAAGCAGTGCATCTCTGCCCTGTACATATTTGAGCGGCTCACGCATCGCTCTCAGTCTTCCCATCATAATTGAAACACCTCCGTAGAATGATATAAAATACAGACATTATTATCTGCTTTTACGACTAATTTATATCACTTTTTTATGGGTATGTCAATATTTACGGGTATTCCGATTTTTGATATGGGCATGCCGAATTTTCATTGCAAAGAGTAGAGAAAAAAGACGTGATTGCATTTAGAATCAAAGTAAATTCAGTATCATTTGTTCGCTCCACAAATCGTTTGGATATATGGAAATTTCATCTTTGTGTTTTCGTATGATCCTTACAGGCTCGATAGTATTATCGTAAACATGCATTATGTCACATATTTTCATAAGTTCTTTAATGTTGCCAAGAGATTGCTATATCGTGCTCTGATTGATTTTTTATCAACATTGTGTCCGCCTGAGGCAACTCTGGCTGACACTCTGGCAACGTTTACAGATGCATCTACAGTTAATATGAAGAAACACTTGATGAAATATCCCTCTTCTTTTGCTTTCTTCAGAATATCAAGTTTATAGTGTGAAGAAAGAACGGTTTCAAAAGTAAAATCTTCTTTTTGCTCAATAGATCGGTATCTCATTTTATCGACAAGACGAGCCGCTTCCATATTATCCATTCCGGTAGCCGCAACAATATCATCAGCGTTTGTATATGTGCCGACCTTGTCAAAATATGTCGTAACGGTACTTTTACCTGAACCGTTAGGACCGGCAAAAACAAGAACCATCGGTTTTCTTTCAGACATATTTTTTCTCTCCGTCGGGTGTTGCTATATACGCTTGTTTCCTTTGCATATCATACATTGCAATCGGTTTTTTACAAGTGGTTGCACGGTTGATAGCTGCTCTTACAGCTTCACGGGCTCTTTTGTCCATTTCGGCATCATTTGCTGAAACTGAATGTTCAGGGCTCTCTTTAGTTATAACTGTGATTGTCTGCATATTGTCAAACTTAATTGTTTTTTTCATAAATTGCTCCTCCTTCTGAAAGAGTGGAAATATCCGGCGGTTATCTGTCGGTCGTACTTTTGTACGGCATAATCCGCTGACGGCGGATTATGTGCCTAAGGTTATTATAACATATAATATCCGGGTATTCAACAAAACGAGATGCTTAAATATCTGTTTTGCCGAAAAACATAAAACAAAAACCTCGCAGATCTCTCTGCGAGGTTTTGTGGTGGAAATGTCCAGAAACGCTTCCGCAGTGACAATAACTCCGTCAAAGCCGCTCGGATCAAAAAAATCGTATATGACATTTTCAAAATTGAGAAATTAGTCCCTTATCCAGTGATTATAAATGTTTGAAAACACCACCACGTCCGTATCCGCGGCAAATGCCGCCTCGGCTATCCCGCATATGATATCCTTCTGGGTGCGGTCGTCGGCTCTTGCGGTTATTACGGCAATTTTTTTCTTGACATTTCGTCCGTCCTTTCATGCGTTCATAAAAAGCCCGTTCCCGCAACCACATCAACGCCTGTTCTGCGGTAAATTCTGCCGCTGACGGGGAAGGATTTTTGACGCGTTCGGTGACAGAGTATGCCGGAAACAAGCTTTCGTATAAATTATAACTTATTCACGTTCACGCAGTTATGTCAAACGAAAAGGTGCATATTATGATTAAAAGGTGGACAAAACAGATATCGGCTGTTGACTTTGTGTTGTTTATTGGTATAATAAACTTAAAGGTGTCTTTGGACACGAGAAACGAAACGGAGATTTTAACGATGAAGATCACAAGTAAATTAGCGGCTATTTTGTGCGCGGCGGCCCTGTTTATGACGGTGGGCTGCTCGAACGGCGGCGAAACAAGCAGCGGGAGCTCCGAGCCCGACGCTTCCGGCAACTCCGGAACCGCGGACGTTTCCAGCGCTTCGGATTCCGAAACGAATGAAAGCGGCACGGTATCAGAGGAGAAAATTATGGACAGCCTGAACAACGGCATAATTATCGACAGCGTAAGCGGTAACGTTTATAAGAACGAGATGAACGCAAATCCCATCTCGCCGAACATATTCTGCGCCGATCCCACCGCGGTGGAATATAACGGAAGGCTTTACGTTTACGGCACGAACGACCAACAGCAGGCGGAAGAGGGAACAAAGAACGACTACGCCTATATCAAATCGCTTGTGGTATTTTCCACCGACGATATGGTAAACTGGATATATCACGGCAGGATAGAGGTCGGAGAGATCGCGCCGTGGATAAATAACTCGTGGGCACCGTCGATAGCTTCCCGCGTTGAAGACGACGGACTTACGCATTTTTACCTTTACTTCTCAAACGGCGGCGCGGGCGTGGGCGTGATAACCTCCACCGACCCTGTGGGACCGTGGACCGATCCGCTCGGCGAGCCTCTGGTTTATCAGAATATGCCTGGGCTGGAGAATTGCCCCGCACCCTTTGATCCGGGCGTGTGCATTGACGAAAATGGCGTAGGCTGGCTCTCCTTCGGCGGAGGCACACCGGCGGACGGCAACACTATGCACAGCAAGATCCCGAAGATAGCAAAGCTGGGAAAGGATATGCTTTCCTTTGACAGCGAATTTGTTTCCATTGACGCTCCCTACTTTTTTGAGGCAAGCGAGCTGAACTATATCGACGGGGTATATTACTATACATACTGCACCGACTGGCAGGATCACAAGACCGGCTGGAAGGAGTACGAGGGGGTCAAAGTTCCGCCCGCGTGCAGCATGGCGTATATGACCACCAAGACCCCTCTCGACGCAGATAGTTGGGAATGCAGAGGACCCTATTTCTATAATGCGGGAGAGAACGCCGACGGGGCCTCAGGACTTCGCTGGGCTAACAACCACACTCATTTCATTGAATATAAGGGCGTAAACTACATCATTCACCATACGCTTCTTCTGGAGGAGCTTATGGGAGGAAAAGCGGGCTTCCGCAGTATGATGGCAGACTATCTGCCCATGGACAAGGCAACGGGCGATATTCCCATAACTGCGGCAAGCAAGAAGGGCGTAGCGCAGATAAAGCTGGTCGACCCCTATACCAATAACAGCGGCGCGCTGATGTTCACCTGTGCGGATATCGGATACGACAAGGTAAATGATCCTGCCGCAAAAAGCACCGCCAACGGCGCGTGGATATATGTAAGAGGAGCAGACTTCGGCTATGGGGCATCAGAGTTTATCGCTGAGGTCAAGGGCAAGGGAAGAATAGAGGTTCGTCTTGACGATATCTCCTCCAAAGCCGCTGCGTTCGTCGAGTTCGACTGCGCGGATTATACCAAAATACGCTCGGACAGCTTTGCGCAGTTTGACGGAAGAAACCATGACATTTATTTCGTATTTTCCGGCTCCGATATAGAGCTTAAGTCGTGGAGGTTTTCAAAGGGCGACGAGCAGCTTCGTCCTGAAGAGAGCATAGCCTCCACCGATATACCCTACAAGACGCTGGTAATATCGGGACAGACCGAGCCCGGACCGAGCCCCTCTGCGATGCTCGACATTCCGAAGGACGGGGACTATTCCATAAAATCCTCTTCTTTTGAAAAGGACAGCGCCATAGTCAACCTCGGGTTTATTAATACCGATACCAAAGCGAAGTATAAGGTGCTTGTGAGATCGCTGACGCTGGCAACCGAAAACGGAGATGTTGAAGTTCCCGTAAATAAGGAACTCGATCCCACAAGCTCGTCGGAAAACGGGCTTGAAAACGGCTGGGGCGGCTCCGAGGTCGGATCGCTGATTTACGGCACGGAGGAATGTGGAATATTCGCAGCGAAAACAGACATAACATGGACAAACTATCGTCTGGCGCTTAAAGTAAACGGCGAAGAGACGCCGTTCACATCCATCACCTACAATGTCACCGTAAGCGGTCTTGAGCTTGACAGCTGACGGAGGCAACGGAAAATAAGGAGGAAAAAATGAAAAGACTTGTTAGGTTCGCAGCGGCGCTGATGGCGGTATTGACGCTGACGGCATGCACGGCGGAAGTTGGCACGAGCTCCGTGACGTCGACGCCGATGTCGACGACGACGTCGACATCAACGTCGAATCCGCTACCGAGCGTCACCACCGAGCCCGGAAAAGAGGAGGACCCCAAAGTGCTTGATAAGGATATAATAAAATCCACGATAACTTCAACCGACGACGGCAACGGAAACTACACAAATCCCGTTATTTTCGCCGACGTGCCCGATATTGATATGATCCGCGTTGACGACGCATTTTATATGGTTTCGACGACCATGCACCTGTCTCCGGGGTGTCCCGTAATGAAATCCTACGACCTTGTAAACTGGGAAATAGTAAATTACGTTTTTGACACACTGGAGGACAGTGATAAACTTGCCTTAAGAAACGGGCAAAACAATTACGGCAAGGGTCAGTGGGCGACTACCCTCAGATATAACGACGGTGTGTATTACGCCGGCTTCACTTCCTTCTCCACCGGAAAAACTTATATCTATCATACCGACGATATAGAAAACGGAAAATGGGACAGGTTCGTGTATGACGAATGCTTCCATGATATGAGCCTTTTGTTCGACGACGACGGCAAGGTGTATCTTATCTACGGCGGCGGAGAGATATGGTGCGTTGAACTGGAAAAGGATCTGAGTGCGGTCAAGCCCGGAACCAAGAGAAAACTCATCAACAACGCGGGACTTGTCAAGGGCTGCCTTGCCGAGGGTTCTCACGTCTATAAGCTGAACGGATATTACTATATTTTTATCATAACATGGCCCCCCAATAGCAAAAGAACGCAGCTTTGTTACAGAAGCGAAGCGCTCGACGGCGAGTGGGAAAGGAAAGTGATAATCAGAGATAATATGGGCTTCAGAAATGATGGTGTCGCACAGGGCGGTATCGTCGACGATAAGGACGGCAACTGGTATTGCTTTGTATTTCAGGATCACGGGGCGGTGGGCAGGACTCCCGTTGTGTCGACCATGACATGGGAGGACGGCTGGCCGGTAGTCGGAGTTAAGGGAAAGGTGCCAACGACCGACAAGATTCCTATCGCGGGTCACGAGAAAAAGGGCATCGTCACAAGCGACGAATTTATCAACTCACAGATAGTGAGATCCTATCACAGCTTTGCCGACACGCCCGAGGAAGCGGGCGAGAGCGATTATAACGGCTCTAACCTCGGGTTGGAATGGCAATGGAACCACAATCCCGACAACCGCCTCTGGTCGCTCACCGAGAGGGAAGGCTATCTGAGGCTGAGAACGGTCGATGTCTGCGCCACAGTTGCCAATGCGAGAAACACCATTTCGCAGCGAACCTTCGGACCGGAATGCGGCGCATATATAAAGCTCGACGTTTCAGAAATGAAAGAGGGCGATGTTGCGGGGTTTGCCGCCTTCGCGGAGAAATACGGTTATGTCGCCGTAAAAATCGAGGACGGGAAAAAATATATCGTAACGGTTTGGTATGACGATAACGACGACGTTGAAAAGGAATTTGAAACGGAAAGGGTCGAAATAACGGAAAACGAAGTTTATCTGCGGGTCGACTGCGATTTCAAAAACGCAACGGACAAGGCGTATTTCTATTACAGCCTCGACGGCGAGAACTGGACAAAAATAGGAGACACGCTGCAAATGAATTATTACGGTCTGCATTTTATGGGATACCGTTATGCGATATTCAACTTCCCGACAAAGCAGACGGGAGGTTATGTCGACGTGGACTATTTCAGGGTGGAAAACAAACTGCTCAAATAAACTGATACATTAAATGCGTTTCAGCCGCACAGGGGGTCAGACCTTGTGCGGCTTTTTCTTTTTCGGACTGCTGTTTTTTCTTCTTTCGGGAGGAAAGAGTTTTTTTCATTGAAAAATATCGGCTTTGTGTTATAATTTAAGTACGGTACTGCGGCAGTAACTGCAATACTGCAAGAAGGAGCAAAAGTAAAGCCAAAATTTGAGCCGCATTAAACAAAGAATACAGCTGCAAAAACCACCCACCTCATAATGGTGCGGGTTGTTCATATTCAGTTAAATTGATAAATTTTATCTAATCCTGCTCCACCTTAACGCTCGTCTTGCCAAAGCCTCTTTGACACCCAGAACATCAAGGAGGGAGAATTTGTTGTCACTACCGTTTTTGCCATTTTCAAACACCTCAACATATCTGTTGTAATTTTTGTAATCACTCTTCTGAGCTTCACGCTTTGCTTCAATTTGCTCTGTCGATAAGAAGTTATCCGGCACATATTTTAAAAACCTTTTGTCAGTGGGGTTGACATTCGCAAAAAGTTGTGATAAACTAATAATAGAATCAGCTACCAGCGGAGTAGATGCTTCCGAGTAATCGGTGTGGCTCTCCGTCACGACGGCTGGTTCTTTTATTTTTGTCAGAACAGCAGTTAAATATAACTTTTTGGTGCTACTGTAAAACTCTTTAACTTCAAATTGAACAGGATAAATACCATCTTTGCTGTTTAATGCGCTTATCAACACAAATGTCCTTTTGAGTTGTTCGTCATCCTTATAATTTTCATGTACTTCTATAAGTTCTGCGTTTTCAACAAGCTTGTCAAGACAAGTCAGCATTTCAGCGTAATCAGCGTAATTACCGCCATACTCGCTTTGATGATGTAAACTAACATCAAGATTTTTCTTTGAAAAACCGAAATAAAAATCAATATTGCTGTTTTTGTAATTGACATTGTGTATTCCGAGCATTTCTGCAATTCTTCTGATAGGCTTTTTGGCTTCTTTGGTGCTGAGGTTTTTATATGCTTCAATGTCTATATCGGATACTTTGCTCATGTCGGGCTTTGAAACAACTATAGACTTATCTTTAAGCTCTTCGTAACGTTCCTGCTCCGACATATCTTCTGTAATAGAAAATTTGGTATTATTTTTCTTTTTACTGTGTATACTACTATTGACATCCGAATCACTTTGTGATATAGTGATGTTAAAGATAGCTGTATTACTTGTCGTTTCGGACGTTTCCGTGAGGGCTTTGGCATTCGCCACAGTAACAAGGCTATCTTTTTTTATACTCGAATACATCGTTTGCACACCTAAATCGTGTTTCTTCTGAGAAACATAAGATACAACGGTTGTTTTTCCGTTAATTGTTTTGATAAATCGAATTATCGGTTTTCCATCATATTTTTTCCTGTCTAACTCAATGAAATCTGCTTCTTCAATAATTTTCGGAATAGCTAATATATCATCTTCAGTAATAGCTCGCTGTCCTCTAAGGTTTTCTTTTTTTCATCTCCGTGCGAATTTAATAGTATTTTTCTGATTTCGTTCGAGCTGATAGTAATATTATAGTTTTCTGCATCAACTCCTGTCTCATTAAAAATTCTTTCAGCTAAATCAGTACTTATTGCACCAAAATACATTTTTTTCTTTACAGATAAATACTCACCATCCAGTGACTTTTGAATAAAGTTACGCAACTGATTTTCATTTTCGTAGACTATTATTCGCTTACTGCCTTTCCAGTTTTCTTTTTGATGCTCAGTATACTCTTTTAACGAATATTTCACACAGTTACTCTGTGTATCGGTGTTTTCTTTTGCGTTCGAGATCTCAGCATGATTATCAACCGCCGCCTTCAAAGCATTCTCCCACAGATTCTTAAATTTCTCAAGAGCCTTCGCATCTTCGGAGAGCTTGCCTGCGATAAGATGGTTTACATCACTGATGTTGTATAATAAAACTTGACACCCCACGCTCAAAAGAATATGCTAAAATCAGGAGGGTGAAGGACATGTCAGAAGCGAAGAAATACGACAGGAGCTAACAAGGAGCAGTCAGTAAAGCCGGCGCTGGAAATAGGGGTAAAGCGAGCCGGCGAGGAGCTGAAGATACCGTACGGAACGCTGTACGGGTGGGAGCAGGCGGCAAAGAAATGTATCTATACCGACACAACGAAAACAAAGAAGTCCCAGAGAACGCAGAAGTACCCGCAGTACGTTATGGATATGCTGTGGGAGCTGAGAAAGGAACAGGACGAACAGTGCGCCGGAATTGGCGACAAGTGGCAGGACTACGACCATCTGTTCATCAAGTGGGACGGAAGCCCTATGAACAACAATACTCCCTACTTTTGGTTCAAGGAGTTTTGCGAAAAGAACAGCATAAGGTTCTGCGACATTCACTCGTTAAGGCACTTACACGCAAGCCTGCTCATCAATGCGGGCGTTGATGTGGTTGCAGTATCGGGGGATTTGGGACACTCGCAGGTTTCAACGACAACGAACATCTACTGTCATATGTTCCAAGAAGCACAGGCAAGGACGAGCCAGGCAATCGCCGACGCACTTATCTTTGACAAAAAAGAAAAGCAGGGCGGCGAAAAAGCCGAATTCCCTGCTTAAAGACCATAAATTCAAAATAAGAACCTCTGCTGTTACCGAAATCAAAGATTTCGAACAGCAACGAGAACCTTGTTGCTTTGCAATAAAGACCAAGACCAAAATCCGTACAAAAAGAAACACTCCCAAACGGCTTTGTAAAGCCATTTAGGAGTATCGTAGTGTGGTGACCCGTACGGGAATCGAACCCATGATTCCGCCGTGAAAGGGCGATGTCTTAACCGCTTGACCAACGGGCCGTAGAAATGGTAGCGGCAGTCGGATTTGAACCAACGACACCCTGGGTATGAACCAAGTGCTCTAGCCAACTGAGCTATACCGCCATATCTTTCTGTTTTTGTCACTCTGTATCAGCGACTTTTATATTATATCACAGCGCTTTGCGTTTGTCAACACTTTTTTAAAATTTTTTTCGATTTTTTTCGTTCTTCAAAAACGCTGTGATATTTTATATAAAAATCCTTAAATCAGACCTCTGCGTACTGTTTTCTGCCGGTTTCAAAAATGTTACCGCCGACAGCGTCGATTGCAACGATAAGAGGGAATTTATCGAAAGTCAGCTTTTTCACACTTTCACAGCCCAGATCCTCAAAGGCTATTACCTCACACTCGGTTATGCACTGACAGGCGAGTGCGCCTGCACCTCCTATGGCACAGAAGTATACCGCACCGTTGCGTTTTATGGCGTCTACTACGGCAGGTTTGCGTTCTCCCTTTCCTATCATTGCGGATAACCCCATATCGAGCAGCAGGGGAGCGTAGGGGTCCATTCTGCCAGATGTCGTAGGGCCGCATGAGCCGATAGCCATGCCTTCTTTAGTGCCGGTAGGACCTGCGTAGTAAATAGCCGCACCGTCAATTTTAAATGGCAGTTCTCCGCCTTCGTCGATAAGCTGTTTTATACGCTTGTGTGCGGCGTCACGGGAGGTGTATACAGTACCGCTCAGTTCTATCTTGTCGCCGGCTCTTAGCGTTTTTGCCTTTTCTTTAAGTTCGCTTGTGTTAAGTTCCAAGTTTGTACTCCTGTTCGCATTGAATTTATTATGCCGGAAAGCATACACTTCCCGGCATATGATATTTACTTTTGATTAAAGGTCGAAGAATCCCACGTTATCTGAGCTCATCTCGTCGTCGTCATCGTCATTGTCGTTAAGACCTTCCATCATCTTGAGATCCCACGAAGGATCGTACTGTGCCGTGTTGGTGGTCATATTGTCGTTAATTCCGCCGAGCATGGATGAATAATCGGACATATCAATCTTTTCTTCCTTAGCAGAGGGTGCGGGAGCGGTAGGATCGTCAAACGAGGAAGTCATGCCGTCATCGTCAGACGGTTTAGATGAGGGCGGAGGAGTAATCGTCATGCCGTTCATCTGTGCTTCGAGATCCTTCCAGGGATCGTTCACCTTTTCTTCCTTGCCGGCAACACCCATTGAACGACTTTCATTCAGCTTTTCCTTAGGTTTATCGCCGCTGCGGTCGGAAGTACGTTCGGTCTTAGCTGCGGGAGCAGGAGCAGGTGCAGGCTCTTCTGCGAGCAGGTCGCTGAAATCATCGGCTGCAGGAGCAGGAGTAGGCTCTTCTGCGAGCAGGTCGCTGAAATCATCGGCTGCGGGAGCAGGCTCTGCCTTAGCTGTGGGAGCAGCAGGCTCTTCTGCGAGCAGGTCGCTGAAATCATCGGCTACAGGAGCAGGCTCTGCCTTAGCTGTGGGAGCAGGAGCAGGCTCTTCTGCGAGAAGGTCGCTGAAATCATCGGCTGCAGGAGCAGGTTCTGCCTTAGCGGTGTGAGCAGGGGCAGGCTCTTCTGCGAGAAGGTCGCTGAAATCATCCGCAACAGGAGCAGTATCGGCTTTGGGTGCAGATGTTACAACAGGCTCCTCTGCAAGCAAATCGGCTATATCATCTGCCGCAGGAGTTTCCTCAACGAGCAGATCGCCGGTATCTACATTATCCGCAGAAATGTCATCGTCACCCGAAACTATCTCAAATGAGCTGAGCAGACCGTTGTTGTCTGTCAGCATATCGTCGTCATCGTCATTGTCCGTCTGAGCCGGCATATCCAGCTTAAGCTCGAAGTTATACGGCTCGATTTCCATAGGAGCGTAGGCGTCAAGCTCGCTCTCGTCAAGTCCGCCGATATTTTCAAGTTCGCTTTTTGCATTGATAAGCTCCTCATCATCGGACAGCTTTTCTTCGGGAACGTCAGCCATGTTATCGGTGGCTGTTTCTGCCTGTGAGGCTTCTTCAACAGCCTTAGCGAGTACATCGTTTACAGCTTTTGTATCTTCAACTGCCTTTGCTACCGCATCGTTTACGGCATTTGCTCCGGCAAGTGCCTTTTCAACGGCTTCATTTACTGAGGCGGTTATGCCGGCAAGAACAGCCTGAATATCTATTGCGGGAGCAGCCGCAGCACCTGATGTAACTCCATTTGCAAATGTGTCCGCCTTTTCAAGCACAGACTGCTTGTAATCGTATGTTTTCTTTACCGTATCGGCAAAATATGCTTTTGCGGCTGTGATAATCTCGTTTGCTTTGCTCTGTGCGTCATTTATTACAGCGTTTGCATCGGCATTTGCTTTGGCGGAAATTTCTGCAAGCTGAGCGGGGTCAATCGTTCCGCCGCTGTGCTTTGCTTTATCTATTTTTGCTGCCGCCTGTTTTTTGAATTCTGCGAATTCTTCTGTCAGGGCAGAGTATTTGTCCTGCATAACGTGCAGTTCTTTTTCGGTCTGAGCCAGCTTGCGTCTTTCGTCAAGAACCTGCTTTCTGCTTTCAAGGATCTGTGCGTCAAGTTCAGCCTTTTTCTTTTCAAGCTCTGCTGTAAGCTCATTGTTCTGACCTTCATTCGTCTGCTGTTTTTCTTCGAGTGCTCTTTTCAGCTCTTCATTTTCTTCCTTAAGGGCTTTACGCTCTTTGTTGTGCTGTACTATGTATGCCATTACTTCGGCTTTGTCGAAGCCGAGCGGAGAGGTTTTGAATTCGCCGTTTGTAGATGGCGCTTTTTTCTGTTCTGCCATTATTGTACCCCCTGAAAAATCTGGTTATTGTTATTATACCAAAAATTATTCATTAATTCAATAGCGAATTGTAAAGTTTTATCAATTACCCAAAAATGAGAACCGCTATTGGTGATTTTAACGAAAATTCGCTATCGGCTATTGTATTTTATTGAACGGTAGTGTATAATAGTATAACAACCTTAAAATAATTTCGGTTTTTAAAAGATATTAACGAAAGGACTGATATTGATGATCGACAAAACTATGCCGTTTTCGCTCAAGGATGAAAGAGAAAACGAGATGAAGGAAATACTGACAACGGTTTACGGTGCGCTCAAGGAGAAGGGCTATAATCCTATAAATCAGCTCGTCGGCTATATTCTGTCCGAAGACCCTACCTATATAACTACATATAACAACGCACGTAGCCTGATTCGTCATATTGATCGTGACGAACTTTTACAGGCAATGGTCAAGAATTATCTCGGCAGTTGATGAAAGCCGCCATTTATTTCAATGAATTACAACCGCTCCTTTACGGATACTATATCTGTAAAGGAGTGATTTTTTTGCACAGAAAAATATCTGCCGCAGTATTTACGGTATTGACGGCAATGTTCATGTGTGGATGCACGTCCGATAAGAATACTGTCGGACAAAGCGCCGGACATAATGACAGGGGAGGCAGAACGCCTGCAGAAACGGCTTTTCTGACGGACGGAAAAGAGAAGGTCTGCTACGGTCAGGGCTATGAAACCGATAGCGATAACCGTCCTGTAGGAGCAATACAGGCACAGGAAAAATACGGGTCATACGGCGGAAGATTCATATTCGGCAAAGATGACAAGACAATCTGCCTGACGTTTGACGAGGGCTATGAAAACGGCTGTACCGGAAAAATACTGGATATTCTGAAGGAAAAAAAGGTTACGGCAACGTTCTATGTGACGCTTGACTATGTAAAAAGCAGTCCTGAGCTTGTACAGCGTATGATAAACGAGGGTCACGAGGTTGGAAATCACAGCTGTACCCACCCGTCACTGCCGGATATAAGCGATGATACGGTGTTTGAAGAAATACACGGACTTGAAACTTATATTTCCGATAATTTCGGCGGATACAAAACCGTTACGATGCGTCCCCCCAGAGGAGAATTTTCGGTCAGAACATTACGCATTGCCAAAAATATGGGTTATGATACTGTGCTGTGGTCCTTTGCGTACAACGACTGGAATACGGACGCTCAGCCCGACAGGGACACGGCGTACAGGCGAATAACGTCCGCAACGCACAACGGGGCTGTATATCTTCTCCATGCGGTATCCGAAACAAATACGGCGATACTGCCTGATGTCATCGACTACTGGCTTGATAACGGATATACGGTAAAAAGCATTTCGGGATAAAAAAAGAGCATCGGCACATAATAATGCAAGCCGATGCTTTTGTATCACTGTAATTAACACAAAAAAGAAAACGCTCCCGCAGGAGCGTTACGTTAAATCGTTATTCTCAGGAAACAGCGTTTAACTTCTTAGCAAGCTGAGATTTCTTTCTAGCTGCAGCGTTCTTGTGGATAATACCCTTTGCTGCTGCCTTATCAACTGCTTTAACTGCAACCTTAACGTTGTCAGCGTTAGTATCAGCGTCAACCTTCTTCAGAATAGTCTTAAGAGCGGTCTTGTCAGCCTTATTGCGAGCCTGCTTTGTAGCAGATACTAAAACTCTCTTCTTGGCAGATTTAATGTTAGGCACTTACGGCACCTCCTTTATACAGATCTACATATAATCATAGTTATATTTCACAATACGCTTTATTATAGCACGTCCAAAACGAAAATGCAATACTTTTTTACGATTTTTTTGAAAAAATTCTTCGGGAGGAAATTTTATGCAGCTTACGGGAAGAACAGATATGGCGGCGGAGTTTGTAAAGGGCAAAAACGGAATAAGATGTGAAAGCTATGAGCTTTACGGAGAAAAGATAACCGAAATAATCGTTTCCGAAAAGGAAACCGCTCTTTTTAACCGCCCCTGCGGAAGATATTTTACCGTTGACAGTACGGACGTTCCTTATGCGGACGGTCAGATCCATGCGCTGTGTACGGTGCTTAACAAGCTCCTTCCGGAAGGAAAATGTCTTGTCACGGGGCTTGGAAACCCGTCTGTAGCGTCTGACAGTCTTGGCTGGAGAGCGGCAGGCAGGGTGCTTGCGACCTCGCATTTTATAGAAAGTATGCACAATGCGGACGGAATAGGGAATGTGTCGGTAATAAGGACGGATGTTTCGGCAAATTCCGGTATAGACAGCGTCTTTCACGCAATATTCTGTGCGGAGAAGATAAAAGCGGACTATATTGTAGCGATAGACAGCCTTGCGTGCAGTGAGCCGGAGCGCCTTTGCAGGAGCATACAGGTCACGGATACCGGCATAACGCCGGGCAGTACCGCAGGGAACAGTAACCGTCTTGACAGAGCGGCGGCAGGCATACCGGTAATCGCTGTAGGCGTTCCCACCACTATGGAGTATGAAAGCGATAACGACAGATTTTTTGTGACAAGATATGATATAGATGCCGAGATAAGCAGGTACGCACATATAATATCCTGTGCACTGAACCGCAGTCTGTGTCCGTCACTGTCATACAGCGACATATCAATGCTGATGAATTATTCCTGAATATTTGCGGAAAATGAATCATAAGCTGTAACAAGAAAAATCCAACCGTGAAAACACTTGGCGAAAGGAAAGGCTTATGAGAGGCAATAAAAACAAAGGTATTGTAAAGGTTCTTGGCATAGGGCTTACGGCGGCGGTATTATCGTTTACCCTGACGGGCGTAGCTGAAAACGCCGTAATCGGAGCGGTAAGCGGTAAAAGCGTTTCAGACGGACTAAGACAGCTTACCGCACTGAGCGTTATGCTTGCTGTTCCTGTAAACGAATTTGACGGCAGTGATGAAGATACGGTTTCATCCGAGCCTTGCACAGAGAAACCGGACAATGAAACAAAGACTGAAAAGCAGGAGCAGAAAGCGCCTGCAACCGATAATCCGTCAAGCAGTACGCAGGATATTTCCGGTGAAACGCTGGTGCCGGTCGATGCTCCCGCCGATGTAAAAACACGGCTGATTTCCGTCAACATAAGAAAGGACAAGGACGATCTTACACAATATACGGCAAAGGACGGTACGGTCAAGGAAAAGCACTACGGAAAGATCGGCGGCGACAATGTAATAGACCTCGAAAACGGTCAGATAAGAAACTGCACCAAGCTGCCGTCGGAGCTTATAGGTGCTGAGGCTGAGAAAAAGCCTTCTGTCACGCTGTCGGACGGTAACGAACCTCAGGTGCTTATAATACATACGCATACGACCGAAAGCTACGAACGTGACAGTGACGGATATTACGATACCGCTTATGACGGCAGATCGCTTTGCCCTGCAAACAGCGTTGTGGGAGTAGGGGCGGTGCTTGCGCAGACGCTTGCTGATAACGGAATAAGCACGCTGCACGACGGAACGGTCTTTGACGATCCCGTTTACAACTACTCTTATTCAAGAAGCAGGGAACGAACAGAGGAGCTGCTGAAAGAGTATCCTTCAATAAAAATAGTGCTGGATATTCACCGTGACGGAATAGCGGACGGAGATGTGAGAATAGCTCCCGTTGCAGAAATCAACGGCAGAAAAGCGGCGCAGATAATGATAATATGCGGATGTGACGATGGCACGGATATATTGCCGGATTATATGGATAACCTCCGCTTTGCGTCATACTTGCAAAATGCAATAGAAAAAGATAACAAAGGCATAACACGACCTATGCTTTTCGATTATCGGTTTTATAATCAGGATCTGGCTGAGGCTTCACTGGTTATAGAATTCGGAGCGTTGGCAAATGATATTGAGCAGGTGAGATACTCAGCCGAGCTTGCCGGCAGGAGCATTGCAAATTTGCTGAAAAATTCTGAACAATAAAAAAGCATACTGCCGTAAAAAGCGTATCGGAAAGATTATGATAAGGAGCCGAACACAAGCGTTATAAACAGATAAACCGCCCGGGCATTAAATCCGGGCGGTTTTTGTGAAGTTTGACGTAAGAAAAAGAGATGCCCCCCCGCCAAAATAGCAGAGGTTCATCTCTTTTTGTACAGATGAAACATCTGTATCACTGATATTATAGGCTGTTTGACCTTAAATGTCAAGCGGTACATCCCGAAACATTACGCATCTGAGGTATCGGTAAAATGCCGACCCCCTAAAAAGATAGTGTAACCGGTTATGCGAACTTTCGGGAATGGTGCAAGCTTGTAAGAGGGCTTGTCGGCAGGAGCATTGCAAATTTGCAGAAAAATGCAGATTAATAGAAGTATACTGCCGTTAAAAAGCGTATCAGAAAGATTATGATAAGAATCGGAACACAAGCGTTATAAACAGATAAACCGCCCGGGCATTAAATCCGGGCGGTTATTTTTATGGAGCTTGTGACGGGACTCGAACCTGCGACCTGCTCATTACGAATGAGCTGCACTACCAACTGTGCTACACAAGCATATTTATTCCGATATTCTGATATATTTACACACATTTTCCGTTTTCCGAAAGCGTCCGCTTCACAAGTCAAAACATTGCATAATGCACAATAAACACTTGAAAAGAGCGAGGCGATGTGGTAAAATATATATGGTCATATTTCGGAATACAGTTCCAAAATGACTATATTATTATATCGTATTTTTGATTTGTTGTCAATAGCTTTTTGACGGAAACGAGGAAAATTTGATAAAAAAAACATCTGTGGCAAGGTGTATCGGTGTAGTTATCGGCGTACTGCTAATTGTTTTTGCGGTATTTCTTGTAGTTACATCAATGCTGTTTTCATTCGGCGGCTCTGCTGCGCCGGATATTTTCGGATATAATGTTTACATAGTGCGTGACAACGATTTCTATCAGCTTAAGGCAGGCACAGCCGCTATAGCGCAGAAGGTGTGGCCCGACGAGGTAAACAACGGAGAGCTTATAATATATAATCGGTATGAAAACGGCGGAGCACAGCTTGCGAAGGTAAATTCCTCCACGCTTAAGGAAGGCGTTATGAGCTTTGATGTTGAAACTCAAGGCGGAGAAAATATCACAATATCACAAAGCCAGCTTGTTGCAAGAGTTAACTATTGCAGTGATTTCTGGGGTGCCGTTATCGGATTTGCAATGTCGCCGTTTGGCGTTATGGCTATCGCTATACTGCCGTGTATCGCAATAGTAGCGTTTGAGATAGTGAAGTTCATTATGTCAAAGCGTCCGGTACCGCAGGTGGAAACGGTCAAGTTGCAGGAAGAAGCTCCGGTGTATGTTCCCCCTGAAAGCGAGGAGCATAAGCTGTCAAAAGCAAGCAAGGCCGATGCGAAAAAGGTCGCTATGCCATCTTTATCCGATAACGTAAAAGTGCCGTATAATCGTGTTCCAGACAGCTCTCACGGTAAAACGGATGATTTCACGGAGCATTTGCGCAGTAAAAAGAATATAGCGGCAAGTGCCGATAACATAAAAGACCGAGCGGATTTTTCCGCCGGAGCAAGAAAACGGATGGAATCGGACAGAGCAGAGCAGCAAAAGAAAAAGAAAACTGAAGCCGGAAATGTTAAAAACGAAAAAGCCTTGCCCGAAATGACGGAAAAAACGGGTACGGCTGAAGTAACGCACGGCGGCTCCGAGCCCGATATATCGCTTGTATTCAGAGATGACGAGGACAAGAGATATGATATAGACGATATTCTTGCCGATATAGAAAAACGGCATCATTGACGGGCAGAAAAGCAGAAAGAAAAGTAAGAACGAAAGAGAGCACTAACAATGAATAAAAAATCAGATACTGTGAATTCAGAGCTTCGTGACAAGCTGTTCATCGTACTGGCATTAACCGGCTGTATATCGAATATAGCGGGATTTACCGCAAATGCGGTGATATTCGGATTTACCCCGCAGACCTTATTCTGTGCGGCTTGCGCACTTGTAATTATAGTATCGTCACTGGTCGGTTTCTTTACCGGAAGAACCTATGTCGCTACGTTTATAATACTCCTTGTGCTTGGGTTTGTCGAGTTCCCGATGTTGTATATTTCATACGGTGCAAGCACGGCAGTGTATATGCTTGTTGCGGAAATCGGAATTATTACTTTTATGAAGCCGGTACACAGAGTTATAATGGGGGCGGCGGTGTTCGTTGCAGATATAGCCGCATTTATTGTCAGAAGCAAATTCCCCCATCTGAATATGGCTAATGACAATATGGAGCTTGACACGCTGTTTTCGTTTGTAATAGCGTTTATAGGCATAATGGTTGCGGTCGCAATAGTGATAGTACAATTCGAACGTCAGGCAAAACAGCTCAGCGAAATGGGCGAGGAGCTTACGCTTGCTGTAAATACCGATCCGCTGACCGAGATAAGAAACCGCCGTTATCTTATAGAATATCTTGAAAATCAGCTTTCGCAGGACGAGAAAAAGAAACACTGTGCGGTGCTTATCGACCTCGATCTGTTCAAGTCGGTAAACGATACATACGGACATGTTTTCGGTGATAATGTGCTTAAACATTTTGCGTATGCTGTCAAAACAAATATCGGAGAAAATGACCTTATAGCACGATTCGGCGGAGAGGAATTCATGATCCTCTTTGATACGGATAATATCGAAGCTGTTATGACGGTTATGAAGCGGATAAGCAAAAGCTATTCGGAGTTTTCCGAGAAAGAAAAAGGAAAAGAATTTACTTTCAGTGCAGGCGTGGCTGTGTACGGAAGCAGCAACTCGATAACCGAGATATTCACAACTGCCGACAAGCGACTTTATAAGGCTAAGGCGGCAGGAAGAAATAAGATAATGATAGATTGAGAACTCTGGTACCCTACCGTTTTGTGACGGCAGGGTATTTTACATTTCGTGAACTGCATAAAGCTGAATATATGTCTGAAAAAATAACAGGAAAATATTAACACGATATTTTCAAAAAAGATTGATCATACATTAATTTTAAGATTTGATAAGACTATATTGCCATTCTGACTTGACAAAGCATCAAGAAAATTGTATTATAAATTCAGCACATTAAATTGTTACTATATAAAAATAAATGGGAGATATTATGACAGTACCTGTAATAGTAGAAATAATTTTCAGGTTCATACCATCTGCTTTGCTTGTATTCGGATTTATCGAGATCAATCTTACAGCTAAGTATAATAAGTATATTCAGTTTATCGCAATAAATACGGTGTATTTGTTTGCGGGTCTGTTTGGGCAATATATGAGAGAAAAGTACAAGCTTGAATTTTTTGATTTTGTGCTTGCGGTAGCACTGGTTCTTATTTACAGTATATTTTTTCATACCGATGCGGTCGGATACCGTATTTTCATAGGAACGCTGGTCTACCTTTCGCTGATTATATTTGATACCATCACAACTGCTGTAATATTCGTCATATTTCCGGAATTTTCGTTTGACATCGGACACTTAACATATCCCGCACTGCTTTTTGCGGATATTGATCTGATTATATACGGCATTCTGATGTATTTTGAACATTGTATTATCAAAAGAATACATGACAGAAAATCTATCAACAAGCGTGCAGTGATTTTTATGTTTTTTCCGGAAAGTCAGGTGTTGATTTTATGCGTGATAATGAAGCTCATTATGGCTAACACCGATAATGCAACGCCGGAAATTATGTATTTCACACTGATTTGCGTTGTAATCTGCGTAATAAGCGACATTCTCTGCTATCGTGGCCTTATCCAGAATTCACAGCTGTATGAAACGAAAATGAGAAATGAACAGCTTG
>OMAY01000497.1_pt1 | contig 23133 bp, 13 predicted proteins | sample 1673611 | NCBI WGS metagenome assembly OMAY01 (sample SAMEA103958117, study PRJEB25191) | human gut metagenome | biome: human-associated habitat [ENVO:00009003]; feature: intestine environment [ENVO:2100002]; material: feces | place: Germany | collected 2013/2015
CTATTAATTAAACAACCTTAATACTTAAAAAATGAGGAAACATTTATTTTTTTTCGTAATGCTTAGTCTGTGTATCTTTGGCAGCATGGTGGTGTACCCTACACCTGCAATGGCTACCGTGGCACAATCTCCGACTATCAAGGTCCGTGGTCAAGTTGTCGACGAACAAGGTGAACCACTGACTGGGGCCACCATCAAAATTAAAGGCGGACAAGGCGGAACTATTACCGACCTCGACGGAAACTTCCAACTGGAGGTTCTTGGAAACGCCACCCTTTTAATAAGCTACGTGGGTTATAAGGAACGTGAAGTGGCTGTCCGCAACCGTGCCATCATCGACCCTATCCAGCTACAATCCGATGAGCAGATGCTTGAGCAAGTAGTTGTCGTGGGCTACGGTACACAAAAGAAGTCTGACCTAACAGGTTCCGTTGCCGTAGTAGATGCGGAAGCCTTGAAACAGACGTCAAACTCCAACATCTCTACCATGCTCGAAGGTAAGGTTTCCGGTGTGCAAATCACCTCCGACGGACAGCCCGGTGCCGATCCTACCGTCCGCATCCGTGGTGTCGGATCTTTCGGTAGCACCGCTCCTCTTTATGTTATCGATGGCGTTCCCATGGGAACTTCCATCCGCGATTTCTCTTCAAACGATATTGAAACCATCCAGGTGCTAAAGGATGCTTCGGCTGCCGCCATCTACGGTTCGCGCGCCGCCAACGGTGTGATTATTATCACCACCAAACGCGGACAAAAAGACCAACCACTGAAAGTGGATTACAATGGGTACTTCGGTGCGGACTTCATTCCTAAGGGTGTGTATGATGTAATGAATGCCGACCAGTATAGCCAATACCTCGGTCAGGCGTGCGCAAACTCCAATACTCCGTTGCCATCGGGATACAAGCTTGACAGCGCAACTGGAAAATATCATTTCCAAGATGATACCAGCACCAACTGGTTTGACGAAGTATTCAAAACGGGTATTCGCCAGAACCACAATGTGAACCTCTCCGGCGGTGGTGCCCATAACACCTATAATATATCATTAGACTATTTCAACCAGAAAGGAACACTTGAAGGCGCCGGCCCTAACTACGAACGTTACACCGCACGTGTCAACAACACTATGGAAACCAAGTTCATAAAGTTCCATACCAGCCTTGTCTACTCTCACTCCGACCAAGACAACATGGGCTTATCCAATGCTTCCGAATACGTTCAAGGTTTGTATGGCGACGTAACCAACGTACTGCGCGGTACCTTACTGATGCAACCCACCATCAAGGCATACGATTCTTCTACATGGGTACTCGACAACTTGGTGGGAATCGCCAACAACTTCAATTATGATGCTTACGGCTATGGTGTATACTACGACACCGTGCATGGCGACATCTCCGCTTCCAACCCGTTACTGGTAAATAACCTATTGGAACGCAACACCCGTGTAGACCGTTTTGTAGGGACAGGTTCGGCAGATGTAGACATCTTCAAGATGCTTGGCATCAACAGCCAAAACCACAAACTCAACTATAAGGTAAACCTCTCTTACAGTAAGACCTTCTGCAAGGACTTTACCTGGATTCCAGCATGGGTGCAGAGCAACCGTGTCTATCTGGCCAAGAGCAATGAACGGCTAACCAAGGCTTCACGCAACTATTCGGATGCTTTGATAGAGAACGTGCTCACTTACGACGGCACGATAGGCAAGCATCACATCAACGTAGTGGCAGGCCAGACTTATGAAGAGGAGGACACCGACCTGCTGACAGGATGGGGAGTCAACTTCACCGAGCCTTACTTCCTACAGCTCCAGAATGCAGCCAATACATATTCCAGCAGCTACGAATACAAGCATTCCATCTTATCCTACATCGGTCGTATCAATTACAATTACGATGACAGATACTTGCTCTCGGCAACAGTGCGCCGGGATGGTAGTTCCCGCCTGACCAGAAGCATCCGTTGGGGAACTTTCCCCTCCGTCTCCGTGGGTTGGCGTTTCGACAAAGAAAACTTCTTCCCTTTCAATCCGGATGTCGTGAACATGTTTAAAGTCCGCGCCAGTTATGGTGAACTCGGTAATGAAAATATTGGTGAGTATATGTATCAGGCTGTCATGTCGCGCAACAATATGACTTACAACTTCAACGGTAACGTAGTGACCGGTTCCGCCGTTTCCACTTTCGTGGACAGCAACCTGGCATGGGAGAAAAAGAAGACCTATAATGTGGGTATCGACCTTGCCTTGTTCCGCAACCGACTGGAGTTTACGGCCGAGTGGTACAAAAATATCAGCGAAGACCTTCTGTATGCGGTTCCCGTTCCGGAACAAGCCGGTGTCTCCAACACCACCGTGACAATGAATGCCGCCTCAATGAACAACTCCGGCTTCGAATTCTCCGCCACCTACCGCAATCGGGATCATGATTTCAAATATGAAATATCGGGCAATCTCAGTACGTTGCGTAACCGTGTAACCTCGTTAGGTTTCGGTACCAACTCTTATATCTCAGGTGCATACATCACCAAAGTAGGTGAAGAAATCGGCCAGTTCTACGGTTGGGTTTATGAAGGTATCGCCCGTACACAAGAGGATCTTGCCAACCACGCCACTCAGGAAGGCGCCCAGATCGGTGACTGCCTTTATAAGGACGTAAACAACGACGGTAAAATAGACTCTGAAGACCAAGTGGTATTGGGCAGTGGTATGCCTAAAATTCATTTCGGTCTGAGTGCCCGCTTTGAATATAAGCGTTTCGACTTGAGCATCGCAACTTTCGGTGCGTTGAACTATCATGTAAGTGACGACATCTACAACTCGCTTAACTCTTGCTACGGCTGGGGAAACAAAGAGGTACGTATGCTCGATGCCAACCGTTTCAGCGAAGACGGCAGCACTTACCTTTCCAACATGCCACGCACCTATGTCACCAACAATGCCAGCCTAGCTTGGAACGACCTCTTCAGTTCACGTAAGATTCAGAACGCAGCCTACTGGAAGATTGCCAATATAGAATTAGGCTACAACTTCCCTGACAAATGGTTCGGCAAATATGTATCCGATGTACGTTTATACGTATCAGCACAGAATCTTCACACATTCACCGGCTATCACGGTTATAATGTAGACTATGCGGGAGGGACTTTCACCCCGGGATATAACTTCTGTTCTTATCCTACTGCACGTACTTTCATGTGTGGTGTTCATTTTACATTCTAATTGTTACTATCTGGTACCTAAATACTAAAAACATATTTTATGAAACTAAATAAATATTCACTTGCTCTCATTTTGGGACTTAGCACGCTGGTTTCTTGCAGTGACAGAATGGATTTATTGAATCCCAACCAACAAACCTCAAGTACCTTCGGTTTTAATGCCGATGATTTGGAGGAATGCGTGATTGCCGCCTACAACCATATCCGCATGGAGGGTTCTTATGCCCGTGTAGGCTACACCATCGACGTGTGTCGTGGCGATGAAGCCTGGAACTCTTCACAAGTGTGGTATCTGCCTTTTGATGACCTCAATGCAGAAGTTACCTCAGACATTACGTGGTGGCCCTGGCGGGAATGGTACTACACCATCAACGTGTGCAACTTCACCATTTCCCGTTGCAGCGAAGATAACAGCCAACTTTCCGATAAAATGAAATACATCAAAGGACAAATGCTTTTCCTGCGCGGCCTGTCATACTACAATCTGGTAGGTTATTATCAGAACCCGCCCCTCATCACAGATTACGCTACCTACTCTTCGTTGGACGGACTCTATGGGGGCAACAGCACCTACGATGCCGTACTCGACCAGATAGAAAAAGATTTCCACGAGGCGATGGAATTACTGCCTTCGCGCGATAAAGGCAGTGAGTGGGCCGGCGGACGCGCCACCTGCGGTGCTGCGGCAGGCTACTATGCCCGCGCCCTCATGATGCGCCATAAATATAACGATGCACTCACGGTACTCAAAGACATCATCGCCAAGAAATACGGCACCTACCGACTGATGGACAACTATGGCGACAACTTCCGCGAAGGTTCAGCATACGAGAACAATGCGGAGAGCCTCTTCGAAGTGCAATTCCTCGACTACGGTTCGCAAGGCACTGATGATGAGTGGACTCCGGTGAACACAAGCCCCAATGCTACACAAGGGTCCGCCATTGAAAGTAACTTTGCTCCCGGCAACTATGGCGGTTGGGCCGATATCTCAGCTTCCCCCTGGCTTTACCATCTTTTTAAAGGAGAACGTACCATAAACGGCACACTCGACCCCCGTCTTTATTGGACCATCGGAACTTACGAAACCGACTGGGCAGACTTCGAATACGGTAATGTAGCTTATACGCAAACACTTACAGCTACCGATAATATCGTAACCAACAACACTTACGGTGGTCTGCCGATTGCCAAATTCACGAATCTCCGTACCGGTCTGTACAGCACCGTCACTACAGGCTTGCATGATGGAATCAACCTACGTCTGATGCGCTACTCCGATGTGTTGCTGCGTGCCGCTGAATGCGAAAATGAGGTCAATGGCCCCACGCAGCAGGCTATCGACTGGATCAACGAGGTACGTAACCGTGCCAAGCTGGCAGACTTGGAACTCGAAGATTTCAATACTGCCGACAAGCTCTTCGAACAAATAGCCAATGTGGAACGTCCTAAGGAATTCGGCTGCGAATTCGGTCGAGGCTTCGACCTCATCCGTTGGGGCTTCTTCTATGACAACAGTCGCTTGCAGCAACTCAAGGAACACGGCACGGTACGTCGTTCTACAGAAGGAGTAAAGAATCCTGTGAACTACAGCGATATAGCAAACGATCCTGAACTGAAGAGCTCTTTCGATACCTACTTGCCGGGGCACGAATTCCTACCCATTGTGCAGCAGTTGATGAATAATAACCCCAATCTGAAAGGCAATTCCGCCAACTATAGCACGGACAACTCTTCTTATTTCCGTGACAATGGTTGGACAGTGCGTTCAGTTGTAGCTTTAAGCAAATAAAATCAATCACACTCTTTAAATTTAAGACAATGAGATTACTAAAAAAAATAGCATACGCTTGTTGTTCCGTAACCTTTGGATTACTGACACTGACAGGCTGCACGGATGGCGAACTTTATGACGTTAACGCCCCCGACTGGATTTCCGATAAGATACAGGAAATTGAAGATTCGAAGAAACAACCGGAAGACGAAGTGCTTGAGGGCATGTTGGAAGATGTGTACACTTTCGGAAAAACGGATTTTACTTCCGGCTTTTGGTCTGCTTTCTCCAAGTATTACGTAGTACCCGATGGCGAGAAGTGGAATGCAGTAATCAACCTCCACATCAACCCAGCGACCGACACCAAGTATTTCAAGAACTTTGCCCTTATCATCTCCAATGATGTAGACCGCGGTGGTGAAGGATATGCCGAATACGGAGCCATCCGCTTTGATGTTACTGGTAGCCCTGAAACTTACAATTCCCAATGGGGCGATCATATCGATTTCCAGTACATCTCGGGCACGTTGCTTCTCAATCCCGATGAAAACGAAACAGACCCCAATCTGCAAAGTTTGGGCGGCAAAGTGACACTTACCGTAGATCGTACCAATGCAGACGCTTTCACCGTAAAGATGACCAACGGCACAGCAGCCAAGACTTACGCGCAGCCATACAAGGAAGAAAATCTAAATACAGATGCAAGCAACACCAACATCCGTTGCTTCTTGGTTCCAGAAGGTTCCTACATCGACTTCCAGCAAACCAACATTGAGCCTATCGGCGGTCTTACTTCTGCCCAAGACAAAAATCCGATATCAATGGAACTACAGAACGTACCCAATCAGGTCATTGTTGGTACTCCGCTTGAATCGGCTATGGCCAACGTATCGGCCATCGTTACCTTTGAAGAGGGAGTGACCAAAACTGTACCGGTTTCTGAGCTTTATATCTCTACCATTCCCGATATGGAGCAGCCAGGCATAAAAAACCTTGTAGCCATCTATAACAAGACCTTTAAAGGTGAGAATTGCGAACAACCGATTGTAGCTAATGCAACTTTTGAAGTTGTGGAACAAATTGTATCCATCGAAGTGACTACCCAACCCTCGCACACACGATACTACTATTACACCTCGGAAGCTACCCAAAGTTTGGCAGATCGAACGATGGCCTTCGACCCGACAGGCATGGTGGTTACAGCAACTTACACCGACGGGAGTTCAAGAATCGTTGACAACGAGAAACTCAGCTTCTCTACTATTCTTGCGAAAGCAGGCTCTCAGACCGTCACCATTACTACCACTACCGGAGAAGAAGTCACCGCAACGATAGAGGTTACCGTCTCCGAATCTACAGCTTCTGTAGTGAAGAACAGTACCAACATGGTAGGAACCGAAGATAACTCAACAGTCTTCTGGGGAGCCATCTCTGACGATTTCAATGTACCTATAGGCGAGACAAAGTACATTACTTTCACCAATTACAGTAGCCTGGCTAACAACTGGAACAACTTCGCTGTGATTCTCCGCAAAACCGATATTACCGCAGAATACGCAGTGGTTCGCGCTGACAACTATGGCTGGGGTAATGGATATGCAGCCTGCGTTCACAACGGAACACAAGGCGAATGGGGCACTTGGCTTGCCGGTATGAATGGAGCCAAAGTCACAGTCTATGTAACGAACTGTGGCAATAGCGTCGCCGATATTCAAGTAGTAATGGAGAGTACTACAGGTACAACCTCTACCCAATACTATTTAGGCATCAACACTGTGGATTCCAGCGACCTGAACTTTGCATTGACCGTTGACAATTGTCATCTTGTCTTCAATGAATAAGAATAACTATTAACTTTTCTATCATCCATACCGTCCCTCTTTATCAGAGGACGGTATGGACCTTAAAAACTTACTGACCCAATGAAAAAACTAACATTTTTCTTAATATCCCTGCTGACGGTTTTTACGGCTTGCTCTGATGGGCTTGACAACGTCGAATACAATAGAAACAGCGATATAGTCGTAGCCACTCCCGAAGCAACTGTAACGACAGGCACCTCGCTGACCGTTCATTCATCGGTCACCGGCAATCTGAATAACGTAGCCAAGAGGGGATTCTGCTATAGTGTAAACGTCTTAACTCCTACTATCAAAGACAATGTAGTGGAAGCAGACGAGAACTTCAGTGCAACCATCTCCGGCTTGACGGGTAATACCGTTTACTACATACGCTCATATGTTTACGGCAACAGTCGTTACACTTACTCGGAAACATTCACGGTAACCACAGCAGCCTCAAGCCTTGACGAACAGCTCAAGAACTATGTGGCACCCACCTATGAAGACTATTACGTGGACATAGCCAGTTGGGACCAACGCAATCAATGGAACTTAGCAAACGTACACGATCCCACCGTGGTGCTAGCCGAAGACGGATATTACTATATGTATCAGACGGACGCCTCTTACGGCAATGCGCATACAGCCGGTGGACACTTTCACGGCAGACGTTCCAAAGACCTCGTAAACTGGGAATACTTAGGCGGAGTAATGCCGGCACTACCCGAATGGGTAATTCCGAAGCTAAATGAAATTCGCAAGGAAATGGGGCTGAACGAGGTTTCACCCGAAACCACAGATTTCGGCTACTGGGCACCCTGTGTGCGCAAAGTAAAAAACGGGCTTTACCGTATGTACTACTCCATTGTGTGCCCCGGCACTTTAGATGGAGCGAACTCTTGGGGCGAACGCGCCTTCATCGGTCTATTGGAGAACTCAAACCCCGCCAACAACAACGGCTGGGAAGATAAGGGCTATGTTATCACCAACGCCTCGGACAAAGAACTGAACTTCCACATCAAACCCGACGACTGGGCCAACTGTTACTACAAGTGGAACGCCATCGACCCTAGCTACCTGATAAACAACGACGGTAAGCATTACCTGATTTACGGTTCCTGGCACAGCGGTATAGCCGCCTTGGAGGTAGATGCCGAAACAGGGAAACCCCTGAACACACTGCCAGCCCCTTGGGGAACCAGCGAAGACATTGCTGCATACGGATCATTGATTACCACCAGACAAATGGGGAACCGCTGGCAAGCCTCGGAAGGACCGGAAATCATCTACAATGCCGCTACCGATTACTATTATCTATTTGTAGCTTATGACGCATTGGACACCCCCTACAATACCCGTGTCTGCCGCTCCCGAAATATCAATGGTCCCTACCTCGGCATAGACGGTGTCAATCTTACCCAAGATGGAGGAGAAATGCTGCCCGTCGTTACTCACCCCTACAAATTCAGCAACAGCTATGGATGGGTAGGAATCTCACATTGTGCTGTGTTTGACGACGGCAACGGCAACTGGTATTACGCCTCACAAGGCAGATTTCCCCAAAATGTGGAAGGAAATGCTTATAGCAATGCCCTCATGATGGGACATATACGTTCTATCAAATGGACGAGTACAGGCTGGCCGGTCGTAATGCCCGAACGTTACGGAGCTGTCCCTCAAATAGCCATTACGGAAGATGAACTGGTAGGCAACTGGGAGCACATCGACCTCTCTTATTCCTATGGAAAACAGAAAGAATCGAGCTACATGACCCTCGCGGCCGACCATACCATTACAGACGGAAGCTGGAAAGGGGAAACCTGGAACTATGATGCAGAAAAACAAATACTGACAGCTAACGGAGTGGAACTGTGCCTGCAACGCGAAACAGACTGGGAAGCCAATCCACGCACCCACACCATTGTCTATGCCGGCTACACCAACAACAAGACGTATTGGGGAAAGAAAAAGAAATGAGATACCCCATCCGCATCCTAAAAACAGCCTCTACAACCCGACATTTGAGGCTGTTTTTTTTGCTTTTATGTTACATAACATATACAAGTGTAGTTAATACACTCAATAAAAGTGTTACTTTTACACCCAAAATCGGATAATTATCTCATTTACATTAAAAATAGAACCATGAAAAACAGTTTTCTACTTGCAGGAATTGCCGCATTGATGTTATCTGCGTGCAATAATAAGCCAGCTCAGGAGTTGACTTTGTCCGGTCTGAATCCGGTGAATTTTCAAACAGAAGTGAACAATGCCAAAACAGGTCTTTACACCTTGAAGAACAAGTCGGGCATGGAAGTGTGCATTACTAACTTCGGTGGCCGTATTGTTTCCATTATGGTTCCCGACAAAAACGGGAATATGCAGGACGTTGTTCTGGGTTTCGACAGCATTGCTGACTATGTAAACATCCCGAGCGACTTCGGCGCTTCTATCGGCCGTTATGCAAACCGCATCAACCAGGGAAGAATCGTATTGGACGGAGAGACGATCCAATTACCGCAAAACAACTTCGGACACTGCTTGCATGGCGGTCCTAAAGGCTGGCAATACCAAGTATATGAAGCCAATCCGATTGATGAAACTACGCTGGAACTGACCCGTATCTCACCGGACGGTGACTCTAACTTTCCCGGCAACGTAACTGCTAAAGTTCTTTTCAAACTGACAGATGACAACGCTATAGATATAAAGTATAGCGCTACTACAGATAAGAAAACGGTCATCAACATGACTAACCACTCTTACTTCAACTTATCCGGTAATCCTTCAAAAGCTGCAACAGATCATATCTTATATGTAAATGCAGACAATTACACTCCGGTAGACAGTACTTTCATGACCACTGGAGAAATCGTAACAGTGAAAGATACTCCGATGGACTTTACTACTCCTAAAACAATAGGACAAGACATCACAAACTTCGACTTTGTTCAGTTGAAAAACGGAAATGGCTATGACCACAATTGGGTGCTGAACACAAATGGAGACATTGCTCAATTAGCAGCAAAACTGACTTCACCTGAAAGCGGTATCACTCTGGAAGTATATACCAACGAACCGGGTATACAAGTTTATACCGGCAACTTCCTTGATGGAACTGTAACAGGTAAAAAAGGTATCACTTACAACCAACGTGCTTCCGTATGCCTGGAAACACAACACTATCCCGACAGTCCTAATAAACCGGAATGGCCCAGCGTCGTATTGGAACCGGGACAAACCTACAACAGCGAATGTATCTTTAAGTTCTCAATAGAAAAGTAACTTCAAATTTAACAACTATAAAGACATCGAATTATTATGAATTGGAATTCAAAAGAATTTATTTGGCTGGATTGGACAATTCTCATTGTGGGAATTATCGCAGTAATATGGGCTGTATGGCGTGCCGTGCAAAAGGACAAACGCATGCAGCAAGGAGAAAGTAGTGAAGATTACCTCTTCGGTAAAGGAGAACCTTGGTATATCATTGGTGCGGCTATCTTTGCCGCCAACATCGGTTCAGAACACCTTGTAGGTTTGGCCGGCACTGGAGCAAAATCAGGCGTAGGCATGGCCCACTGGGAAATGCAAGGCTGGATGATTCTATTACTGGGATGGCTTTTCGTTCCGTTCTACCAATTACTGAACAACAAGATGGGTAAGATCATTACCATGCCCGACTTCCTGAAATATCGCTACACACAGCGTACCGGTTCATGGCTTTCCATCATCACACTGATTGCCTATATTCTGACTAAAGTAAGTGTGACAGCTTATACCGGTGGTATCTTCCTGGAATTTCTGTTGGGCCTGCCCTTCTGGTATGGTGCTATCGGCCTGATTGTACTGACTGGTATTTTCACCGTATTAGGTGGTATGAAAGGTGTAATGACGCTCTCTGCTATCCAGACCCCGATTCTCATTATCGGTTCTTTCCTCGTTCTTTTCTTAGGACTTGCGGCTCTCGGCGGTGGTAGTATCTCCACCGGTTGGACAGAAATGATGGAACACGCACGCAGTGCTATGAATGTCGGTGCCGACGGACATGCTTACGGTGCCAACCACATGTTCCACTGGACCGAATCTGACCCAATGTACCAAGATTATCCCGGCTTCTGGGTATTTATCGGAGCCTCAATCATTGGCTTCTGGTACTGGTGTACTGACCAGCATATCGTGCAACGTGTACTCGGACAGCGTAAAGGAGAAGCCAACGATGTTGTAATGAAGCGTGCCCGCCGCGGTAGCATCGCAGCTGGTTACTTCAAGATTCTTCCGGTATTTATGTTCCTTATTCCGGGTATGGTTGCAGCTGCACTGGCCGCAAAAGGTGAGTTCGACATGTCGAACACGGATGCTGCCTTTGCCGTAATGGTAAAAGACGTATTGCCTGCCGGTGTGAAAGGTATCGTAACTATCGGTTTCATCTGTGCATTGGTTGCTTCATTGGCAGCTTTCTTCAACTCATGTGCAACGCTCTTCACTGAAGACTTCTACAAACCGATGTGCAAGGGTAAGAGTGAATCTACATATGTAATGGTAGGACGTATCGCTACTGTAGTTGTGGTAATCCTGGGTATGGCTTGGATTCCTGTTATGATGAGTTTAGGTAGCCTTTACGACTATCTACAAGGTATCCAATCACTGTTGGCTCCTGCCATGGTAGCTGTATTCGCACTCGGTATCTTCTCCAAGAAGATTACGCCAAAGGCTGGTGAATATGGTATGATCATAGGTTTCATCATCGGTATGGTACGCCTGCTGACCAATATCATGACCAATACAGGTAAAGATGTCATGACAGGCTGGTACTGGGAATATACCACATGGTTCTGGCAAACGAACTGGCTTATCTTTGAAATCTGGTTGTTAGTATTCCTGATCGTAATGATGGCGGTAGTGTCTTGTTTCACTCCGAAACCAACAGCTAAGCAAATAGAAGCCATTACCTTTACTGGCAGCTACAAACAACTCATCCGGGAAAGCTGGAACAAGTGGGATGTTATCGCTTCATTAGGAGTAGTAATTCTCTGTGCTTTGTTCTATGTTTATTTCTGGTAAATATTGTTCCAATAAAACCGTGCATACATCAATGAGCAATTATTATAGTATAAATCCCAGATTCTATATTTCAGTAGACTGTATCATCTTCGGCTTCAACGAAGGAGAACTAAATCTGTTATTGCTGAAGCGAAACTTTCAGCCGGCAATGGGAGAATGGTCTCTGATGGGTGGATTTGTGCAACAAGGTGAAAGTGTGGACAATGCGGCCAAGCGTGTACTGGCAGAACTCACTGGTTTGGAAAATGTATATATGGAGCAAGTAGGCTCGTTCGGCGAAGTGGAGCGTGACCCGGGAGAACGGGTTATCTCCGTCGCCTACTATGCATTGATCAATATCAATGAGTATGACCGTGAGCTTGTGCATCAACATAACGCTTATTGGGTAAACATCAACGAATTGCCACCTCTTATCTTCGACCATCCACAGATGGTGAAGCAGGCACGGGAATTGATGCAACAGAAAGCATCCACAGAGCCTATCGGCTTCAACCTGTTACCGAAGTTATTCACGCTGTCTCAACTGCAAAGCCTCTACGAAGCTATTTACGGTGAACAGATAGATAAGCGTAACTTCCGTAAACGGATAGCCGAAATGGACTACATTGAAAAAACAGATAAGATTGATAAAACAGGTTCCAAACGCGGAGCTGCCTTATACAAATTCAATGAAAAGGCATACCGCAAGGCACCGAATTTTAAATTATAAATTATGCTGGAAGAACTGAAAAAAAAGGTATTCCATGCCAACCTTGAACTGGTGAAGCATGGACTGGTTATCTTCACCTGGGGAAATGTATCGGCTATCGACCGTGAAACGGGACTGGTAGTCATCAAACCCAGTGGTGTAAGTTATGACGATATGAAGGCGGAAGACATGGTGGTGGTGGACCTCGATGGCAAGGTAGTGGAAGGACGATTGAAACCGTCTTCAGACACACCAACCCACGTGGTACTCTACAAGGCTTTCCCTGAAATCGGTGGTGTGGTACACACCCACTCTACTTACGCTACTGCCTGGGCACAAGCCGGATGTGACATTCCGAATATTGGAACGACACATGCAGATTACTTCCACGATGCCATACCTTGCACGGCAGATATGACAAAGGAAGAAGTGGAAGGAGCGTATGAAATGGAAACCGGAAATGTAATCGTGAAGCGCTTTGAAGGGCTGAACCCTGTACACACACCGGGAGTACTGGTAAAGAATCACGGCCCCTTCTCTTGGGGAAAAGATGCGCATGATGCTGTACACAACGCAGTGGTAATGGAACAAGTAGCTAAGATGGCAAGCATTGCTTATGCCGTCAATCCGAAACTGACCATGAATCCGCTGTTGGTGGAAAAGCATTTCAACCGCAAGCATGGGCCTAACGCCTATTATGGACAATAAACAATTGATAATTAAAAACTAATAACTTAAAATTAAAGAATTATGAACGCATTTGATCAATATGAAGTATGGTTCGTAACCGGAGCACAGCTCCTGTACGGAGGTGACGCAGTTATCGCAGTAGACGCACACAGTAATGAAATGGTAGCCGGTTTGAACGCCAGCGGCAAACTGCCGGTAAAGGTGGTTTATAAAGGTACAGTAAACTCTTCTAAAGAAGTAACTGAAGCTTTCAAAGCTGCTAACAATGATGAGAAATGTATCGGCGTTATCACCTGGATGCACACTTTCTCTCCTGCCAAGATGTGGATTCACGGTTTGCAGGAACTGAAGAAGCCGTTGCTGCACTTCCATACTCAGTTCAACAAAGAAATTCCTTGGGATACCATGGATATGGACTTCATGAACTTGAACCAGTCTGCTCACGGTGACCGTGAATTCGGCCACATTGTAACCCGTATGCGTAAAAACCGTAAGGTAGTGGTAGGCCACTGGCAAGATGAAAAAGCACAGGGCCAGATTGCAACATGGATGCGTGTTTGTGCCGGATGGGCTGATGCACAAGATATGCTGATTATCCGTTTCGGTGACCAGATGAACAACGTTGCTGTTACTGATGGTGACAAGGTATCTGCTGAACAAGTTTTGGGTTACCACGTAGACTACTGTCCGGTAAACGACCTGATGAAGTACTACAATGCAGTGGAAGACAAAGATGTACAGGCAATGGTAGATACTTACTTCAAAGAATACGACCATGCTGCTGAACTGGAAAAGACTGGAACAGAAGCTTATACCAAAGTATGGAACTCTGCAAAAGCAGAAATCGCTCTCCGTCGTATCCTGAAAGATACAGGTGCTAAAGCATTTACTACCAACTTCAATGACCTCGGTGACTTTGATCAGATTCCGGGACTGGCTTCTCAACGTCTGATGGAAGAAGGTTATGGTTTCGGTGCAGAAGGTGACTGGAAAACTGCCGCTTTGTATCGTACCACTTGGTTCATGAGCCAGGGTATGCCGAAAGGTTGTTCTTTCCTGGAAGACTACACCTTGCATTTCGACGGTGAAAAGAGCGCTATCCTCCAGGCACACATGTTGGAAGTTTGCCCGCTGATTGCTGAAGCAAAACCGAAACTGGAAGTACATCGCCTGAGCATTGGCATCGATAGCGAAACTGCACGTCTTGTATTCACCAGCAAGCAAGGTGAAGGTGTAGCCGCTACTATCGTTGACCTGGGTAACCGTTTCCGCCTCATCGTGAACAAGGTAGAATGTATCAAGAGCAAACCGCTGCCCAAACTTCCTGTAGCCAGCGCATTGTGGATTCCGATGCCGAACCTCGAAGTAGGTGCTGCTGCATGGATTCTGGCAGGTGGTACTCACCACACCAGCTTCTCTTATGATCTGACTGTAGAATACTGGGAAGATTATGCAGAAATGGCAGGTATCGAAATGGTAGTTATCGATGAAAATACAACTATCAGCGAGTTCAAGAAAGAACTGCGCATGAATGAAGTATATTACATGTTGAACAAAGCGCTTTGTTGATTATGAAACTAGACGCAAAATCAACCATCGAAGCAGGCAAGGCCATTCTTGGCATAGAATTCGGTTCCACCCGAATCAAGGCTGTTTTGATTGACCAGGAAAACAAGCCCATCGCTCAAGGAAGTCACACCTGGGAGAACCAGTTGGTTGACGGACTTTGGACATATAGCGTTGAGGCCATCTGGTATGGACTGCAAGATTGTTACGCCGACCTTCGCTCAAACGTGAAGAAGCTCTATGACATAGAAATAGAAGCTTTGGCGGCAATTGGCGTCAGCGCCATGATGCATGGTTATATGGCGTTCAATGATAAAGAAGAGATTCTCGTGCCCTTCCGTACTTGGAGAAACACCAATACAGGTCAGGCTGCGGCTGCTTTATCAGAACTGTTCGTTTATAATATTCCTCTACGTTGGAGCATTTCTCACTTGTATCAGGCTATTCTGGACAACGAAGAGCACGTGAAAGATATTAATTATCTGACAACGCTTGCAGGTTTTATCCATTGGCAGATGACTGGTAAAAAGGTATTGGGCATAGGCGATGCATCAGGTATGCTCCCTATAGACCCGGTTACCAAGAACTACTCCGCTGAAATGGTGGCCAAGTTCGATGAGTTAATCGCTCCGAAGGGATATAACTGGAAATTGCTGGATATTCTTCCCAAGGCATTGCCGGCTGGTGAAAATGCAGGTTTCCTGACACCGGAAGGTGCTAAGATGCTCGATGTATCCGGTCATTTGAAAGCTGGAATACCGGTTTGCCCACCCGAGGGAGATGCAGGTACCGGTATGGTTGCAACCAATGCCGTTAAGCAGCGTACAGGAAACGTATCGGCAGGTACATCTTCATTCTCCATGATTGTATTGGAGAAAGATCTGTCAAAGCCCTACGAAATGATCGATATGGTTACTACTCCCGATGGAAGTCCCGTAGCCATGGTACATTGCAACAACTGTACATCCGACCTCAATGCATGGATCAATCTGTTCAAGGAATACCAGGAACTGCTGGGTATACCTGTAGATATGAACGAAGTATATGGAAAACTCTACAACCATGCCCTGACAGGCAATGCGGATTGTGGCGGCCTCATTTCATTCAATTACATCTCAGGCGAACCTGTAACAGGATTTGCAGATGGAAGACCGATGTTTGTACGTTCGGCCAATGACAAGTTCAGCCTTGCGAACTTCATGAGAACGCACTTGTATGCTTCTGTCGGTGTCCTCAAGATTGGTAATGACATTCTTTTCAAAGAGGAAAAGGTGAAAGTTGACAGAATCACAGGACACGGAGGTTTGTTCAAGACTAAGAATGTGGGTCAGAGAGTACTTGCTGCAGCATTAAATTCACCAATTTCCGTAATGGAAACTGCCGGTGAAGGTGGTGCCTGGGGTATTGCGTTACTGGGTTCATTCCTTGTGAACAACGAGAAGAAGCAACCTCTCGACGCTTTCCTGGATGAGCAGGTGTTTGGTGGAGATGCAGGTGTTGAGATAGCGCCTACAGCTGAAGATGTAGCAGGCTTTAACGCATACATCGAAAACTACAAAGCAGCACTGCCCATCGAAGAAGCAGCTGTGAAATTCAAAAAGTAATTCCTACTTCAAGGAATAAACGAATGTAATAGTAGAGGGAGAAACTTCGGCTGCCACGTGGGTGCTGTTGGCACCGGAGCAACTCCCTATACATTCGTTCTACAAGCTCGGACAATTCAGTGAATCCGGCAAAGCATCGTTACCAGCTCAAAAGAAGTACTCTCACCCGCTTAGGTGAAGCACCTTCGTCAGTAAGCAAATAATCTCTATACCTCAAATATAATATAATATGAAAACGATCCTTATTACTTACCTGTTCCTTTTTTGTTTTCTCCTGACCGGGAAAGCTCAAACCCAACAAGAAGTTTCCTATTTCCCTTTGCAAGATGTTAAGCTGTTGGAAAGCCCCTTCCTGCAAGCTCAACAGACTGACTTACATTACATCATGGCCATGGAGCCCGACCGCCTGCTCGCCCCTTTCCTGCGCGAAGCCGGACTGACACCCAAAGCGCCAAGTTATACCAACTGGGAAAACACCGGACTGGACGGACACATCGGCGGACATTACATTTCCGCACTCTCCATGATGTATGCCGCTACCGGAGACACAGCCATATACAATCGTCTGAACTATATGCTGAACGAACTACATCGTGCACAGCAAGCCGTAGGCACCGGATTCATCGGAGGAACTCCCGGAAGCCTGCAACTTTGGAAAGAAATTAAAGCCGGGAATATCCGTGCCGGAGGTTTCGACCTCAACGGCAAATGGGTACCCCTATACAATATACACAAGACTTATGCCGGACTGCGCGACGCTTACCTCTATGCCGGAAGCGACCTTGCCCGCCAGATGTTGGTGGCCCTCACCGACTGGATGATAGACATCACCGCAGGACTCACCGACCAACAAATGCAAGACATGCTCCGCAGCGAACACGGAGGACTGAACGAAACTTTCGCTGATGTTGCCGAAATCACAGGTGACAAGAAATACCTGGAACTGGCACGCCGTTTCTCCCATAAAGTAATTCTGGACCCTCTTGTGAAGGATGAAGACCGCCTGACAGGCATGCATGCTAACACACAGATACCGAAGGTTATCGGCTATAAACGTATCGCCGACCTTGCACAAGACCAGAACTGGGATCACGCCGCCCGCTTCTTCTGGAACACAGTGGTAAATCATCGTTCCGTCTGCATTGGTGGCAACAGTGTACGCGAACATTTTCATCCGGCAGACAATTTCACATCCATGCTCAATGATGTGCAAGGTCCGGAGACTTGTAATACTTACAACATGCTTCGCCTGACGAAGATGCTTTACCAGACTTCTCCCGACATTCGTTTTGCCGATTATTACGAACGTGCTTTATATAATCATATCCTTGCCTCACAACAGCCTACAAAGGGTGGATTTGTTTACTTCACCCCTATGCGTCCGGGACACTACCGCGTTTATTCGCAACCGGAAACATCCATGTGGTGTTGCGTCGGTTCCGGATTGGAGAATCACACCAAATACGGAGAGTTTATTTACGCCCATGCAAAGGATACGCTGTATGTAAACCTCTTCATCCCCTCCCGTCTGACTTGGAAAGATAAAAAGATAACCTTGGTACAGGAAACCCGTTTCCCCGACGAAGAGCAAATCAGATTCCGCGTGGAAAAGAGCAAGAAAAAAGCATTCAGCCTCAAACTCCGTTACCCCTCCTGGGCTAAAGGCGCCAGCGTTTCCGTTAATGGAAAAGTACAGGAAACGAATGCCCAACCGGGAGAGTACCTGACCATTCACCGCAAATGGAAAGCCGGAGATGAAATCACACTGAATATGCCCATGCAAGTTGCTTTGGAGCAAATACCGGATCGGGAAAATTTCTATGCATTCATGTATGGCCCTATCGTACTTGCCAGCCCCATAGGGACAGAGAATATGGACGGGCTTTATGCAGATGACAGCCGTGGCGGACACATTGCCCATGGCAAACAGATTTCCATGCAAGAAATACCGATGCTGGTAGGTTCCGCCGCATCTCTGCCCCAATCACTCCGGAAGATAAACGATGACTTGGTTGCATTTACTTATACCGGTAGTGTCTATCCGGCACAGAAAGAAGCGCTGAAATTGATTCCTTTCTTCCGTCTTCACGATTCCCGTTATGCTATTTATTTCCATCAGGTAACCGAAGCTGAAGTAGAAAGTATCCGCAAAGAAGTGGCATTGAGCGAACGTAAAGCAATGGAACTTGCCAACCAAACTGTAGATCTCATTTTCCCCGGTGAACAACAGCCTGAATCGGATCATGGCATTCTATATGAACAGGCAGAAACCGGAATCAATAAAGACCGTCACTTCCGACGTGCCAAAGGTTGGTTCAGTTATAACCTCAAAGTAAAAGAGGAAGCCAGCCAGCTGATGATCACTGTACGGAAAGAGGATTATACCAAGGTAGCCATCCTTCTTAACAATGAAAAACTGACCGTTAGTCCTACGATCAGCAAACCTGATAAAGAGGGTTTTATAACGATCTGTTATTCTTTACCCCAAAAGTTAAGTGCAGGCAGCTATCCGATACGCTTCAGTCCCGACGGAACAGAGTGGACACCTGCTATTTATGAGGTCCGCTTACTCAAATAATAACATTACGAACATCATATAACTAATAACCATTATGAGAAACAAACTATTATTCAGCAGCGTTCTTTTAGCTGCATCCGTATCGCTGTCCGCACAAAAGAGTGCAACGATCACGCTTCATGCCGACCAAGGCACACAAGTTATTCCCAAAGAAATTTACGGCCAGTTTGCCGAACATCTGGGCACCTGTATTTATGGTGGACTTTGGGTAGGAGAAAATTCGGATATTCCCAATATCAAAGGTTATCGCACCGATGTATTCAATGCATTGAAAGAACTCCAGGTTCCCGTACTTCGTTGGCCGGGTGGCTGTTTTGCCGATGAATATCACTGGATGGACGGTATCGGTCCGAAAGAGAACCGCCCCAAAATGGTAAACAATAACTGGGGAGGTACAATTGAAGACAACAGTTTCGGTACACATGAGTTCCTCAACCTCTGCGAAATGCTGGGTACTGAACCTTATATCAGCGGAAACGTAGGTAGTGGCACTGTAGAAGAACTGGCAAAATGGGTAGAATACATGACTTCCGAAGGAGACTCTCCGATGGCAAGACTTCGCCGCCAGAACGGTCGTGACAAAGCATGGAAAGTGAAATACCTCGGTGTAGGCAACGAAAGCTGGGGCTGCGGCGGAAGCATGCGTCCTGAATATTATGCTGATTTGTATCGCCGTTACTCCACTTACTGCCGCAACTACGACGGCAACCACCTGTTTAAGATTGCCAGTGGTGCCAGCGATTACGATTATAACTGGACTAAAGTCCTGATGGATCGCGTAGGCGGACGTATGAACGGACTCTCTCTCCATTATTACACCGTAACCGGCTGGAGCGGAAGTAAAGGAGCAGCCACTAAGTTCGACAAAGACGATTATTACTGGACAATGGGTAAGTGTCGTGAGATAGAAGATGTTATCAAAAAACACTGCGCCATCATGGATGAATATGATCCTAAAAAGCACGTAGCCCTCATGCTCGATGAGTGGGGTACTTGGTGGGATGAAGAACCCGGCACTATCCCAGGGCACCTTTACCAGCAGAATACCTTGCGTGACGCTTTCGTTGCCTCTCTTAGCTTCGACATCTTCCACAAATACACCGACCGTCTGAAAATGGCAAATATTGCCCAGATAGTAAATGTATTGCAATCCATGATCCTGACAAAAGGTAAAGACATGGTGCTGACTCCCACTTATTATGTATTCAAGATGTACAATGTACACCAGGATGCCACTTACCTCCCACTCGATCTGAACTGCGAGGTCATGGATGTACGCGATAATCGCAAAGTACCTATGGTAAGTGCCACAGCTTCTAAAGACAAGGACGGCAAGATCCACATCTCAATGTCTAATATCGATGCCGACAATGCACAGGAAATTACTATCAACCTGCCGGATGTAAAGGCTAAGAAAGCCGTTGGTGAAATCTTAACTTCTGCCAACCTGACGGATTACAACTCTTTTGAGAACCCTAATAATATAAAATTAGCTCCATTCAAAGAGGTAAAAATCAATAAAGGCGTACTGAAGATAAAACTACCAGCCAAGTCTATTGTTACTATAGAGTTACAGTAAATCAGTCGAAAAGACTTATTGTATTTTAAACAAGAAGCTAGCGGAAGTACAGCAAAAAAAGAGGCTCTTTCTTTGTTGCGAATTACGCATAAAGAGTTATCTTTGTCGCTGTTAAAATTAACAAGTGACACTTCAACCTGCTTTATTATAGTATTCAAATCAAATAAATATCAATATGAACGACAACAAACTTATGAACCGTGCAGCGGATAATATCCGTATCCTCGCTGCCTCTATGGTTGAGAAAGCTAATTCCGGTCATCCGGGCGGTGCCATGGGCGGTGCCGATTTTGTGAATGTACTCTTCTCTGAGTTTCTGGTGTATGATCCCGAAAATCCTGCATGGGAAGGTCGTGACCGCTTCTTCCTGGACCCGGGTCACATGTCACCGATGCTCTACTCTCAGTTGGCATTGGCAGGTAAATTCACACTGGATGAACTGAAGGAATTCCGCCAATGGGACAGCCCCACTCCGGGACACCCTGAACGAGACATCATGCGTGGTATTGAAAATACTTCCGGCCCGCTCGGCCAAGGCCATACTTTCGCAGTGGGTGCAGCTATCGCAGCTAAATTCATGAAAGCCCGTTTCGAAGAAGTGATGCAGCAAACCATCTACGCTTATATTTCGGACGGTGGTGTACAGGAAGAAATTTCTCAGGGTGCAGGCCGTATCGCAGGTGCACTGGGACTGGATAACCTCATCATGTTCTATGATGCCAATGACATCCAGCTTTCTACTGAAACCAAAGACGTAACCATCGAAGATACTGCCAAGAAATACGAAGCTTGGGGCTGGAAGGTGATCAAGATCAACGGTAATGATCCCGACGCTATCCGTGGCGCTTTGAACGAAGCGAAAGCAGAAAACGAACGTCCTACCCTGATTATCGGTCATACCGTAATGGGTAAGGGTGCACGCAAGGCAGATGGCAGCAGCTACGAAGCTAACTGTGCGACTCACGGTGCTCCTCTGGGTGGTGACGCTTACGTAAATACCATCAAGAACCTCGGTGGTGATCCGACAAATCCATTCGTAATCTTCCCCGAAGTGAAGGAACTGTACGCAAAGCGTGCTGCCGAACTGAAGGAAATTATGGCTAAGAAATATGCTGCAAAATCAGAATGGGCAAAGGCTAATCCTGAAAAGGCTGCCAAACTCGACCTGTTCTTCTCTGGTAAAGCTCCTGAAGTAAACTGGGCAGCTATCGAGCAAAAAGCAGGTGCTGCTACACGTGCTGCATCAGCTACCGTATTGGGCGCTCTTGCTACTCAGGTAGAAAACATGATCGTTGCTTCCGCCGACCTTTCAAACTCTGATAAGACAGACGGCTTCCTGAAAAAGACGCATGCTTTCAAGAGTGGGGATTTTACCGGAGCTTTTTTACAGGCTGGAGTGAGCGAACTTACTATGGCTGCCATTATGAATGGGATGATGCTGCATGGCGGTGTTATAGGAGCATGCGGAACATTCTTCGTATTTTCCGATTATATGAAACCCGCAGCACGTATGGCGGCACTGATGGAAGTTCCTGTAAAATATATCTGGACGCACGATGCTTTCCGTGTAGGAGAAGATGGCCCTACACATCAACCGGTAGAACAGGAAGCTCAGATTCGTTTATTGGAACAGCTTAAAAATCATCATGGTAAAAACAGTATGTTGGTGTTGCGTCCCGCTGATGGTCCGGAAACTAGTGTGGCATGGAAATTGGCAATGGAAAATACCGAAACTCCTACTGCTTTGATTCTTTCCCGTCAGAATATCAAAGATCTGCCTGCTGCTTCGGGAGATCGTTTCGAAGAAGCTTTGCAAGCGGCTAAAGGAGCTTATGTCGTGATTAAGGATGAAAATCCGGATGTCGTGTTGGTCGCTAACGGATCGGAGGTTTCTACTCTTGCAGAAGCTGCTCCGTTGTTGAATGAAGCAGGAATAAAAGTTCAAGTAGTTTCTGCTCCGTCCGAAGGACTTTTCTTCAATCAGTCGAAAGAATATCAGGAATCTGTAATTCCTTCAAACCTTCCGGTATTCGGACTTACGGCCGGTTTGCCTTCGACTTTGGCTCGTTTGGTAGGAAAGAACGGTGTCGTTTGGGGACTCGAACATTTCGGACATTCTGCTCCTTATCAGGTACTTGATGAGAAACTCGGATTCACGACCGAAAATGTTTTGAAACAGGTGAAGGCTTTGCTGAAGAAATAATTTATCTTTCATTTATCGGGATACGATAATTGACATAAAACAGAATACCCTCGAAATATGAAGATTCGAGGGTATTCTGTTTTTATTTAGTGGGATGGAATTTTTAAGAAACAAAATGTCGATCATTTTTGAGAAAATGGATGGGTAGTATTCTCGGATATTTTTTATGTATTTTATTGAAACGAGGGAATACTGGCAAAGTTTGATTACTTATTTTTTACTTAGGGAGAAAAGTATCCTGTTCGGTCTTATATAGGTAAATAAAGGCCGAATAGGATATTTATTTTATAGAGATAACCCTTTTTACATCTATTTTAATAA
>OMAY01000499.1_pt1 | contig 23123 bp, 16 predicted proteins | sample 1673611 | NCBI WGS metagenome assembly OMAY01 (sample SAMEA103958117, study PRJEB25191) | human gut metagenome | biome: human-associated habitat [ENVO:00009003]; feature: intestine environment [ENVO:2100002]; material: feces | place: Germany | collected 2013/2015
TCTACTGATGTCGGTTATAAAAAGAAAAAGCGTCTAGCTAAATCAGGAAAAGACACACCACAGATATGTTTCTTTCTTACCACACCCGCGTTTCTTTCTTTCCACAGCTGTGGTAAGAAAAGAACATTGCTGTGGAAAGATTAGTTTTTAGAGAAAAACAAGGTAGTACATCGCAGTTTTTTTCCTAACTCTTAGGTGTCATCTACGCACCATACTGCGACAATCAGTAGAAGCCTTTATCAAATCCACTTCTGTGCCCTACCCAAAGAACGCACAACGGCAGCAAACTCTTCCCGAGGAATGATAGCCTTATTACGTGTTTTCAAACGATTATTATAAACGGTCTGAGGTGAATAATGCAAGAATTCGGCAATCTTCACACTATCAGTGATACCTAAACGCACCAAAGCATAAATGCGCAATTCCGTATTCAGCAGCTCACCATCTTTTAGCACAATCTGCTCGTCAGGATGGAGCAAGGCATTGAAGTCACTTACGAAATCCGGATAAATGTGCAAGAAGATAGCATCAAAGTTATGATAGAACTCTTTCAACTCATTCTGTGCCATAGAATGAGTATCGGTCAATGCTTTCACATCCTCCAACTGGTTTGCCTTAAGCTTACGATTGATATTTTTCCGATACTCATCCAGCTTACTGATATAATTGGAACAAATGGAAAAGACATAACCTATGTATTCCTCCTTCACATAGTTGGATTCACGAAGCTGATTATTGGTATCCCTCAACTGTTCATTCAAAGAAGTAAGCTGTACATTCGTTTCTGCCACTTGTCCGTGCATTTTCGAAAGCTCTTCCACATGCTTATTCAAGCGGTTGTTTGCCTCATTCAGCTGTTGGCGCGACTGCTTCAACCGCTTCATCTGCTTGTATATATATAGGAAGGCAAACAAGGATATCAAGGACAAGACACTGACCAGTACCAAATACATACGTAACCGCGCTTCTTGCCTCTGATTACGTTCCTGATAGATCTGATGAATGGTGTCCTGCACCGCAGAGATGCCCACTACCCTCACCCGGTTCCGATATGCCAAGGCATTCTGCAAGCAGTAACTCATGTAGACATAAGCATGGTCAATATCACCCAAACTAAAAAGTACCCCCGCCAGCTCTTCCAACGAAGCAATATCTTTATTGGAGATACGTACATCGGCCATAGCAGAATATATCAGGTAAGTCAGATAATTTTCCTGCTCATCGGACTCGCGATAAAAGCAGGCCAGCACGTAAGCATTCATGGCATCGCGCCGAGTGTCGAATGCAGAATTAAGAATTCCCTTCTGCAAACGTTCTTTAAAAACATACATACTGTCCGTACCTTGTACTACCTGCCCTTTATACCACAAGAACAAGGGGTCTTCAGGGGTAAGAACCATATTCAAAGAGTCCTTGTAAACACGCTCCAACTGTGCATAATGTTCATGCAAAGTACCCATTTCACTACCGGTATACTGATTGAAATGCGAATACAGATACAACATTTGTCCGTAATAGTCCACTAACAATTCTTTGGGGAGCGAACCGCCCGAGACTCCGTCCAACTCATCCTGGGCTTCTTTCAACAGACCGGTGGCAGCCAACAGAAAAGACTTTTTTATCTTCCACTCCATCTGCCGGTATTTATCATTCTGCTTATAAACTATGTCCAAATTGCCTGCCACATAATTCATTGCAGAATCGGCATTATAGACACAATACTCATCATAAAGATTTTTATTCAGCCAATATCTCTCCTCCAAAGTACGCACATCCTTTCGCAACTTGTGCAACTGGGCAATCTTCGCCTCTTTAAGCATAGCAAACGTGTTTTTTTGCGCAATCAGAGAATCAAGACGCACCAGCAGTTCTTTTATCTTTTCACTGTAAGGTGCCGCATTCAGAAAGGTACACCCCATCAGCAAAAATAGTAAAGCTATGATTTTTCTTTTCATTTCTATTATCTATATAAGGCTGAGAGCACAAAGATAAATTAATCTATCTAAACATAAACTACCTCCACCCTAAAAAGTACATGAAATTTAAGAGATATTTCGACCGCTCAAAGCGACAAAACAGTATATACAGACCTCCTTCCATAGTGGCCGACCTTTACTTTACACAGTAATCAGCAAGAATACAACTTATTATATATCTGATATTTACATTTCACACAGACTTACTTCTCCATATTACCTGCCTATCGGACGAATAGGGTTGTCCGCTATCTTTGCAGCACAGAAAGAAAAGTGTACTATGGAAAACCACCAATCTCTATTAGGACATACTTTTCTAATAATAAATTAAATCTTTCAATTAAAGTACTATGAGAATGATTACAAGAAATCTTCTTACGCGGAGTTACAAGCTCCTTTTGACATTACTCGTACTGCTAATGTCAACAAATGCATTTGCCCAACGATTGACAGCTACGGGTAAAGTAACAGATGCTGCAGGCCTGGAGGTCATTGGCGCATCCGTATTGGAAAAGGGTACCGCCAACGGTGTTGTTACCAATCTGGACGGGGAGTTTTCCCTGAGTGTAGGACAGAATGCCACACTGGTAATATCCTTCATCGGCTACAAAACGATAGAGGTAAAAGCAACCACCAACATGAATATCACATTGCAGGAAGATAACGAACTGCTGGACGAAGTGGTAGTTATCGGTTATGGAAGTGTGAAGCGTAAAGACGTAACCACAGCCGTATCCACGGTTTCTACAAAGGATTTGGACCAACGCCCCATTGTATCGGCAGCCCAAGCCCTGCAAGGCAAAGCAGCCGGCGTGTCGGTTATGCAACCCAGCGGTGAACCGGGCGGAGGCATGAGCATCCGCGTACGTGGTACCACCTCATTCAACGGCAGCAACGACCCGCTCTACGTAGTGGACGGTGTGCCCGTGGACAACATCAACTTTCTCTCTCCCAACGACATTGAAAGTCTCTCTATCCTAAAGGATGCCTCATCGGCAGCCATCTATGGTTCGCGTGCAGCCAACGGTGTGGTACTGATTACGACCAAAGCCGGAGCAGAAGGCAATGCCAAAGTGGCACTGAACGTACAATATGGTATGACGAAAGTAGCCAAGAGCATGGATGCCCTGAATACAGAACAATACCGTGAGTTACAGGAAGAAATCGGGGCTGTCAACCCCGCTGCCCTTGAAGGTCTAACAGACCAGACAGACTGGTTTGATGAAGTTTACAAAACCGGACAGACCCAAAACTACCAGGTGTCCGTATCTAACGGAAACGAAAAGATGAAATACTTCCTCTCTGCCGGTTATCTGAATGAAAAAGGCATTTTGGAAGGCACGTACTTCAAACGATATAGCTTCCGTGCCAACATTGACAACCAGATACGCAGTTGGCTGAACGTAAGTGCCAATATCTCCTACTCCGACAATATCGGAAACACCGGCATCATTTCCGGTACGGGTGCCAACCGTGGCGGTGTAGTCCTCTCGGTTATCAACACACCGACCTATGCTCCTATTTGGGACCCTGAAAAGCCGAATCAATACAATAAGAACTTCTACGGGGTAAATATCATGAACCCGATGGAAAACCTGGCCCGCCAGAAAAACAACAAGAACAAGGAGAACCGCCTCATCGCATCCGGAGCCGCTACCATCAGCTTTCTGCCCAACCTGAAGTTGAAATCATCCGTAGCCCTGGACCGCCGTAACGGTGTAAGCACCACATTCCTCGATCCAATATCGACCACCGACGGACGCAACAGCTTCGGTACAGCCTCTGACAACCGGAATATGAATACCGTGTTGGTTTTCGATAATATATTGACTTACAATACCAATATCAAGAAGCACGGCATCGACGTAATGGCAGGTTCTTCCTATACCAAATCGGACTATACCAACAGCTGGATAAACGGCTCACATTTCCGGGACGATAAAATACAGACCCTGAACGCTGCCAATAAAATTTCATGGGACGGTACCGGAACAGGAGCTTCACAGTGGGCCATCTCTTCCTATTTCGCCCGTGTGTCCTACAACTATGACAGCAAGTACATGCTTACCATGAACATGCGTGCCGACGGTTCATCCAAGCTGCATCCCGACCATCGCTGGGGTATTTTCCCCTCCTTCTCGGCTGCATGGCGCATTTCGTCGGAAAAGTTCATGAAAGACATCGCTTGGATTGATGACTTGAAGCTCCGCGGTGGCTGGGGACAGACCGGTAACCAAAGCGGTATAGGCGATTACTCGTATCTGCAACGTTACAACATCAACCGCATACCCTGGTTTGAAGAAGGTAACGACCATGCAGTTCCCGGTATCAGCCAGGCCAACCTGAGAACAAGTGACCTGAAATGGGAAACTACCAACCAGACGAACATCGGTCTTGACCTGACTGTACTGAACAACAGACTAACCTTCAGCATGGACTACTATTACAAGAAAACTACAGACATGTTGATGAATGTAAGTCTGCCTGCTGGTGCGGCAGCAACCACCAGCATCACCCGTAACGAAGGCGAGATGACCAACAAGGGATTCGAGTTCGCCATCAACTCCCATAACCTGACCGGCGAGTTTTCTTGGGATACAGACTTCAACATTTCTTTCAATAAGAACAAGCTGACCAAGCTGTCATTGCAGAAAATCTATACAGCAGCAAGCAGTGCCGAGGTGGTGAAAGAAAATATCGTACGCAATGAGCCCGGACGTCCTTTGGGTGGTTTCTACGGCTACATCAGCGACGGTGTAGACCCCGAAACCGGTAACCTGATTTATCGCGACCTTAACGAAGACGGCAAGATTTCCACTTCTGACCGTACCTATATCGGCGACCCGAATCCCGACTTCATCTACGGATTGACAAACACCTTTACATGGAAAGACCTCAGCCTGAGCATCTTCATCCAAGGAAGCTACGGAAACGACATCTTCAATGTGTCCCGTATGGAAACCGAAGGTATGTATGACGGTAAAAACCAGTCAACGGAAGTATTGAAACGCTGGAGAATTCCCGGACAGATTACGAATGTCCCGAAAGCCAACTTCAACATCAAGAACTCCACTTATTTTGTAGAAGACGGCAGCTACCTGCGTGTCAAAGACATTTCACTCTCTTACAACATCCGTTGCCGCCAGTTCAAGAAATGGGGTATCAGCCGCGTACAGCCTTACTTTACCGCCAGCAACTTGCTGACCTGGACCAGCTATTCAGGTATGGACCCCGAAGTGAACCAATATGGCAACAGCGGTTCTGTACAGGGCATCGACTATGGAACTTACCCGCAGAGCAAATCATTCGTTTTCGGTATCAATGTTGAATTCTAAAAAAGGAAGAAATAACTTATGAAACTAAACCATATATATAAAAGTATAGCTTGCGGTGTATTGTTGGCAATGACCGCAACCTCATGTGACTTGGACTATAATCCGGTAGACACCTACTCGGATGTAACGGAAGGAGTGAACAAAACTGATGAAAAGCCTATTTTCAACAGTGTGCAAGACGTGGAAACTTCAATGGTAACCCTTCACAAAAAATTTCGTGACCGGCAGGAGCACTGGTATGTCGACAAACTGCTTATCGGTGACGCTCATTCCGATAATGCCTACGCCGGAACAACGGGGGCCGAAGTGGTGCCTTACGAAACCAACTCCATTGAAGGCTCTAATTCTGTACTAAAACGTGACTGGGACCGTTTCTTAGGCGACATTGCCGTTGCCAACCGCATCATCGTGGGCTGTGACCAGCTCAAGGCACTCAGTGAAAGTGAACGCGGCAAGTATCAGTCACAAGCCAAGATATTCCGTGCCATGGTCATGTTCGATATGGTACGCTTATGGGGTAACTTCCCGGTCATCACTACCGTGGGCGGTGACATTACCGAAGACAACGTAGAAGAAATGTACCCGACCTATTTTCCTCCACAGAATACGGCTGAAGAGGCTTACGCCCAAATAGAGAAAGACCTGACTGAAGCAGTGGAAAACCCCAACACACCGACAAACGACACATCAGACAAGAGCATACTTACCAAATCGGTGGCACGTGCCATGCTTGCCAAGGTCTATGCAGAAAAACCTCTGCGCGATTATGCAAAGGTTATCAAATATGCCGATGAACTTGCTGCCGACGGCTTCGACCTCGTGGAAGACTTCAGCGACCTTTGGGCGTATGATACGGAAAAAAAAGACTGCCGGGTACGCAATACCAAGGAGGCAATTCTCGAAGCCCACTTTCCTCCCGGCTCCGGCAACTGGTGTACTTGGATGTTCGGCCGTAACTTGAGCAACTGGGATGAAAGTTTCACCTGGGCCAAATGGATTACCCCTTCCCGTGACCTTATCCGCCTCTATGAAGAGCAAGGAGACACGAAACGTTACAATGAATCTGTTGTATGGTATGACTGCGGATGGAGCAACTATTATCCGGCAGACCATTATGCCTTCATGTACAAATGCCGCTCTGCGTTCAACAGCATTATCTATCTGCGATATGCCGATATCCTGCTCCTCAAAGCCGAAGCAAAAATTATGGGAGAGGCTCCCGACCTGAACGGTGCAGCCGACATCATCGACCGCATCCGCAACCGCGCCGGACTGGGCAAACTTCCACAAAGCACCCGCAGCAGTAAAGAAGCATTGCTCCAAGCTTATATGGACGAACGCCGCATGGAGCTTGCCTTTGAAGGACAGCGCTGGTACGACCTTTGCCGCCTCAATAAGGTAGAAGAAGTGATGAACGCCGTTTACGCCAAAGACAGCGGCCGCCATGCACAAGAAAATCTGTTCAATGAGAACTCCTATCTGCTGGCTATTCCCCAAGGAGCCATCGACCAGAACGAAAATCTGATACAGAACCCGGGCTATTAATACTAATGAGTAATATAAAAATCAATTGAATATGAATTTAAGAAATATATTCACTACCGCATTAGGCTACTTCACCATACTGGCAGCCTGCGGCAATGACAATGACAGTAACATCACCCCTACACCGGAACCCAAGCCAGACCAACCCACGGAAGAGGCAAAGGATGTTACCCTCTATGTAACGAACACCAGTCGTACTTATGATTTGACAAAGTCCGGGCTGGCCTTCGGCACCGGAAGCAACATGTCACCTTCTACCGTGACACTTGACCCTGCCACCCGCTATCAGGAAATGGACGGTTTCGGTGCAGCCATCACCGGCTCTACCGGTTACAACCTGATGCAGATGACACAAGAGAACCGCACGAAGTTTCTGACTGAAACATTCTCGGACAAAGAAGGCTATGGCTTCAGCTATGTACGTATTGCCATCGGTTGTTCCGACTTCTCATTCAGTGAATTCACTTGCTGTGACGAAAAGGGGCTTGAGCACTTTGCCCTTCCGATGGAAGACACCAAATATGTGATTCCTATATTGAAGGAAATTCTGGCAATCAATCCTGCCGTCAAAATAATTGCCGCTCCCTGGACATGTCCGAAGTGGATGAAAGTGAAAAGCCTGGAGGAACGTGTACCCTTTGACTCATGGACCAGCGGACACTTGAACCCCGAATATTACAGAACGTATGGCGACTATTTCGTAAAATGGATACAAGCTTTCGAAAAGGAAGGCATCAAAATCCACGCTGTGACTCCGCAGAACGAACCGCTGAACCACGGTAACTCAGCATCCTTGTTCATGGGATGGGAAGAAGCCCGTGACTTCATCAAGACCGGCCTGGGCCCTGCCTTCAAAGAAGCCGGAGTTACTACAAAGATTTATGTTTTCGACCATAACTACAACTACGACAATCTGGCCGACCAAAAAAGTTACCCTACCAAGATTTATGATGATGCGGAAGCCTCACAATACATTGCGGGCGCTGCCTACCATAATTATGGCGGTAACCGTTCTGAGTTGCTGAATATCCACAAACTCTATCCCAACAAGGAACTGCTTTTTACGGAAACCTCCATCGGTACTTGGAACTCCGGTCGCGATTTGGAAGCACGCCTGCTTAACGATATGGAAGAAATAGCATTGGGAACAGCCAACAACTGGTGCCGCGGCACCATTGTGTGGAATCTGATGTTAGACAGTGACCTGGGACCGGTAAGCCCCTCAGATGGTTCTTGCAAGACCTGCTACGGTGCAGTGGATATTGACAATACAAACTATTCTAAAATTGTCCGTAATTCCCATTATTACCTTATCGGGCACATGTCTTCAGTCGTGAAACCGGGAGCTGTACGTATCGGAACGACCGGTTACACAGCCAACGGAATCACCTACTCCGCCTTCGAGAATACGGACGGTACCTATGCATTCGTATTGGCAAACAACAATGCAGATGCCAAGCGAATCACCGTAAGCGACGGCACACACTACTTTTCCTACGAAGTTCCGGCCAAAGCAGTCGTTTCTTACCGTTGGAAAAAATAAAACTAATAATTTAAACAGAAGATTATAATGAAAAGCTTAAAATACTATCTAATGGCATTGGCAGGCATAGCCATGCTGAATGCTTGCAGCGATGACGATCCGGTTCCCGGCAACCCGACAATGGACTTTCAGGCAGAACCTTCTTCAGCCTTGTTCGGAGACAGTCTGCCTTTTACAATCAAGGCATCGGACGCAGATGTACCCCTTTCCACGTTAAAAGCGCGGTTATACTTCAGCGACGAAATGGTGTCAGAGACTATAATCCGTACAAAAGTAAACGGTCAAGACTATACCGGGAAAATATATGTTCCCTATCTGGCAAATATTCCCAACGGAACAGCTACATTGAAGTTCATTCTGCAGAACATCAATTTCACAATTACAGAGAAAAGCTATGACGTGGCGCTGAGTCGTCCGGACTTCCCCTACCTAACTCTGATTTCCGGAGACCAAGAATACCGCATGGAAAAAGTCGCAGCCAATCAGTATAGCGTGACCGGTGAATTTGCACAAAAAGTGAAAGGTTACATCAAAGCTCCTAAAGTAGGCGCCAACGGGAATGAAATCAACTTCGGATGGAGCAACGGTGCCATTACACAAGGTACCTCCAGTGAAATTACCTTCTCCAATCTGTCAGCTGGAGAATATTCCATCTCCTTCAATACGTTGACTTATGCAGCCGCTCCTTTCGTGAAACTACTGCTGAACGGTTCTGAAATGGAGATGGTGGATGATGACCATTACAGCATCGACCTCAATCTGAAGCAAGGGGACAACATCACTGCAGACATTCCCAACTTCGACCAATATTGGATAGACCCCGACTTCTTCGAAAAGAATGAAGACGGTTCGCTGAAGTTCCTGCCCATCGATGGAACTTATCGCGTCATTGCCAACCTGGCCCTGAATTATCTGGAAGTATTGAAAATGAACGGAACAAGCACCGCCACTCTGAACGATGACGGAACCGGCGCCCTTTGGATTATCGGTGACGGTATCGGTAAACCTTCCGTAGCGACCAATGCCGTAGGTTGGACTACAGAAAAAGGTCTCTGCATGTCACAGATTGAAGCGAAGAAGTATCAGGTAACAGTAGTAGCGGGAGAGCAAATCAAATCTGATGACATCAACTTCAAGTTCTTCCACCAGCAAGGTTGGGGAGGTGAATATAAAAACGATGCCTTGTCTACCACCAGTGACTTAGTATTTATAGGTGACGGTACCAACGGACGTGATGCCGGCAACTTGGGCCTCGTAGAAGGCAAAAGCCTGGAAAACGGTGTCGCTTACCGGTTCACAGTTGACGTAACGGCAGGTGTCTCTTCGGCAGTTCTGACAGTAGAAAAGGTAGAAAGATAGACGGATAACGCAGAAGATTAACTAAATGAGAAAGGGGCTGGCTCTATAAAAGAGTTCAGCCCCTCTTGTTTATGCAGAATATATGTTCCGGATTTAGCTTAAACCTTCTTTCGCCTCTTCTTGTGGAATACGTATCGAAGTGTAAAGCTCAAGAATGGCGGCTATCGTCAGAGACACAATCCATTCATTGCCCCTTGTAAAGAGCATGAATGCCCCCGTAAGCACCAGCAAAAGCGCACCGAATATTTGCTGTCGGCGCAGGCGTTTGACAGTGGGACTTTTACATTTGGACGGAGAATTAATTTGGGCCAAAGCAACCATCGTAGCGCCGATAGTATATATATAAGGTGAAAGAGGCCAGCCCGTGATATAAACGGCAGCTCCTGCCAAGAGCATCACGGCCCCTACTGCGAAAAGGGCGGGTATCAGTTGTTTCATTCTTCTATATCTTCTTCAAATACATAAATATCCTCATTGGGCTTTTTCATCAGATACTTCTCACGGGCAATCCGTTCGATGGCACCGGAGTCGACGGCAAGCTCATTGAGCCGTTCGGTATTCTCCTCGTATTCCTTGCGGTACTTTTCTATTTCATCGCGCAGACGGCTTTCTTCCCGGGCGTAACCCAAACGGCGTACAACACTGTTCTCATCCAGGAACCCGATAATTACAGCAAACAACGCAAGCGTAATCAGATATTTATGCTTGCGGACAAAAGACCAAAGAGAAGCAAGTTTATCCATCTCGTTATCTACTATTTAGCAATTTATCATTCATGATGGAGCTTGTCCATCATATAACTTCACGTCACAAAGATAAGAGGAATAACCGAAAGATTTCTTTTTTTTGTGTACATTTGCACAAAAAGCAAAGAATATCCCAAATATGGAAAACTATATCGTATCTGCACGGAAATATCGTCCCTCGACCTTTGAGTCCGTAGTAGGCCAACGTGCACTGACCACTACCTTGAAGAATGCCATTGCCACCGGAAAACTGGCGCATGCCTATCTTTTTTGCGGTCCAAGAGGCGTGGGAAAAACAACTTGTGCCCGTATCTTTGCTAAAACAATCAATTGCATGAGCCCCACAGCAGACGGTGAAGCATGTAACCAGTGTGAATCCTGTACTTCCTTCAATGAGCAGCGCTCCTACAATATCCATGAGCTGGATGCCGCCTCAAACAACTCTGTGGATGACATCCGCCAATTGGTGGAGCAGGTACGCATTCCACCTCAGATAGGCAAATACAAAGTATATATCATTGACGAGGTACATATGCTGTCCGCCTCGGCTTTCAATGCTTTCCTGAAAACACTGGAAGAGCCTCCACGCCATGCCATATTCATCCTTGCCACTACCGAGAAGCACAAGATATTGCCCACCATCCTTTCACGCTGCCAAATATATGATTTCAGCCGGATTGGTGTGGAAGATACCGTAGCACACCTCGCATATGTCGCCTCCAAAGAAGGTATCACTGCTGAACCGGAAGCGTTGAATGTCATTGCCCTCAAAGCAGACGGCGGTATGCGCGACGCACTATCCATCTTCGACCAGGTGGTAAGCTTCACCGGAGGACACATCACCTATAAGAGCGTGATTGAAAACCTCAATGTGCTGGACTATGAATACTACTTCAAACTAACCGGATTCTTTCTTGAGAACAAAATCAGTGACGCGTTGCTATTACTGAATGATGTGCTCAACAAAGGCTTCGACGGCAGCCACTTCATCACCGGACTTTCATCCCACCTGCGCGACTTGCTTGTCAGCAAAGACCCGGCGACACTGCCGTTGCTTGAAGTGGGCGCAAGCATCCGCGAACGTTACCAAGCACAAGCACAGCAATGCCCCCTCCCTTTTCTTTACCGTGCCATGAAGCTCTGCAACGATTGTGACCTGAACTACCGTGCCAGTAAAAACAAACGGCTACTGGTAGAGCTCACTCTGATACAAGTGGCACAACTGACCGCCGAGGAGGACGACGGTGCCAATGGGCGCAGCCCTAAACAAGCTATAAAACCCATATTCACGCAGCCTGCCGCCGCTCAGCAGCCACAGGCCACTGCTGCCATGCCCCAACAAACCGTACAGCCGGCAGTACAGACAAACAGCACTCCCCAACCTGCTGCCACGCAGCATAGTAATGCAACAACTCCACATGCCACACCTGCTGCCGTATTAATGGCGCAAGGGAGAGAAGAGAAAAAAATTCCGGTCATGAAAATGTCCGGATTAGGGGTCTCCATCAAACGCCCCCATATAGAAGAGGAACAAAGAAACCCTTCATCTAACCCTACTGCCGCCCACCAAGCAGCACAACCGGAAGAAGACTACATCTTCAATGAAAGGGATTTGAACTATTACTGGCAGGAGTATGCCGGACGTATGCCCAAGGAGCAAGTAGCCATTGCCAAGCGCATGCAGAACATGCGCATCACTTTAATAAATGACACAACTTTTGAGGCTGTGGTAGACAATGAAATCGTTGCCAAGGAATTTACCGGCATGATACCCACTCTGCAAAATTACCTACGTACCCGGCTAAAGAACCGCAAAGTCACCATGACTGTCCGGATTAGTGCTCCTACTGAAAAGGTACGTGCCTATGGACGCGTTGAAAAATTCCAAATGATGGCACAAAAGAACAGTGCACTATTACAACTAAAAGAAGAGTTTGGTTTGGAACTCTATTAATCCCTTCCAATCGCCTGCATAAAGTTGCTAACAAATTGAGTATAAAGGATAAAAAAAAGCATCTATTTAATTTTTTATTTATTCATTTATATTTATTTTTGCCAATAATAAACAAAAGAGGCAAACAAACATTTGAGAACAAAAATGATTATATGGATGCTATTGGGGCAGATACTGTATACTTCTGTCTTATCAGCACATACAATAGCCAATCAAGAAAAGCAGAGTATTCTGCAATCATTGGTCAAAAGACAAGTTCTCTATGATGACTCCATATCCATAGACAGTGTCATTGCGTGGAGCGAGCAACTTCTTCCCACCCAACAATCAAATGAAGATAGAACAACGTATTTTCTATTACAACTTCAATTGGCCAATGCCTATACATTGCGCGGCGATATCAGCTTAGCGACGAACCGGGCACAACTTATGTACGAAGAAGCTAAAGCAACAGACTACCAATTTGGTATGGTAGTGGCCAACCAAGCCATCGGAGACGCCTATAATACAATAGCCAACATGGGGGATAAAGCCCTGGAATCATACCAGGATGCTTTGACTGAACTATCCAACATTTCAGACCAGCATCCATATAGGGCACAGCTTCTTTTAAAAATGTCCAACGTTCTGCAACGGAAAGGACGTCTGGAAGAAGCGGAAAAAATCCTGGAAGAGCTGGAGAAAATATTATATCAGGAGCCTGACTACCCGACAGACTTCTTTTTCTGCATCGAAAAGACGAATTTTGCCATTTCCCATGGACACCTCTCACAAGACTATCTTGATGAAGCAAACATCTGGCTCCACAAAATGGACTCCATTTACCAACTGCACCCAGAGAAGTTCTATCGGTTTCACTTGGATTATACCACTGCCGCCTACTATAGAGCCATGGGAAATTGGGACAAACAATACTGGAAACAAGCTCTGGACATCTACTCCAAATTGCAAGCAGAATACTCCGGTAATAAGCGCTCCACGTATTACCGCTGGACTTCGCTGGAAAAAATCTATCTCTGTAAAATACAAGGCATGGCCATGGAAGCCTGCCGAATCTACCAGGAATTGTATCCTCCTATAGATACACTCGCTTCACAAAGCTATATCCGGCAAATCAATACGATAAAGGCAAAATACCAGGTAGATAAGGCAGAGACGGCCAGCAATAACGAATACAATAAAATCATAACCAGCATATTGGTAGGAACGATGGCATTAGTAACGTTATTTGTTCTACTTGCCATCCTACTCAAAAGGCAACGGGAAAAGGTGAAACTCTCCACCCAAAAACTGGCAACATCACGGATAAATGCCGAAAATGCCATGCGTGCAAAAAGCGTGTTCCTCTCGAACATGAGCCATGAAATCCGTACCCCACTCAATGCATTATCGGGCTTTTCATCCCTATTGACGGAAGAGGGACTGGACGATGAGACACGCCGTCAGTGCAATGAAGTTATCCAACAGAACTCAGAACTATTGCTGAAGCTTATTAACGACGTGATAGATCTATCGAGTCTTGAATTCGGCAAACTGCAATTCTGTATTGCACAACATGATGCCGTAAGCATCTGCAGAAACGTGATAGATACCGTGAACAAAGTGAAACAGACACAAGCTGAACTTACATTCACCACCGAGCTGGAAGAAATGCCCATCGAGACTGACGACTCACGCCTGCAGCAAGTCCTGATTAACCTACTGATAAATGCTACCAAATTTACCCCACAAGGCAGCATTGTCCTAAAGCTGGAAAAAGAAACGGACGACACCGTACTATTCACCGTAACAGATACCGGTTGCGGCATTCCCAAAGACAAGCAAGCCAACATTTTCCAACGTTTTGAAAAGCTGAATGAGAATGCTCAAGGCAGTGGGTTGGGGCTCTCCATATGCCAACTTATCATAGAGCATATCGGCGGACAAATATGGATTGATTCAGAGTATGCCGAAGGCTCACGCTTCTGCTTCACCCACCCCATAAGCCAGACAGGCAGAAAGGAGAATAAGAAATGAAACAGATATTTACATTGCTCATTGCCTTATGCTGGCTGTTACCGTCCGCACACGCAGATGTGCGACGGACAGAAGCCAAGGATAGCCTGCTACGTATATATCTTGCCTCCCCAGCCGATACCACCAGATTGGAAACCCTATATCAGATAGCACTGCTTGACCAACTGTCACCGACATTCATCTATTACGAGAACAAATTACTGGAAGAGGCCATCGCCCAGAAAAATATACTTTACCAGAGTGCGGCCATATATGCGCACATTATTTATTACTACAACCTATTGGACCAAAAACATGCAGAACAATGGCTGAAGAGGCTCGAACAGTTGTCTGAAGAGCACAACTACTACCGTCATTACTTCAGAGGCAAAAAGATGATGATAGAATTCTATGTCATCAGCCAGAAGATTGAATTAGCCCTCAAACAAGCACAAGACATGTACGACAAGGCTCAAAGTCTTGGCAACCATGACGGTATGCGCGAAGCATGCCTATGCCTGATGACTGGATATTTCAATACCTTACGTTACAAAGAAGGAATCACCTACCTAAACAAGGCTTTTGAACTGACAAGTCCGGATTCCTCCCTTGCCACTCAGATTGATTTATTGACAAAAGCGGTACTGGCTTACTCATATCTGCATGACAATGACAACATGTTCCGGTATCTGGAGGAACTCAACAATGCAAAAAACAGATTGCAGGAAGAAGGCACCACCGTACTGACAAACGGCTATACCAATTTGTATCTGCTCATAGATTTACAATACGCCCTTTACTATACCCGCCTTCAACGTCCTGCGGAAGCATGGGAATATTTGCAGAAAGCAGAGCGGCATCTCAGTACATCTTCATTTCTTCCTTATCGGTTGATACGTTTGGCAGCATATGCCGAATATTACCAACTGACAAAAGAATACGACAAAGCTTTGGTTTATTTAGAAGACGCCATTGAACTTGTAACCCCTATTTCACTGGATGATGCCATGATTTATGGACTTCAGAAAGCGGATATATTAGTAAAGATGGGGTTTCCGGACGACGCACTTCCTGTCTATAAACAAATAACCAAGGCAAAAGATTCGTTATATACAGTATTCTCCACCTCACAGATAGAACAGATACAAAGCCTATATAATATGGACCAACTGCTTTTCCAAAAAGAACAGCGGCAAGCCACTTTTCACCGTATCTGTCTCGTTACCTCCATCATCATCATTATAGCCTTGTTACTTTTCAACCTACATATGTATAGAAGCAGGAAGCGGCTGCAACAAGATGAGAAGGAAATGCGTAAATTGGCAATTATTGCCGAAGAAGCCAACGAAATAAAAAGCCGTTTCCTTGCCAATATGAGTTATAATATCCGTATCCCACTGAACAATGTAGTCGGTTTCTCCCAACTGCTTTCCACCGACAACGAGCTGGATGAAGAAGAGCGAAAAGAGTATTCCTGTATTATCCAAGCCAATTCGGGTGAGCTTATCCAACTGGTAAACGACGTATTGGACCTCTCACGCCTGGAAGCGAATATGATGAAATTTCAATTGCAGGATTGTAATGTAAAAGAATGGTGCAACGAACTAGGTTGTCTAATACAAATGCGTAGTGAAGGCCGTATCCTCCTGGAACTACAAGTGGAGGTAGGAGATGTACGTATCCATACCGACGTCAACCGCCTTACACAAATAGTGACAAGTATGCTGCTTTATCCGAACGACTGCAAAGAAACACGCAAAGTCAGCATGTTCTTGGTCAACCATCCGGACAAACACATCATCGCATGCCGGATAGAGAACAGTCCTATAGCCGATTCCAGGTTTGCCTCTCAAAAAGTATCAGTGCAACAGAAAATCAACCAGTTGTTCTTTGAACATTTCAAAGGTACCTATCAAACCGAGAATGTCGAAGAAGGAGAAATCGCAGTGATTACTTTTACCTATCCGACTCTTTCTTAAAAGTTGAAAATCGGCTTAAGCTCCAGCTAAAGCCAATAGTATCAGAGCAATTCGTTTACGAAATTCAAAAACGAACATTTTTCAGTCTCTGCGGTATGCTGTGTCGCTTTCTCGACTCCTTATTTAGACGACATACAAATTATACGTTTTTAATCAAGATTGATAGCAAGTAATAAAGAAAACCACTATTTTTGCCAAACGAATTAGTACTAATAATAATTTAAATCTAAAAGAAAATGGCTTACGTAATTAGTGACGATTGTATTGCTTGCGGAACTTGTATCGACGAGTGTCCGGTAGGCGCTATCTCTGAAGGTGATAAGTATTCTATCGACCCTGAAGCATGTACAGAATGCGGTACTTGCGCAGATGTTTGTCCTTCTGAAGCAATTCACCCGGGAGCATAATACAATCCTATTCAGAAAAGATAAAGGGATACACCGTTGCTGGTGCATCCCTTTTTTCATATACGTTCCGTCCTCATTCAGCGTGTCGGCTGATGCATCCCAGCCATCAGCAAGCCATTCTGACGGGCATAATCCAAATAGTATTTACGGTTCTTGACAGCCATTTCCGGATTCATATCATAAGAAGCACAGAAGTCTGGACGCACCAACTGGAGAGCTGCTCCATGCATCAAATCGCCCACAACGAGAAAACCACCCAGCTGATAGACCGTATGACCGGGTGTATGCCCTTCGGCATTCAAAGCTACTACCCCCGCCGGCAACGTATCACCATATTCGAACAAATGCAACCTGTAAACCGACATCGTAGCAACAACCTTTGCCTTCTGATCGTCGGGCATCTGCATCCAACCATCGTATTCCTGGCGCGCAACATATACTTCAGCATGCGGGAATACAGCACTGTCAGCCTTCACCATTCCCCCTATATGATCGAAATGCAAATGGGTCAGGAATAAACAGTCAATATCGGCAGGCGATAAACCAGCGGCCTCCAATCCCTTCATCAGACGGCTGTCGGGCGCTCCCATCCCCGTATCAAACAAAATATGCTTTCCATCAGCTTCCACCAGAAAAGCACTGACTGACGAAGGTATTCCATCAGCTATTCCCAAACTGTCAACCAACTGTTGCGGCACATCGCCAAACAGACTTACCGGCATCAGCCGTTCTTTAGCATTATCACGTATCCACGTCAGTTTCACTCCATCATGTTCCATCATAGTAGTGTCCATACAAACAAACAGAGCTTGTTCTTCACTCTCTGCTGCTGCTTTTTTCTGCGCACCACTGCCACAACTGCTTCCCATCAAAGAAGCAGCCAGCACACCAGCCAATAAATACAAACTTCTTTTCATAATCACTGCTATTTTAGTCAATCTATGTTCTTTTTATCCATTAGTCCAGACAGTCACGCAAGCAAAACCAGAATAAGAATACGGCTCAACCTCATCCAATATTACTGTCTTCCAATATAAAAACAAAGATAAAAGAAAAATCCTCTTGCCGTACCCGAGAAAGGAATCCAGCAAGAGGATTTATAATAATTATTTGTATAACTACAGCTTACTTCAGTGCAGCCAATGCTTCCTTGATGCGGCGAATAGCCTCAACAATGTTTTCATCGCTAGTAGCATAGCTCATACGGATACAATCGGGCGCACCGAAAGAAGTTCCGCCTACACAAGCCACGTGACCTACTTCGAGCAGGTACATAGCCAAATCATCGGAAGTATTGATTTTACGGTCACCAGCCGACTTTCCAAAGAACGAACTACATTTGGGGAAGAGGTAGAAAGCACCTTCGGGAACATTCACTTCGAAGCCCGGTACTTCCTTAGCCAGCTTCACAATAAGATCGCGACGGCGTTGGAAAGCCTGACGCATCTCTTCTACCGGAGCTTGCGTACCTGTGTAAGCTGCTTCGGCTGCTTTCTGCGATACAGAGCAAGGACCTGAAGTATACTGTCCCTGCAACTTGTTCACGCCTTTTACAATCCATTCGGGACCGGCAATGAAACCGATTCTCCATCCGGTCATTGCATACGCCTTCGACACACCGTTCACGATAATCACACGGTCATGGATTTCAGGGAATTGGGCAATGCTTTCGTGCTTGCCGATGTAATTGATGTGCTCGTAGATTTCATCTGCTATCACATATACCTGAGGATGCTTTGCCAATACTGCTGCCAGGCCGGCCAACTCTTCTTTGCTGTAAACAGAGCCTGTCGGATTAGACGGTGAACAAAGAATAATAGCTTTGGTCTTGGGGGTAATAGCTGTTTCGAGTTGAGCCGGAGTGATTTTAAAGTCTTGTTCGATACCGGCTGCTACAATCACAGGAGTACCGTCTGCCAGTTTTACCATTTCAGGATAACTTACCCAATAAGGAGCCGGAACGATAACCTCGTCACCGCTGTTGACTAAAGCCATGATGGTGTTGCAAACCGATTGCTTGGCTCCGTTGGCACAAGAAATTTGCGTTGCAGTATAGTCCAGTCCGTTTTCATTTTTCAGCTTGGCCACAATAGCATTGCGAAGTGCAGGATATCCCGGCACGGGAGAGTATCTTGAGAAGTTATCATCTACTGCTTTCTTCGCTGCTTCTTTGATATGGTCGGGGGTATTGAAATCCGGTTCACCCACGCTCAGGTTAATTACATCAACTCCTTGAGCTTTTAACTCACTACTTTTTTGTGACATTGCCAGCGTTGCTGATGGAGACAAACGATTCAGGCGGTCTGATAATTGGTTCATTGCTATTGTTTTTTATGTGTTTAAGTTTACTTGCTGCAAAATAAGTTATTATATCTCAATTATGAAAGTGAATCGGGCAAAATCATATTAAAAAAGATATGATTTTGCCCGATATGTAGAAATATTATTTGCTAAAGTGTAAAGTGTGCCCCATTCTGTCTTTTTTTGTTTTCAGATATCGTTCATTGTATTTATTGGGCGTTGTTTCGATGGGGATGTTTTCTACTACAGATAAGCCGTAGGATTCCAAACCGACTCGTTTTACGGGATTATTAGTGAGAAGACGCATTTTGGTGATGCCGATACTGCGTAGTATTTCGGCTCCTACACCATAGTCGCGTTCGTCGGCCTGATGACCGAGACAGATATTGGCATCCACGGTGTCCATACCGTCTTCTTGCAGTTTATAAGCTTTCATCTTTTCCATCAGACCGATTCCTCTTCCTTCCTGATTCAGATACACTACTGCTCCTTTGCCTTCTTTTTCTATCATTTGGAGAGCCTTGTGCAGCTGCTCGCCGCAATCGCAACGCATGGAACCGAAAATATCACCGGTGGCGCATGAAGAGTGTACGCGTACCAATACCGGTTCTCCTTCTTTTATTTCGCCTTTAATGATGGCAATATGTTCCAAGCCGTTGCTTTTCTGACGGAAAGGAATCAGACGGAAGTGACCGTATTCGGTAGGCATGTCTACTTCTACACCTTTTTCTACCAGGGATTCACTTTTCAGGCGATAAGCAATGAGGTCACGGATGGCAATGATTTTCAGGTTAAACTTTCGGGCCTTTTCAATCAGCTGAGGCATACGAGCCATCGAGCCGTCTTCGTTCATTATCTCGATAAGGGCTGCAGCAGGCTGAAGTCCTGCCAGACGTGCCATGTCGACAGCCGCTTCAGTATGTCCCGCACGTCTCAATACACCTTTATTTTGTGCATACAAAGGATTGATATGTCCCGGACGTCCGAAAGTAGCGGAAGTTGAATTTGGGTCAGCCAATGCCTGAATCGTAGCGGCACGGTCATGAGCCGAGACGCCGGTTGTGCAGCCTTCCAATTTGTCGATGGTGACTGTGAAAGGAGTTCCTAATATAGAGGTATTGTTACTAACTTGTTTTTCAAGTTCCAACTCGGCGCAACGCTCCAATGTAATAGGGGCGCATAGCACACCGCGACCTTCTTTTAGCATGAAGTTCACTTTTTCGGGAGTTATCTTTTCGGCAGCGATAATGAAGTCACCTTCGTTTTCACGGTCTTCATCGTCTACTACAATGATAAATTTACCTTCACGGAAGTCTGCTATTGCTTCTTCAATGGTATTCAGTTTGAAATCTTCCATAGTCAAATTATAAATGATTCATTTTTTATTCTATCTTGAATTTCGCGGCTGGTCTTTATGATATTCTTCAAATCTTTGTCCAGTCTTAGGCGGAAGCGCCAGATACGGAAATAAAAGAATACACCTATTGGGAATATGAGACCTGCCGGCAAGTTCAGCCATCGGTTGTCGAACGGACTCTTGTGAGCCTTAGTAGACAGGATGGGGTATTTATTCATAAAGTTCAGCAATGTGCCGTCTTTACTATTCGAAAGTTCTTCTATGAGATGCTCCATTTTCTCGCTGATTCTGGCAATTTTATCGTCATGTCCGCTATTGGTGAATATACGATAATAATTGGGAGCACCTGACAATTTATGTTCGGTATCATATATCTGACATTCATTACACAAGTCATCGAGCCGGGCCAGGATATTCGGATAATCCGGGTCTTCTATGATAACTTCTTTTTTAAATACATGGCGTGACGGACGTAACCCCAACAGCATGCGGAAGAAGTTGATATATACTTCGGCATTGAACACCACAGAATCATTATTGGACTTGTAGGTGAAGAAAGCACCTAATGGTGCCAAAACCAGCGTACTCATCCATACTCCCAATACCATATCCATTTCACCACTTTTTGCCACACGCGTAGCACCGGAGTCAATGATATAATAGATTACGAAAATCAATACGGAAATAACCACCGGCATACCCAATCCGCCTTTTCGGATAATAGCTCCCAATGGTGCGCCGATGAAAAAGAAAATCATACAACTAAGTGAAAGAGTGATTTTCTTGTGCCAGTCTGCTTTGTGCTTGCGGATATTGTTGTCTACATCCGTGGTAGGGTAACTTTTCATGTTCCATTCCGAAGCAAGAGATTCAGCTCTCTCGGCAGCATTGCCCAGCGTTTTATCCTTTTCGGATAAAGTATACGAGCTGAATAAACTGTCTGCGTTAATAATGGTCATGTGGCTTTCTATCATTTTGACAGAGTCCTTCTTGGTCAAATCAATGTCTCGGTAAGCAGACGATTTAATTTCCGAATAGAGGCTTCGTCCGATACTGTCTCCCCGAAAAGTCAAAGAGTCAATAGAATGACTGATTTCTACCATGTTTTTGCTGTCCGAACGGTCGCTAAGGAAACTTCCGTCAACCATGTTGAAACCTCCGTCGAATTCAATAATAGTATGTTTTTCTCTGAAAGTTTCGCGTCGGTAGGGAACATTATTCGAAGAAATGCTTTGCGATTTCAAATTCTCAAACTGTTCACCATTATATAAATGAAGATAAAGATGCTGTTTGTCGGCAGTCATCTCCATCTTGCCTTCTGAAGCCCAAATGATATGTGCATTCTCAAATCCATCGGAGAAGTTGTAGATGAGTATATCTTTCAACATTCCTGTTTTGCGGTCTTTCTGCTTTACATATATATTATATCCTTCGATTTCATCATAAAAGACTCCTTCCGGGATGTCAAGTTCTGGTGAAGTCTGCTTCATGGATACCAATAATGTCCACAATTTCATCTGGGCTTTTGGCGCAACTACATTCTGAAAGTAGAAAGAGATACAACTGAGAAACAGACAGAAAAATACGAGGGGACGGATAATTCGCAGCAGAGGGATACCTGCTGCTTTCATAGATAGCAATTCATAGCGTTCTCCGAAATTGCCGAATGTCATCAGTGCAGCCAACAGGATGGCTAAGGGTAATGACAAGGGTATCAATGTAAGGGCCGAGTAAAAAAAGAACTGAGCCAATACACTCATCTCCAGACCTTTTCCCACCAATTCATCTACATATCGCCATAAGAACTGCATCATGAAGATGAAGAGACAAATGAAAAAAGTTCCAATAAAGAGCATCAAAAAGCTCTTAAGGATAAATATATCTAATTTTTTTATGCGTAGCATTATTCCATTTTGTGCAACTATCAAGGTACAAAATTAGCATAAAAAATGGAGAGCAGAGTTATGTTTTGAATATTTTTAAAGAATTACAGTCCACTTACTCGTTTCAACTTTTCTATTTCAGAGTCCCACAGTTCTTTAACGTCCTCTTTTTCATCGGGTTCTGCCCAATCTGTAACTTCCAGCATATAGTCTCCGGTCAGTTCGTTATATACCATTTTCAGTTCGAAGTAAGCTTTCGGCTCTTCATCATCCAGCCAATGAAACCGTATGAAACTGTTCGTTCTGAAGTTTATTACTTCTGCTTCGCGACTTTCCGTTTTACCCCATTTGAAGGTGAATACTTTATCTTTGAATGTTATTTTATCTGCAAACCAAGTCTCTAAGCCTGATGGGGTGCTTATTATGGACCAGACGACATTACCGGAGCCGGCTTTCAACATGTATTCTAAACGAATTTTTTCTTTTCCCATAGGTGTTAGCTTATTTAAAGTTTCTGCAGGCAAAATAAACCAAATTTTCTATATTCACATAATAAATACATTGTTTTTTTGCTTTTTAATTGTCTGAAATGTAGTATTTATTGAGATAAAAAACATTATTATGAAGAAAAAGTTTAGAATAGGCTTGTGAAATTCAAAATTAAGCTCTATCTTTGCACCCGCAAATCAGAAATGATGGCGGGATAGCTCAGCTGGTTAGAGCGCATGATTCATAATCATGAG
>OMAY01000501.1_pt1 | contig 23115 bp, 20 predicted proteins | sample 1673611 | NCBI WGS metagenome assembly OMAY01 (sample SAMEA103958117, study PRJEB25191) | human gut metagenome | biome: human-associated habitat [ENVO:00009003]; feature: intestine environment [ENVO:2100002]; material: feces | place: Germany | collected 2013/2015
AGTTGAGAGTATGACCACCTTTAAGCAGATCATCGGTCGTGGAACCCGTATCAGAGAAAAGGATGGCAAGACGCATTTTGTCGTTATGGACTTTAGAAACGTGACGAGACTCTTTACCGACCCTGATTGGGACGGCCCGATTGAACAGGACGAAGGTTTCCAACATGGCAGCGGAGGCAACAAGCCGAAAGGCGGCGTTCATGGTGGCGGAGGAAAAGAACCTCCCGTTGACCCTGTTGAAACTCCAATTGTCGATAAAGATGGATGCAGAGTGAAGATTATCAACAAGACCGTTTCTGTCTATGATGCCAACGGCAAGCTGCTTCGACAGGAAGATATTATTGATTACACGAGAACCAACATCAAGGGCGAGTATGCCTCTCTGTCTGACTTTATCCACAAGTGGAAGGCATCGGACAAGAAGAAAACGATTGAACAGTCCTTTATGGCAATGGGCATTGATTTGAAAGCCCTGAAAGCAGATCAGGGAATGTCTGACGTTGATGATTTTGACTTCATCTGTTATGTGGCATATGGTAAAAAGCCGCTGACCCGAAAAGAACGGGCTAACAATGTTAAGAAGAAAGACTTTTTCAGCAAGTATTCTGCCGACGCACAGGCCGTTCTTGATATATTGCTGGATAAGTATATGAACCAAGGTATCACAGAGGTTGAGGATATTAAAGTTCTCTCCCTTGCGGATTTTGCCAATTACGGTAAGCCTGCAAAAATTGTCAAGCTGTTTGGCGGCAAGGCTCAATATGAAACCGCTGTTAGAGAGCTTGAGGCAAGTATCTATGAAGAAGTAGAGGTAGGATAAATATGGCGATGCAGTCAGGTTTTATAAAAAGAATTAGAGATATAATGCGTATGGACGCTGGTATCAACGGCGATGCGCAACGAATTGAGCAGATGGTATGGATGCTTTTCCTCAAAGTCTATGACGCAAAAGAAGATGATTGGGAGCTGAATGAGGATAATTATGAATCCATCATTCCCGAAGACCTTAGATGGAGAAATTGGGCGAAAGCTGATGGTAGCGGTCATGCTATGACTGGAGATAAGCTCCTTAATTTTGTCAACAATACCTTGTTCCCGGTTCTGAAAGGCAATGATGTGAAAGATGGTGATGCGGTTCTCTATGAGGGTATCAAGGTGACACCCGATACTCCAATTAAGAAAGCCATTGTCAAGTCCACCTTCGAGGATGCCAACAACTATATGAAGGACGGCGTTTATCTTCGTCAGGTCATTGATGTCATTGACGAGATTGAGTTTGACGATGTGAAGGAAAGCCACGCTTTCGGTTTTGTCTATGAGGAGATTTTGCGGGAGTTGCAATCTGCTGGTTCTTCCGGTGAATTCTATACGCCGAGAGCAGTCACCGAGTTCATGGCATTGATGATAAAGCCGCAGCTGGGCGAAAAGATGGCAGATTTCGCCTGTGGCACCGGTGGATTTATCACCTCTTGGCTTGGACAGCTTTCCAAGCAGGTAACGGACACCGCCGCTCAGAAGCAGCTGGATGATAGCATTTACGGAATTGAAAAAAAGCCTTTTCCGTATCTGCTGTGCGTAACCAATATGCTGCTGCATGACATTGAGATTCCGAACATCTACCACATGAACTCGTTGAAACACAATTTGTTGGACTATACAGATGATGATAAGTTTGACGTAATCCTGATGAATCCTCCCTATGGTGGGCATGAGGACAAGTCTATTCAAGGCTTCTTCCCTGACGATCTGGCAAGCTCCGAGACCGCAGACCTTTTTATGTCGGTTATCCTTTACCGTTTGAAGAAGAACGGCAGGGCTGCTGTTGTCGTGCCGGATGGTTTCCTGTTCGGTCTGGACAATGCGAAAGTGAACATCAAGAAAAAGCTCATTGGCGAATTTAATCTGCACACCGTTGTAAGACTGCCCGGCTCTGTGTTCAGTCCTTATACTTCCATCACCACCAATCTGCTGTTCTTTGACAACACAAAGCCGACAACAGAAACATGGTTCTACAGAGTGGATATTCCATCCGATAGAAAGCATTTTTCCAAGACCAAGCCCATGGAGCTGAAGCACTTCGATGATTGTATCGCTTGGTGGAACAACAGAGAGGTAATTCCCGACGGAGAATATTTCAAGTCACAGAAGTTTACCGCTGATTATCTGCTGAATGAACAGGGATGCAACATTGACCTTTGTGGCTATCCTCACGAGGAAGAAGAAGTTCTCGATCCACTTGATACGATCAGAGAGTATCAGGAAAGAAGAACCACCCTCAACGCTGAAATCGACAAAGTTCTTGCAGAGTTGGAAGCATTGCTGCCGGGAGGTGTAACAGAATGACCCCCGAGCAGTTGAAGGCAAGTATTCTTCAGTATGCAATCCAAGGCAAGCTCGTCGAGCGGAGACCGGAAGAAGGTACTGGAGAAGAACTTTATCAGAAAATGCAAACAGATAAGCAAACGCTGATTAGGGAAAAGAAAATTAAAAAAGAAAAGCCTTTACCAGACATTATCGACAATGAAATTCCTTTTGATGTTCCGGAAAGTTGGAAATGGGTTAAAGTTGGTAATGTTGGTTCGTGGAGTTCTGGAGCGACGCCCTCAAGGACAAATCCAGCATATTATGGTGGTTCTATTCCTTGGTTGAAAACAGGGGACTTGAATGATGGATTTATTCAAGAGGTTCCCGAATATATTACGGACTTGGCTCTGGAAAAAACATCTTTAAGGCTCAATCCGATAGGTTCTGTTCTCATGGCTATGTATGGAGCAACGATAGGTAAGCTCGGCATATTAGAAATTCCGGTTACAACAAACCAAGCATGCTGTGCCTGTATCCCGTACGCCGGAATGAATAACAAGTATTTGTTCTATTATTTGATGTCTATGCGTCAATCTTACATCGGAATGGCAGAAGGTGGAGCGCAGCCCAATATATCGAAAGAAAAAATCGTGAACTCACTGATTCCTCTGCCTCCTGCAGAAGAACAGCGGCGCATCGTTGCCAAGATAGAAGAACTTCTTCCGTATGTTGACCGTTATGCCGCAGCCTACGAAAAGTTGGAACAGTTTAATGCCAAGTTCCCGGAGGATATGAAGAAGTCCATTCTTCAATATGCCATTCAAGGTAAGCTCGTTGAGCAGAGACCGGAAGAAGGAACGGGCAAAGAACTGTACCGTCAAATTCAGACAGAAAAACAGCGACTAATTAAGACAGGCAAACTGAAAAAAACGAGAGCGTTGCCGACTATTACGGGCGAGGACGTCCCTTATGATTTCCCAGCGTCATGGAAAGTCTGTTACATTGATGATATTGCGTTCGTTACTAAGTTGGCGGGATTTGAATATACGAAATATATATCAGACAATCTTGTGCCCACTGGAATACCTTTGTTCAAGGGCAAGAATGTTCAAAACGGGAAGTTGGTTCTTTCTTTTGAAAGCTATATCCCAGAAAGCGTATCTGATGAACTACCACGTAGCCAGATTACAAAGAAATGTTTGCTGACACCGTATGTAGGAACAATCGGAAATATCGCTGTGTTCGATGGATCATTCAAAGCTCACCTTGGTTCCAATGTGGGAAAAATCGAGTTGCTTAATTCTGATACCCAGACCTTTATTTTGGAGGAATATGTTTTATGGTATCTAAAGAGTACCTATGGGTATGCAGAATTGACGAAATATAAAAAAGCAACTGCCCAGGAAAGTATATCAATAGACGCAATACGAAATGTGGTCATCGCTATACCTCCGCTGGAAGAACAGCGCCGCATCGTTGCCAAACTGGAAGAAATCCTGCCGTTGTGTGAACGGTTGAAATAACCATTGAAAGGAAAACAGACTATGAGGAAATATAATCCAAACGAATTTATTGCCGCATTAGGCAAAAAAATGAATGGACGTGGAATTCCCAATTGCCCTTATTGTGGTGGAAATAAATTTACTACTACTCGAAATTTCGCAACAATTTTAATAGGCGACGATACAAAAAACATCAGTTTAGGGCCTAATATTCCTGCCGGGATAGTAGTGTGCGAAAATTGTGGCCATATGGAATTCTTTGCTATGGGTTCTCTTGGGTTGCTAAAGACGGAGGAGCATGATGACGATGGCAAGTAATATGAATATAATCGATACCAAGGATGAAGGTATCGTGGTTAAAGAGACACCGATCAGCATATCCGACGAGAAACTAAGAAATTCACTATCTCGTGCATACGAGGAAGCACAAAAGGATATGAGCACATTTCATTTTTATAATCTCTATAGTGTGTTTCTTTCGATTGCAAGCACTTTATTTTTATCACTTTTAACGTCAGACTTTCACGCAATTGGGGCTATAACGGCAGATCAAGTTACAATTGGCGCTTGGGTAATATGCATTGGTTCTGGTTTTTTAGGTGGTATTTTAGCATGTTATAAAGTTTTTCAAAAAACCAAGAATGATACCAGTAATCGTGACGTCGCGGTAAAAAAAGTGTTCAATCAGCACATTCAAAAGAATTAGGTATGATATTTATGGGATTAAAAGAGAGAAACTTATCCCGTAATTTACTGAGCAAAAGTGCATCGTCGCCAAACTGGAAGAACTCCTGCCGCTGTGTGAACGATTGAAATGAGGTACTGCTATGATTTTTGATGGCAGATGGAAATGGGAATTGAAAAAACAGTCTTGGGCAATATCTCTTTGGCAAAAGGCTCCAAGCTACGGTGAATATGGGAAGCATAAGCTGAACCGTGCTGTGTTATACTCTGCCACCGTCCTGCGAAAAGCCATTGAAGACGAAATTGAAGCAGAGAAAGTTGTCAAAGAGCAGAACTGGACACTTCCCGAATGCAAAATCATGAGCGGCGTAACCTCTGCTACGAAATATCCGTACACCGACGAAGACGGTTGGGCTTTTCGTGGTAAAATCTGCGTGTCAAGCTATGGTGAAGGACAAGCTGCCTCGCTCAAAGTGAAGGATGTGTGTAACTGGCTTTTGCATTCCTATGTTTGGGGTGTCGCAGGCTATGCAGATCAAAAAGGATTCGCCGGTTTCTTGGTAGCATCGGACTTTGATAAAGAGAAGTTCGTCCATTTTGTTTCATTTGACGAATGGCAGAAAGTGATTGATGCAGCTATCAAAAATGGTGCGTTTTGAACAAAAAACGTAATTATTTCATGTGTGATTTAATACTTGAGAGGAGGGTTATCAATGGATCACAATGATCGAGAACAATTCTGGCAAACATTATGTTCTTTGCCTGGAAATGATATTGTGGCAGAACGCGAACAACTATTCAAATCAATTAAGTATCCGAAGCTGCTTTTCCGGTATCGACCTGTCAGCACAAAAAGCTTGGAAGCACTCAGAACTAACAGGCTCTATTTTTCTTCTGCGAATTATTATGACGATCCTTTTGATACCTTTCTTCACATCGATATTGAAGCGATCCGGAAAGAGTATTTAAGTGCATTCCAGACTCCGGAAAGTACAGAAGCTGTTGTGGATGGTGTTAAGTCATTGCTTGGGAATATTCTCTCTGAGGAGCAAGCAGCGCAGTTTACGGTTGAGAATGTGACAAACGCGCTTTCTCACGGGCTTACCGAAAGCTTTCTGAATGCAGCGCTTTCACTCCGTGATGAAGTTAAAAAGGATACGTGGTCAGTTTGTTTCTCCGAAAATGGGTTTAATGAGGTTCTGTGGCTGAAATATGCAGATCAGCACAGAGGTTTTGTGCAAATCTACGACCTTGAAAACAATGACAACTTCTTATGCGGTAAGCAGGAAAAATGCGCTAATTGCGGAATCAAGAACTACGGAACGCCGCTATATCCGATTTATTATTCGGACACGCCTTATGATGCAACCAAATTTGCGAAATTCGTTATGCTCCGTAAAATAGCAGAGACAACCGCAACTCAGATTCCTCCAGAGCTATATGCAGGTATGGGAAGTGCTTTATGGGAACAAGAAAGAACGACCCTAATCAAAAAAGAGTGCCATAAATACGATGAAGAATGGCGAATGATAACTGGCTGCATTATGAAGCCGCCGGTGATGATGAAATGGATCCCAAGCGGTATAATTCTCGGTCTGCGAATGGACGTAGCAGAGGAAAATCTTGTTGTAAGCATGGCAAAAGAAGCCGGAATCAAAAATATTTATAAATCCTACATAAATGCGCAAAACAAGCTGGATGCTTATCCTTTGAAATTGTAATCTTTCCAGCGGGTATGTGAATAGTTGAAATGAGGTGAAAGCAACGAGGAGAGAAGAATACGCTTGTCCTAATGGGTGTTCTCTTCCACCCAGAAAAAAGCAACTTAGGGAATATAGCAACGGTATATATGGGTTTGACTTTTATGATTTTACATTCTGTCCTTGTTGCGGCAGTTTAATGCAATATTCGCTAAAGAAGCTCAAAGGATTTTTTGAGGTATACAATATCCACGCAGCGTTATCGGATGCGGTGCAACTCATATATAAATCGGCGTTTGAATCGGCAGCACGTGAAGCTTTTGTGGCTGTGGAGAGTTATCTCAAAAAGAAGTCGGGCTTGGATTCGCATGGATTCGATTTGGCAACAAGAGCGCTTTCTTTTGAAATAGACAAGCAAACCGGTGAAATAAAGAGGGCTCCCCTTATTGCAATCAATGATCTGAAAAACGAATCGGAGCGCAATGAGCAGGACGGCATCAGGTATATGCTTATGGGATTCTTTCAGGGACCTCGTAATCTGTACCAACATAATCATATTGGCTCCGGTGTAAGCAATTCTATTTCTGTAATCATCGAGGCATCCTTCTTCCTTCATCTGCTTGACGGTCATAGTATCACTCAAAACGGACGTTGGATTCCAGAAAAGGTAGATTATCGAGAAATTTATCAAAAAATGCCTAAGCGTATTGATCGCTGGAAATTGGTACGCCTATTAAAGAAACGTACTCGTTACTTAGCCAAGAAGAATTGATGTACCTAAACCTTAAGAATTCCTGCCGTAGTGTGAACGACTGAAATGAGGGGAATATGGATAAAGAGACAATAAAAGATTCGGAAAATATAAATAGCGATGAGTGGAAGTTTCTTTTGTTGATGATGCTTACGGAAGATATCAAGCAAAAGAATTCACAATGGAAAAGCTTTGAAGATGAATTAATCTACAAAAATCGTTTTTCTGTAAAACATGCAGTCATAGACGAAATCCATGAATGTCAAGCAAATGCAGTAACAATACGCAAAAAAGATACTGTGTTATACCGAGCTCGTGTCTTTGAGAAAAGTAACTTCAACCGACTTGTAAAATACTATTTGCAAGAGAGTGGCTATAGTAAATCCGATATTGAGAAAATACTCAATGAGTGGACGGATGAGCAAAAAATACTTTCCTTGATGCCAGAAATATATAGCGATTACGATTATAATCAAACCCCTGAACTTGTAAAAGCTCAGAAAAAATGGAAGCGATATGTAAAATATAAGGGATGGAATGCGGAGGATTCTGGCGCACCTCCTGCTGATTTGATAGGTAACGGAAGAGCTAATCCCGATCATATCCGGTACCTATATTTATCAGAGGATCCGGTAACTCCGGTATATGAAGTCAGGCCGATTATTGGGGATACCGTTAGTGTTGCGAAGTTCAAGCTGCTAAAAGACGTAAGACTATACGATTTGACTTTTGACATCCACGATATTGAAAATGATGAAGTAGTGGAATTGCCAAGACTGTACAACACAATCGGTGCAATGTTTTCCAGACCGTATAACGGAGATGCTTCCAAATACCTTTCCACACAGTATATTGCAGAAGAAATAAAAAACATGGGTTTTGATGGACTGCGATTTAGAAGTTCCCTGAATAAGAATGGTTATAATATAGTCTTGTTTAATCCTGACGATTGTGTAGCAGTTTCTTCCGACCTTGTAGAGGTTAAAGGTATTGATCTAAAATTAGATGAGCCCATGATTTACAAAGTTGGAACACCAAAACTTAAAGAAGAGATGACCAATTTAGATTGGATGAAATAACTTGGAATGAGGTGATTTGCCTGATTGACCGAATTGTACATGAGATTCGTATGGCTCTGTCCCATGAACTGCATTTGTCGGCACTTGCTCTTGCGCTGACTTTGCCAGATACTTGTGGAAAGGCTGAATATCCTAACGAGGATTACAACGGCGTGCGCTATAAAAACTGGTGTAGCCAATATGTCATTACAGATAGATGTGATTCCCCCTACGGACAGGATATGCCCTATCTGAACGAAGAAATTATTTATAGTTTGCGTAATTGTCTGCTTCACCAAAGCACACCAAACGTAGAGCAATCCAAAATTCACGAATCTCGGTGCAAGGTTGATAAATTCGAGCTTGTCATAACCGGAGAAGATGGTGCTAACGGTGATCTGAGCATGGTCGCCTATGGCAAAGATATGAACATAGTGCGCAGAGAATTGCAAGTACCTATATCCCACTTGTGCTACATTCTTTGTACTGCGGCAGAGGACTATTACAAGAACAACAAGGAAAAATTCGATTTTATAAAGTATTCAATCGAAGATGACAGACCAAAAACTTTTTTGTGACGCATATTTTGATTTGAAAGAAACAAAGAATGATCAGAGCAAAGGCGATCAACCGTAAAAAGTTGGTCGCTTTTGTTTTGCCCATTATTGCGAAAGGAGTTGACCCTATACGCAAGCATCTCCGGCAGCTTCCTTTTATCGTAGCTGGTGATGCAGTCCGACAGCACATGAACGGTGTAGCCGCTTTTCGTCATGTTGTAGCAGGTGGATTTGATGCAGGCTGCGACATCCGCTCCAACAACATAAAAATCTGTAATGCTATGTTCCTAAATAAAAGCGGCAAATGCCTCGCTGGTCAGGGCGTTGCTCCAACGGTGTACCGGCAATTTGCGCAATATCCGCAAAACTCAAAACCAGCGTTTCTTCATTACGCCCTTGTATGTATGCCCAAAGCGCATCATATTTGCTCATGTGTCCGTTCCCCTTATCGGTTTCTGAAATTCAATGCTGCCACGAAACAGCCGAATGCGCCCTTTACGCTTCAGCATATTCGCTCGGCGTTTTCCCATAAAAATCTTTGAATTTTCGCGAGAAAAAGTAGGGGTCATCAAAACCTACGGCGGCAGCTACTTCCTTGATATAGACCTGCTTATTACTGCGGATCATCTCACCGGCGCGTTTCATGCGCACCTCGTTGATGTACTGGAACAGGCCGGTGCCGGTTTCTTTGGAGAACAGGCGGCTCAGATATTCCCGGTTCAGCCCTACATAGTCGGCAATGCCGTCCAGCGTCAGTTTGTCCATATAATGCGCGTTTACATAGATGATGACGGCCTGCACCTCTTTTTTGAATTTGCTCAAGGCAATTTTGCTAAGTCCCATGCGTTCCTGCAAAATCAAGCAGAGCAGTTGTTCAAGAGCCTCCGCGGTGGGGGCTTTTTCTATTTCCTTAAAGGTTTGCTCCAGTGTCTCCTGCGGAATCATATTCTCGCCGGGACGCTCCAGCAACAGATGGCAGGCTTCACGGACGCGCTGCGGCGGCATACAGAGCGCCGCGCAGTTCTGAAAGAAGGTGTGAACGGCAATCTGCATCTGCAACTCATCGGCATTTTGTGCTGCGACCGCGGTGGCCTTGGACAGTTCTGCCTGAGAGACATGGAAGGGTTGGGCAGTAACTGTGTGTGCTGTTGCCTTTATGGGAGCGCTGCGCCCTACATAAAAGGCGAGAGCTTTGGAATCCTCGCACAGTTGGTAGTCTTGGCGGAGTTCGGCCAGTGAAATGGGCTTGTCGTGGTAGATGATGACCGGGGCATCCAGAAAATATGTTGTGACCTGCCGTTGCAAGCGGGCAAGTTTCTTATCCAGAGTACGCCCGGAGGCTACAAGGCTTTCATTGCTGATCAACCCGCAGATTTCATCCTCATGGGTGTGCAGAAATACTTTGCCGCCGATTTCATCGAAAACCTCGGTAATTAAGTCGGTCACAGCATCCAGTGCGGGCACAGGATGAGTTTTTGCGGGAATTAAAGTGATGGTAAACAGCCGGACGGGAAAGACCAGCGGTTCCGGCAGCATGGAGAACGGATTGGAAGCAGGGGAGGACCCAGCAGTGGATGTTATCCATTGAGCGCAGTGAATCAGGGCATTCTCCTTTTTCTGCGCTTCAATGGCAAAGGATCGGTGGTCCTCCTCCGTCTGGCGCTGCTGCTGGACACGAAGCAAATCGGCCATCTTTTCCAGATGCTCACCGATGCTTTCCCCGTTCATATTGATTTTCAGGAAGTAGTCATAAGCGCCGTCCGTCAGGGCCGTGCGCACGGAATCAAAATCGGAATAGTTGCTCAATACCAGAATCGGGCCGGTAAAGCTGCGCTTTTTCAATTCATGAATGAGCGCAAGCCCATCCATGCCGGGCATTTTCAAGTCCGTGATAACCGCATCAATGTGCTGTGTCTCTACAATGTGCAGCGCTTCCTGCCCATTACTGGCTGTTGCCGCCAGCAGGAATCCGTTCTTGCCCCACTCCACGGCGGACTGGAAAGCAACCTTAATCAGTGGCTCGTCGTCTACAAGCAATAAATTATACATTGTGTTACCTCAGCGAATGGCTTCATTTGGAATACAGAGAATACATTGTGTGCCGATGCCGGGGGCACTTTCAATCGTAAGGCCGTATTCATTTCCGTAGTGTAGACGCATACGTTCATCTACGTTGCTTAATCCGATGCCGGAGAAGCGCTCAGAATTTTTCTCCTTGATGGCACTGGGGTCAAAACCGCAGCCGGTATCGGAGATATGAATGGTAAGCAAATTCTCGCTCACGGTGGCACGGACGGTGATGGTGACAAAATCATCTTCATCCGCCGTGCCGTGCAGGATGGAGTTTTCTACAAGCGGCTGCAAAATAAAGCGCGGCACAGTCCAGTATCCGGCAGCATCTTCAATTTGATATTCCATCTCAAAGCGCCCTGCGTAACGCAGCTGCTGGATGTCGCAGTAGTTCTTCAGGTTGCGCAGCTCATCATCAAACGGAATCAATTCATCCTTTTTAATAAGGGTGCTTTGCAGCAGAGAAGAGAGGGCATCAATACCATGGCTGACCGGGGTAACATGATTGAGTGTGGCAATCCACTTTAAGGTGTTCAGGGTATTGAACAGGAAGTGCGGGTTGATTTGATATTGCAGAGTCTGCAATTCCAACTCGCGCATTTTGCGCTGATCATCGCTCCAGCGCTGCGCCAGCAGACCAATTTCGTTGACCATGTTGTCGATGGTGCGCGCCAGAAATCCGAGTTCGTCGGGGCTGGGATCATTGATTTTCAGCCCGATTTCCTCATCGCTTTTCGCATTGCAGGCGGCAACCATGTTGTCAATGGGGTGCATGACGCTGCGGTAGACAAGCAGTGTCAGGAACACACTGACAACGACTAGCACTGCGGCCAGCGCAATAAGCATCATATTGATGGTTCTTGTGCCGTTGGTAATGTAGGCCTGAGGAATCGTGGCCGCCAGATACACATTATAGGTTGTGTTGTATTTGAAAATTGTCAGTGTATCTACGCCGTTCAGCTCACATAAAAAGTTGTTTTCACCCGCCTGCCGAAGCGCCGTAATCTGCTGAAAAATCGGGTCATCGGCCAAATCTTCTCCCAGCAGTTCCGCATTCTGAGAAGATACCACATTGCCGGCGGCATCAATCAGCAGGAAGTTGGCCCCCTCGCCAAAGGAAACATCGGTAAATATGTAGCGGCTTAGCTGGGATTCGTCAATGTACAGCATGATATACCCCAGCGGCGTGCTGGTGTGGTGCATATCATAGATTTTACGGCCAATGACAATTTTATCGTTGGCGCGGTAAGTGTGGATGTATTGCAGACTATCCTGTGGGGAAGCGGCTTCAATACTATCCAGCAATTCATTAAAACGCTGAGGTGTAATATCGTCATAGCCCAAATCGTAGATGACTGTGCGATCATTGGAAACGACGCGGATGTTTTTAAGGTGTGTGCTCTGAAAAGGAATTGTGACGATCATTTCACCAATACCGCTTACAATATCGACTGTAAGGGGGTGCCCATTATTGACAGATGCGACACCATTCTGTACAGTATCAGATACGGAGATGGAACCTATGTAGTCGCTATAAATGCCAAGCTGGGTAGACATATTATTGTTGAGTAGTTCGATAGATTGTAAGGCAGCCTGTTTGACCTTTTCGTTCATGGATTGGGTGTATGCATGGTAAGAAAAAATACCAATCGTGATGACGGGAACAAGAGAAATAATCAAAAATGTCACGAACAGACGGGTGCGAAGTTTGATTCGTCGCAACACATTGGGGGAAAACTCACGCGTTTTTTGTGCATTTAGTGACATATATAGGCCTCCGTTTGTGCAAAGTGACTACAATCTATCCATACATTACCTGAATTATAAGGGTAACGACAGAAAAAGTCAATAAAATCCATCTTTAAGTAAAGGGAATACATTTATCAAATCCGGCTTGCCCGATATAATAAGAGTGCAATCAGGGAACGACAGATGAGCCGCATCCCAAACAAAGAAGGAATAATTTTTAGGAGGAAAACCATGAAAAAAGCAATCAGCATGATGCTTGCCACTGCAATGGCAGCTACCTGTCTGGCAGGCTGCGGCAGCGCAGCATCTTCCAGCGCAGCAGCATCCAGTGAGGCCGCTTCTTCCGAAGCAACGTCCGCCGCTACCAGCGAAGCCTCTACCGGTGAGAAGACCTTTGAGAACAATGAACTGAACATCGCGGTGTTCGAGGGCGGCTACGGTTCCGCGTACTGGGACGAAATCATCAAACGCTTCGAGGATGCCTATCCCGGCGTCACTGTCAATATGCAGATCAGCCCGAAGATTGGCGACATCATCCGCCCGCAAATCGTGGCAGGTAATGTGCCCGACTTCATCTCGATGAACGACAACGACTCCACCGGCCTGATTTCCTCCATGGTTAAGGAACATGCACTGATGGATCTGTCTGATGTCTTTGAGGAGGGCGGCATTGATGATGACACCCCGCTGAAGGATCAGGTCATCGATGGCCTGCTGGATTCCGCCAAGTGCTCTCCTTACGGCGACGGCAAGATCTACATTGCCCCGTTTGATGCCAGCCCGATGGGTCTGGTTTACAACAAGACTCTGTTCGAAGAGAACGGCTGGGAAACACCTGTGACCTGGGATGACTTCTTTGAACTGGGCGACAAGGCCAAGGAAAAGGGTATCGCGCTGTTTACCTATCAGGGCATCTACCCCGGCTACCTTGAGAGCATGCTGTGGCCCGCACTGGCTTCTGCCACCGGCATCGACAACATGAAGGCAATCGCCTCCTACACGCCCGGCTCCCTCAGCTCTGATGAGGCCCTCAAGGTCTTCCAGAACATGGCAAAGATCGGCACCGATGGCTACCTGATGGATGGCACCGTTGCTCTGAACCATACCCAGAGCCAGACTGACATGATGATGAACAAGGCTCTGTTCATCCCCAACGGCAACTGGATGGAAGGCGAAATGGCCGATGCTCCCCGTGCAGACGGCTTTGAGTTTGGTCTGACCTGCGCACCCGTTCTGGATGACGGCGAAACCCGCTATGTTATGAGCTCCGTTGAGCAGTTTGAGATTCCTGCCAACGCCAAGAACCCCGAACTGGCAAAAGAGTTCCTGCGCTTCCTGTACACTGAGGATTCCGTTAAGCTGTTCGCAGAAAAAGCCAACGGCATCTACGCTCTGAAGAAGGCCAACGAGATGGTCAAGGGCATCGTTACCGATGGTGTCTACAACATGAACGACATCTATCAGGAAGGCACGTTCATGGTCTTCGGTTGGGATGCAATGCCCGACACCAGCAAGGTCGTTATCGCTGATTCCGTCTTCAATGTTGCCAGTGACGTTATGAATGGTGACATGACTGCCGAGCAGTGGCGTGACGGCATCGAGGCTGCTTTCGAGGAGATTGCTGCTTCCAAGTAAGCTGAATTGCTGAATTTCCACTGACCAAAGTAAGATTGACCCTGCCGAGTAAACGCCATGCGAACTTGGCAGGGTTCTTTTTAAGGGGGAAACTTGTTTGAAAAACCGCCAAAATCGCCAAAAAAAGGCGCAGCCGCTTCCCGTACTGTTTATCTGCATCAGCGTTCTGCCTGCCGTGATCCTAACTCTTATGTTCACGATCTGGCCTACGGTGCAGGCATTATATCTTTCTTTTACCAATGCGACCTCTCTGGGGCTTAACAACAAATTTGTGTGGCTGGATAACTATATCTATATGTTCCACGACAAATCTTTCATTCAAGCACTTAAAAACACAGCAAAGCTGATGGCGGTTGTTCCCGTTATCACAATTTTCTGTAGTCTGGTGCTGGCATTCGTTTTGAACCAGTGCAAGCTGAAAGAAATGGTCTTGTATCGCACGATTTTCTATTTCCCGAACATCGTTTCTCTGACCGTTGTAGGTATTATCTGGAGTTTTGTGTTCCACCCGAATGTGGGCATCGTCAATAAGATTCTCGGTGCTGTCGGGCTGGAGAGCTTGCAGCGTTCCTGGCTGGGCGACAGCAAGACCGCACTTTGGTGTATCGCGTTCACGCTGCTGTGGCAGGCTGCCGGTTACTACATGGTCATGCATATCGCGGCTATGGACGGCATTTCGCCGGAAATCTACGAGTCCGCAACGCTGGACGGTGCCAGCGCATGGCGCAAGCTCGTCAGTATTACGATGCCTCTGATGAAAGATATTATCGGCATCACCTTTGTTCTGGCACTTTCCGGCACCATCAACCTGAGTTTTGTGCTTTCGCAGGTCATGACCGGCGGCGGTCCTAACGGTGCATCCAGCGTTCTGCTGCAATATATGTACACGCAGGGCTTTGTCAACGGCAACTTTGGCTATGCCATGGCTATCACGGTCTTTACGCTCGCCATCTCCGTGGCGCTGTCCATGCTGTCCCGCAAATTGACCGATGCTTCCGAAGGAGGTCAGTAATATGACACAAAATGAAAAAAGCAAAATCAGAGCAAAGGTCATCAAGTGGGTGACGCGCCTGTTCCTGATTTTGGTTGCCATTATCATGCTGTACCCTCTGGCGTGGAACGTCGTTTCTTCGTTCAAAACCAGTACAGAGTTTCTGACGGATCCCTTTGCATGGCCGCAGGGACTTGCATGGGATAACTACGTCCGCGCTTATGAAAAATCTAACCTTGCTGCCAACATCGGCAACTCGATTTATGTCGTGCTGGAAACACTGGTCATTATTGTGATCTGTGTTGTGCCGTGTTCTTACTGCCTTGTGCGGTATAAGTTCCCCGGCGCGAAGTTGATTTTGAACATCTACATGGCGGCCATCTTCATTCAGGCCACTTATATTATGATTCCGCTGTTCTTGCAGATGAACAAGCTGAACCTGCTCAACAGCCTGACGGCGCTGGGCGTGCTGTATGCAACCATGCAGTTCCCGTTCGCAATCTTCCGGATTCCTTCGCAGCATCCCGCGCGATTACGAGGAAGCTGCCATGATTGATGGCTGCGGTCCGTTCCGCATTCTGACGAGCATTATCATTCCTATGTGCAAACCCGGTATCGTGACGGTCTGCATGATCTCCGCTATGGCAGCATGGAACGAGTACCCGGTGGCTCTCGTTATGGTTACCGATCCGACCAAGGCTACGCTGCCTGTCGGCCTTGCCAACCTGTATGAGATCCAGCGCTACGCTACCGACTGGGGCGCGCTGTTCGCAGCCCTCGTGCTGGCACTGATTCCCACTGTCATCCTCTTCATCGTCGGCCAGAAGCAGCTCGTGCAGGGCTTGAGCGTCGGCGGCGTTAAGGGCTAAATAAAATCGAATAGGTTAGGAGAACCGATATGCTGCCCCCAAAACATTGCAACATCAATTTAACCGGCCCAATACCCCGCTGGGATGAAGCAATTCCACTGGGGAACGGCATACTCGGTTCTCTTTTTTGGGGGCCGATGGAGCACCTGCGCATTTCCGTGGACATTGCCGGACTGTGGCTGCGTCGCCGCCCGGAGGAAAAACTCGATAAAGAATTTACTTATGCAAAACTGGTAGAGCTTGCACGGAAAGGCGATGTGGCAGAAACACGCCGTATCTTTGATACGCCCTATGCCCACCCGACACCTACAAAAATCCCCGCAGGACACTTGTTCCTGGATGGACTGCCGCAAGGCAGCTATCAGGCAAGTCTTGATTTGGGCACGGCGGTGGCATTCTTTTCGCAAAAGGGTACAACCATTCTGCGCGCCTTCCTCTGTATGGGGCGGCCTGTGGGTGTACTGATGTTGCCGGAAACATACCGAGATGTAACCCTTACGGTGGAGCGCCCCTCTTTCGGGAATGGCACGCAGGCAGCCGAAGCGGGCAACAGCGTATCCCCCGGCAGCTTGCAGCAGCTCACCCTGCCGGATGCCAACCTCGAAACGGAGGACGGCATGATTGGCTTTTCCCAAAAGGTCGATGATCGGACTGCCTATTCGCTACTCTGTAAAAAATGTGGTGCAACGTTGTATTATACCGCTGTGCAGGCAGAGAGCGTAGAAAAGGCAAGCCGACTGGCGAAGCTGGAACTATGTGCAGCAAAAGATATGGGCGCCGAGAAGTTGCTGCAACAGCATAAACGCTGGTGGAAGCAATACTGGGGCAAAAGCAGTTTGCAACTGCCGGATGAAACACTCGAACAGCTTTGGTACCGCGCCAATTACTTTTTGGCAGCGGGTTCCGAGCCGGGCAATGCCCCGATGCCGCTGCAAGGGGTATGGTGCGCGGATGACGATCAGCTCCCACCGTGGAAAGGTGATTACCACAACGACCTCAACACCCAATTCACCTACTGTCACTATCTGACTGCCAACCACCCGGAGCAGGGAAAGGTGTTTCTTGATTATCTCTGGTCGCTGCGCCCGCAGGCGGCAAAGTTTGCCCGTGCATTTTACGGCACAGCAGGGGAGTGCCTGCCCAGTGTCATGGACATTGACGGCGGTGCGCTCGGCGGCTGGCCGATGTATTCTCTGTCACCGACCAATCAAATCTGGCTCTGCCAGATGTTTTATGAATACTACCGCCTGACGGGGGATAAAGAGTTTCTGCGCACCCGTGTGGAGCCTTACTTTACCGCCACGGCAGCCTGCCTGGAAGAACTCCTGCAAGAAGGCCCGGACGGAAAGCTGGTTTTACCGGTCTCGTCCTCACCGGAAATTCACGATGATGAGGCAGCCTCATGGCTGACTCCTAACAGCAACTACGATCTAGCGCTGCTGCACTATCTGTTCCACACTCTGGTACAGATCGAGTACCAGCTTGGCAACCCCCGCGGCTATTGGCATGCAATGGAGGCCAAACTTGCTCCGTTGAGCGTAGATACAGAAACCGGGCTGATGCTTTCGCCCAATGAAACCTTGCAGGAAACGCACCGCCATTTTTCCCACGCTATGGCAATCGAACCGCTGTGTATGCTGCGCTATGAAAACCCGCAGGATCGAAGCGTAATAGATGCAACGGTAGACCATCTTGTACATCTCGGCAGCGGGCAGTGGGTAGGATTCTCCTTCGGCTGGATGGCACTTTTGCAGATTGCCCGCAGCAATGGAAATGGAGCTTTGTATGAGCTGCACCGCTTCGCAGAGCATTTCCTGAGCCGGAACGGATTTCATTTGAACGGCGACTACAAAAACAGCGGCGTTTGTGATTTCCACTATCGCCCCTTTACGCTGGAAGCGGATTTTCTGGCGGCACACGCCGTACAGAAAATGCTGTTGCGTTCCGAAAAGAATCATATCGAGGTTTTACCGGCCTGCCCGCAGGGCTGGAAAAATGAACCTGTTGCATTTCAGAATTTGCGGGCAGAAAATGGTCTGCTGATTTCTTATCAGCGGACAGCAGACGGCAAGCACAGCCTTACCGTAAAAGCAACACAGGACGGAAGCTGGTATCTTTGCAACACGCATTGCTGGGTCACCTTGCAGGCCGGACAAACTCAATCTTACCAATGGACGGAGGAAAACAAGAAATGAATACCAAAGGTCGTGTAACGATTCCCACCGATATGGACGCAGTACCCGAAACCCTTGACCTGCTCAAGCGCTGGGGCGCGGATGCCATCCGCGACTGCGACGGCACCGAGTTCCCGCAGGAGCTGAAGGACACCGGCGCCAAGATCTACGCCACCTACTACACCACCCGCAAGGACAACGCCTGGGCCAAGGCGAACCCCGATGAAACCCAGCAGTGCTACATTATGACCCCGTTCTATACCGCCGAGGACAGCGCGCTGACCATCCCCCTGATGACGGGCATCAGCCGTGAGCTGATGAAGGTCAACGACCACGACGACATTGCCCGCTGGTGGGAAGTCATCGACCGCACGACGGGCGAGCCGTTGGATGCCGCTGCGTGGCATTATGACGCAGCAACCGAGAGCGTTGTCATCGACGCCCCCGCCGCTTACCACGAGTACACGGTCAGCTTTTTGGCGTACCTGATCTGGGATCCCGTGCACATGTACAACTCGGTCATCAATGACTGGAAGGATGTCGAGCACCAGATCCCGTTCGATGTGCGCCAGCCCAAGACCCACGCCTACACAATGCGCCGCCTGCGCGAGTATCTCGAAAGCCACCCCTATGTCAACGTTGTGCGCTTTACGACCTTCTTCCACCTGTTCACGCTGGTGTTTGACGAGCTGCGCCGCGAGAAGTACGTGGACTGGTACGGCTACTCGGCGTCCGTTTCTCCCTATATTTTGGAGCAGTTTGAGAAGGAAGTCGGCTACAAATTCCGCCCGGAGTGCATCATCGATCAGGGCTACTACAACAACCAGTACCGTGTGCCCACCAAGGAGTACAAGGATTTCCAGGCATTCCAGCGCCGCGAGGTCGCCGGTCTGATGAAGGAAATGACCGACATCGTCCACGCCTACGGCAAGGAAGCCATGATGTTCTTGGGCGACCACTGGATCGGCTGCGAGCCGTTCATGCCCGAGTTCCAGCAGTCCGGCGTGGATGCCATTGTCGGCAGTGTCGGCAACGGCAGCACCCTGCGCCTGATTTCCGACATCCCCGGCGTCAAGTACACCGAGGGCCGCTTCCTGCCCTACTTCTTCCCCGATACCTTCCACGAGGGCGGCGACCCTGTGCGCGAGGCCAAGGAGAACTGGGTCACCGCTCGCCGCGCCATCCTGCGCAAGCCCATTGACCGCATCGGCTACGGAGGCTACCTGAAGCTGGCCTGCGAGTTCCCGGAGTTCCTCGACTATGTCGAGAGCGTCTGCAACGAGTTCCGCGAACTGTACGAGAACATCAAGGGCACGACCCCCTACTGCGTCAAGACCGTGGCTGTGCTGAACAGCTGGGGGCAACAGCGCGCCTGGGGCTGCCACATGGTTCACCATGCGCTGTACCAGAAGCAGAACTACAGCTATGCGGGTGTGATTGAAGCCCTGTCCGGCGCACCGTTTGACGTGAAGTTTATCAGCTTTGACGACATCAAGGCTGACCCGAAGGTGCTGGACGGCATCAATGTCCTTATCAACGTCGGCGACGGCGACACCGCCCACACCGGCGGCAAGGTCTGGGAGGATCCTGATATTTCCGCTGCCGTCAAGGGCTTTGTCCACCGCGGCGGCGGTCTGATCGGTGTCGGCGAACCGGGTGGTCACCAGTATCAGGGGCGCTATTTGCAGCTGGCCGCGCCGCTTGGTGTGGAGAAAGAAACGGGCTTCACCCTGAATTACGACAAGTACAACTGGGATGAACACCGCGACCACTTTATTCTGGCCGACTGCCCCGACCACGACGTGGACTTTGGCGAGGGTAAAAAGAGCATCTTCGCGCTGGAAGGCACCGAAATTCTGATTCAGCGTGACAAGGAAGTCCAGATGGCAGCCCACGAGTACGGCAAGGGCCGCGGTGTGTATATCAGCGGTCTGCCGTACAGCTTTGTGAACAACCGCGTGCTGTACCGCGCCATCCTGTGGGCCGCCCACGATGAAGCCGACCTGCACAAGTGGTTCAGCACGAACTACAATGTGGAAGTCCATGCCTACGTTAAGAACGGCAAGTACTGCGTGGTCAACAACACCTACGAACCGCAGGACACGACCGTTTACACCGGTGACGGCAGCTGCTTCGACCTGCATCTGGATGCCAACGAGATCAAGTGGTACAGCATTGAGGGGTAATAGAATGAGAACACCCGAAGAACAGGTCCGCTATGCGGCCTCTATCACGCCCAGCCCACGCCAGCTGGCATGGCAGCAGCTTGAATTTTACGCCTTTACCCACTTCGGCATGAATACCTTTACCAACCGTGAGTGGGGCGATGGCACCGAAGACCCGGCGCTGTTCAATCCTGACGCGCTGGATGCCGACCAGTGGGTCGCTGCGGTTAAAAGTGCCGGTATGAAGGCACTGATTTTGACCTGTAAGCACCATGACGGCTTTTGTCTGTGGCCGAGCGCCTACACCGAGCACAGCGTAAAAAACAGCCCGTGGAAGAACGGACAGGGCGATGTTGTGCGCGAGGTATCGGATGCCTGTCGGCGCGGCGGTATCAAGTTTGGTGTCTATCTCTCCCCGTGGGATCGTCACGATGCACGCTATGGGCAGGGAAAACCGTATGATGATTATTTCGTTTCCCAGCTGACTGAGCTTGCAACAAACTACGGAGATATTTTCTGCTTCTGGTTTGACGGTGCCTGTGGTGAGGGCAAAAACGGCAAAAAGCAAATTTACGATTGGGAACGCTACTATGCGGTGCTGCGTAAATTGCAGCCGAATGCGGTTTTGAATGTCTGCGGCCCCGATGTGCGCTGGTGCGGCAACGAGGCCGGGCATTGCCGGAAAGCAGAGTGGAGCGTGGTTCCCGCAGAGCTGCGGGATGCAGAACGCACGGCATCGAAATCGCAGCAGGCGGATGACGGAGAATTCTCCCGCAAAATTGACTCTCAGGACGAGGACATCGGCAGCAGAGCGGTTATCCGCAATGCAAGAGAACTTGTCTGGTATCCGTCCGAGGTGGATACCTCCATCCGAACAGGTTGGTTTTACCACCCGGAGGAGGACACTGACGTTCGCACGGCAGGCGAATTGCTGGACATCTATCTGGATGCCGTCGGTGCGAATGCCAGCCTGCTGCTGAACATTCCACCCGATACGCATGGCCGTATTGCCGCACCGGACTGCGCCAGCCTTGCGGAGCTGGGTGCTAAAATCCGCCAGATTTTTGCCAGCAACGTAACAGAAAAGGCGGCAATTACGGCAGATTCCGCGATTGCGCAGCACCCCATCACACAGGCTGTAGACGGTATGGCAGATACCTATTGGCAGGCTGCCTACGGACAAGAATCCGATACGATTACTTTGAAATTCCCGAAGCCGCAGAAGGTTTCTTGTGTTGTTCTGGGGGAGCATCTTCCGACAGGGCAGCGCATCGAAAGAGGTGAGATTTGGGCAGATGAAAGCAAGGTTGCCGAATTTACGGTAGTTGGGCATAAGCGTATCTGCCGCTTTGCCCCCGTGGATGTGCTGACGCTAACCATAAAGATCACAGCTTCACGCACGGAGCCAACGCTGCGGCTGCTGGAAGTCTATCAGTGAGGATATATGTGATGAAAGAAATTTTGACCGCGTGGCAATGGGATGGCCCAGTGTCAGAACCGGTTCCTTACGGAGAGGGGCATATTAACCAGACGTATGCCATCACGGTAACGTCAGAGCAGGGGGCAAAACGCTACATCCTGCAAAAAATCAATACCGATACATTCAAAGACCCGGCAGGTCTTATGGAAAACATCTGCGGTGTGACGGATTTTCTGCGCGAAAAAGCCAAGCAGCGCGGGGCTGACCCGGCGCGTGCCACGCTCCATGTGGTGCCTACCAAAGAGGGAAGGCCTTATTACCAAGCTGCCGATGGCGGCTGCTGGCGTGTCTATGACTTTGTGGAGGATACTGTCTGCTTGCAGCAGGTGCAGTCCGCCGAGGATTTTTACCAGAGCGCCGTTGCATTTGGCAATTTCCAGCATCAGCTTGCCGACTACCCGGCCCATACTCTGCACGAGACAATCCCGCACTTCCACGACACACCCAAGCGCTTCGTTGACTTCCAGCGCGCCGTGGCTGAGGACCGCATGGGTCGTGCCGCACAGGTGCAGCGTGAAATTGAGTTTGTCCGCGCCCGCGAAGCAGAGTATCACGTTATGGTGGATCTGCTGGCAGCGGGCAAGCTGCCGCTGCGCGTCACCCACAACGACACCAAGCTGAACAACATCCTGTTCGACAAACAGGGCGAGGTGCTCTGCGCCATCGACCTCGACACGGTGATGGCCTCCACGTCGCTCAACGATTTCGGCGACGCGATCCGCTCTTACGCCAACACGGGCGACGAGGACGACCGCGACCTGTCGCGTGTCGGCATTTCGCTCGAAATGTTCAGCGCCTACACCGACGGATACCTCTCGCTGCGTGCAGCACAACTCACCGACACGGAAATCGGCCATCTGGCTTTCTCGGCACGGTATATCACGTTCGAACAGGTTTTGCGCTTCCTGATGGACTACATCGACGGCGACACCTATTACAAGATAAAATACCCCGACCACAACCTCGTACGCACGCACGCCCAATACCGCCTGTTGCAAAGCATGGAGGAACATTACGGCGAAATGTGCCGCATCGTGGACGGGATCGCGGCGAAATACCGCAACGCATAAAAACGCATAAACCGAAAAAGACGATGCAGCAAAAGAGGGAGGGGAAAACAATCATGGAGATACGGAAAATAACAGGCGTCGTCCCGGCCGACAAACGGGCCGTCGAGGCCGCTTTCGACAGCATCGAACCGCAGCCGGTAGCTTGCTGCAACTGGCCGGAGCAATATCCCTATGCACCGGAGGTTTCGTTCCGCATGTTCCACACGGGTGCCTACCTGATGCTGCGCTTCGACGTCGCGGAACGATGGACGATGGCCCGCGTCACGGAGGATAACGGGGAAGTTTGGACTGATTCGTGCGTGGAGTTCTTCATCGCCCCCGACGACAGCGGCTACTACTACAATTTCGAATGCACC
>OMAY01000529.1_pt1 | contig 22275 bp, 10 predicted proteins | sample 1673611 | NCBI WGS metagenome assembly OMAY01 (sample SAMEA103958117, study PRJEB25191) | human gut metagenome | biome: human-associated habitat [ENVO:00009003]; feature: intestine environment [ENVO:2100002]; material: feces | place: Germany | collected 2013/2015
GAAAATAGTACGCAATTGGCACTCTTTTAAACGAGAATTATCCCGAACTCGCGTAGTTCTCGATTGAAGAACAGCAAATCAACAAACATTTCTTCTCCTGCAACTTCTACTCTGTATTGATTGCCGATAAAAATAAAATCTTGTCCAAAGGTCACAAAGTCTTTCCTTTCGACAAAATTTCAATATGATGGCTGAAGGAGTACCCTATAGGACGAACCCGGCTCCATGTCTCAATTTCCTTTCGCAACCGTTTTATAGCTGCTTGGCGTCACTCCGAACTGTTTCTTGAAGCTTTTCGAGAAGTGCGACGGAGTGGCAAATCCTGTCATGTCGGCAATCTCGGCAAAGGTGTATTTCCCTTCTATAATCAGTTCGGCTGCACGGTTCAGCTTGTAGGTCTTGAAGAACACGCTCGGATTCTCGCCCGTCAGACCTTTCACCTTGTAGTAGAACTTGGTGCGCGAAATGTGCATCAGCTCTGTCATATGGCTGATGTCGAGTTCGGGGTTCGATAATTCCTTCTCCATGAGCTGGTACAACTCCGTCATGAAAGCGTTGTCTTGCGGAGACAGCATGTTCTCTTCGATGTTGTCGGTCTGTGTGGCCTTGCCCAGCAGATTTCTCACCTTATCCCTGTTCTTCAGTTGCGAGCTGATGAGCGCGAGCAGATAGTTGGGGTCGAATGGCTTCGTGACATAGGCATCGGCTCCGATGTTGAGGCCCTGCACCTGATTGTCGACAGTTGCTTTGGCTGTCACCAGTATGACGGGTATATGGCACAACTGCAGATCATCTTTAATCTCCTTGCACAGCTGGTAGCCATCTTTGTTGGGCATCACCACGTCGCTCAGAATCAAGTCTGGAGCTTCTTCACGGATGGTGGTGAGCGCATTGTCGGCATCGAACCGGCATACTACACGATATTGTGCTGAAAGCAGCGTACTCAGGTAGTGTGCCACTTCGGTGTCATCGTCCACCACAAGTATGGTCTTGAGATTGTTGTCTTCGGCAATCTCGACCGTTTTCTCTTGTACCAGCGGCATTGGCAGCGGGAAAGCACTCTGCTGGTCCAAAGTGTCGCTCTGCTGTTCTTCCACAGAATAAGACACATCGTTTACGGGCAGTATGAAAGTGAATATCACACCTTCGTTGTCGGGAAGGTTCTCGGCCTTGAGGTGTCCGTGATGCATTCTGACCAGATTGCGTGCATAGTAGAGCCCGATGCCTGTTCCCCAGTTATATGTACCCTCTTGTGGATTCGATAGCTGGTAGTACCGTTCGAATATCTTCTCCAGTTTGTCTTCCGGGATGCTGCTTCCGGTGTTCGATACCGATATCTTGATGTATTGTGAGTCGCGGTCGTGGTTTGTCAGCGTGAAGCAAAGTCCGGCCTGCGTCCGGGTGATCAGATCAAAGTCTATGCGGATGCTTCCCCCACGTGGAGTATATTTCAAGGCATTCGACATCAGGTTGTTGAATATCTTGTCCACCTTGTCGGTGTCGAGCCACGTCAGGAACGAATCCTCCAGTCCGCAGGTTGTCAATGTGATGTTTTTGCTCTGTGCGTTCACTCTGAATATATCCGTCTGCTTCTGCAGCAGGGAGATGATGTCCGCATGCTTCACCTTCAGTTTCAGCGTGTCGTTCTCCAATTTATTGAAGTCCATCATCTGGTTCACCAGCCGCAGCATACGGTCCACGCTCCGTTGCACGATGTGCAGCAGGCTCTTGTTTTGTCCCGTAATCTCGTTGCTGTCGCACAACTGTGTCACAGGTCCTGCTATCATGGTGAGCGGTGTGCGGAACTCGTGCGATATGTTGGCAAAGAAACTCATGTTCATCCTGTTGATACGTTGCTCCTGCTCCTTCTCATACTCGGCGCGTTTCAGAGCCATCTTCTCGGCCTGTATGCGCATCCTCGCCCTGACGAGCAGCCCGATGATGACTGTCGCTACCACCATATATATAAGATATGCCCACCATGTGGCCCATGGCGCGGGCTCTATGATGACGGTAATGGCATTCTCGCCCATCACCACACTCTGGTCATGATTGGTGGCTTTCACCTTGAACAAATATTTCCCAGTGGGCAGATTGGCGTAGTATGCCTCACGGTTGTTGTAGGCATCAATCCAGTACTTGTCGAAACCCTCCAGCGTGTAGTGGTATCTGATGCGCTCGAACTCCGAATAGTCCAGTGCCGTGAACGAGATGCTGAAACCATTCTGATCGTGCCTCAGACGTATCTCCGGGTTTTGCGACAGATGTTTCTCTATGCATTGTCCCGCTCCGGGATGTATCAGCTGGTTGTGTACCTTCAGCGACTCAAACATCAGTGGCACATTCTGTCTGCTCTGTATGTCTATCGGGTTGAAGAATGTAATCCCGTGCGTGCCGCCAAACACCAGTGTTCCGTCCGGCAGTTTGCACGACGCACGGTCGTAGAACTGATTGCCGCCTATGCCGTCGGTTTCATAATAGTTTATCATTTTCTGTGTGGTGCGGTCATACTTGCTCAGTCCGTAGAGCGTGCTTATCCAGAGATTTCCCTGTTCATCCTCCTCAATAGCCGATATGTCGGTGCATGCTGTGCCCGGTACAGGCTCCAGTTTTTTATTTGCCGATGAATAGCGCAACAGACCGTTGCTTACGGTTCCTATCCAAATGTCATGACGGCTGTCTTCGTGGATGGTGGTAGGAATAATAACTGAACGGCGGATACAGTTTTTATAATCTTCCTGGCTGATAGGTATATCTTCTATTGCATGGTTGTTTTTATCAATAAGTTTTATAGGCAAAGCAAATGCTGATACCATTATTTTATTGTTGTGCAGAGGCGTGATACCTGGAATGAATGTATATGTGAATTTATTGTTTGAGTCCAGGATGTTTATGCTTTTCATTTCAAGATTGGTATCGATACAGTATACCAGGGGAGAAGCCGAACCTATCCAGATGGTTTTATCCTGATCTTGCGTGATGGACATACCCATAGGGATATTGAATCGTTTCTTTATCTGTAGCTTATTCTGTTCATACGAACATAACCATGTTTCATTATGGGGAGTGACAATCCAGATATTATTATCGGTATCTACGAAAACCTGATTAGCTAATGTTTGCTCCTTTTTTTCTTCTGTTAAGAATTGGTTGAGGTTTATCTTTTGGATTTCCTGTCGCTCAAAGTCGTATCTGTATAATCCATCTCTGAGAGTTAACATCCATAGGCTATTATCCTTCCCCATTGCAACAGAAAATACGGATTTGTTCTTCATATATGTTTGTAGATTATTGTTGCTATTGAAATTCCTCTTGTAATTGTAAGCAACCTCATAACCTTGATCATACGACCCTATCCATAAGTTTTTTTGTGAATCGGTGAACATTCTCCATATATCAATTTTCGGTAGTGAAATAGGGAGATGTTTTTCCTTCTCATGAATTACACTGTTGTCATGGTAATTGTAGCAGAAGATTCCATCGTGTGGGGTTTTGAGCAAAAGATAGTTGTCTCCATAGGGATGTATATATTCAATATTATTGTTCCATAATTTAGATTGTTTTATGGTAGTGGGTAAGTCTATAAATTTATATGTATAGACATTGAATATCTGAATAGTCCTGTTTCCTGTAAGCCAAAGATCTCCATTGGAATGTAAATAAAAATATGTAGGAAATCCTTTCAATGGGATATTCTTTTTTAATGTCATGTCTTTTATATCATAACTAATTAAAGCTAATGGACCGGCTGACCATAAGTTGTTGTTGGAATCTACAAATAGTTGGGCAGAAAATGTGTTTTTTAAATGAATATCTTTAATGATGCAATCCATTTGGTTGCTGTCAGGGTTATATTTATGTAAGTCGGAGCCTGTATATAATAGTATTTCTCCATCCTTTGTTTCCAGTAATTTTAAGCCTATTTTGTTGCCGGCATTCATAGGTATGCGCTGAAACTTGTCTTCATCTGTATAAATACACACACCGTTGACGGTAGAAACCCATAGCCTGCCTTTCGAGTCGCATAGCAAATCCTGAATCTGATTGTCGGGCAAACCTGATGAATTATTGGTGCAGAAGTATTGGTGATATTCGTGCGAAGTGAATTTGTTCAGTCCTCTGAATGTCCCAATCCAGATGTGTCCGTTCTTATCTTCTGCAAACGCTCTGATTTGTTGATTGGAAATGCTGTTTGCAATGATTGGTAAAGTTATCTCGTTTTCTGGTTGTTTAATGTCTTTTTTGGTACACGAAGCACATATGATAGACATCAGTAAAAGTAAGGTTGACAGTCTCATTGTTGCTGATATTGTTTTTAAAGGTTTGTGATGCGAAAATAGGAATAAATATAATATGTCATGGTGTTGTGCGGCATGTTTTGAACATTGGGATAAGTTTCTGAACATACAGAATAGCATATTTGAACAATCGGGCAATAATATCAAACATATGAAATAGTTTGTGTCTGGCTTATTGTCTAATATTGCAGCGGTTAATATAGTGAATATTTTAGTATGAAAAACAAATTCTTACTGTTATTAGTAATTGCTTGCTTGTGTCTGACATCGTACGGACAGTCAACATCGTGCAAGCAACAATCTGATGTGAATGGTGCAATCGTTGCCTCTTCTTCCGATGCTGTTGTACAGACAGAAGCCGGAAAGGTGGCGGGTTATCTGGAAGACGGAATATATAAATATAAAGGTATTCCGTATGTAAAGGCTGAACGCTTTATGCCACCGGTAGCTGCCGATAGGTGGGAAGGCGTGCGCAGTTGCCGTCAGTATGGACCGACTTGTCCGCAGGAGAAACGTACAGGATGGGCGAATGATGAAATAGCGTTTGCTTTCAACTGGAACGACGGATACACTGGCGAAGATTGCTTGAGGGTGAACATCTGGACACCGGGCATTGCCGATGGAAAGAATCGTCCGGTGATGGTGTGGTTGCATGGCGGTGGGTATTCTACTGGTTCAGGACAAGAGCTGCCATCATACGACGGGACCAATCTGGCAAAGAAAGGTGATGTAGTGGTTGTCACATTGAACCACCGCCTCAATGTGCTGGGTTTCCTCGACCTTTCTGCTTATGGCGACAAATATGCCAAGTCGGGCAACGCAGGACTGCTCGACCTTGTGGCTGCCCTGCAATGGGTAAACAAGAATATCAAGGCATTTGGTGGCGACCCGTCTAATGTGACCATCTTCGGTCAGTCGGGCGGCGGTGGAAAGGTGTCTACACTGCTGGCTACTCCCGCAGCCAAGGGTCTGTTCCATAAAGCCATTGTTCAGAGTGGCTCCATGCTTCGCACAATGGAGAGTACCTACTCACGCCGCATAGGGAAAGCCACTGTAGAAGCGTTGGGACTGAATGCTGCAACAATTGATGAGCTGCAGAAGATTCCTTATGAGCAGATTCTTGCCGCTGGAAACAAAGCCGTAGCCAAGGTTCGTGCTGAAGCAGAAAAAGAGGACGCTCTCTCTTCCTTTATATTTGGATGGGCACCGGTGGTGGATGGTGATGTGCTGCCTGCTCAGCCATTCGACCCACAGGCTCCCGAAATGTCAAAAGACATACCTGTAATGATGGGTACAACTCTCCACGAGTTTACATCATCTACCTATATGCCGGGATTGCGCAATATTTCGAAAGAAGATGCCATAAAGATGGTGAGACAAAGGTATGGTGACCGTGCAGATGATTTTCTTGCAGCTTTTGCCAAAGCCTATCCTGATTATCAACCTAAAGATTTATTGGACACAGATTTCATATTCCGCCCCAGTACGTTGGAGCAAGGAAGGCTGAAGGCTGTTCAGCAAGGCGCTCCTGTGTATATGTATATGTTCGCGTGGGAGTCGCCCGTGATGGATGGTATGCTGCGCAGCACACACTGCATGGAGATCCCTTTTGTGTTCAACAATGTGGTGCGTCATGCCAGCATGACCGGTGGCGGTGCTGAGGCTTGTGCGTTGGGCGAGAAGATGAGCAGTGCATGGCTCAACTTTGCACGTACGGGCAACCCCAATGCTGAAGGCTTGCCACAGTGGGATACCTTTACAAAAGAGAATGGCGCGTTGATGTATTTCGACAATCAATGCGAAATGAAGTACAACCATGATAAGGAACTCATAGATATTATCAGAACGTTCCCTACAAGAGGATTCTGAGACAAACAACAGGGCATAATACAATCAATATTTTTATTGACAAACTTAAAACAGGTACATTCAGGCTGATGATAAGAAGCTTTGCAGATTAAACTGTAAGGATTCTTATTATCGGGTTATCGAAATTAAAATCTTTAATATTAACATAAATTTAATTTGAAATCAAATGAAGCAATTAGTGAAGCAAACATGTTGGAGGAGATGTGCCACAGTGGTACTCTTCCTGTTGCTCTGCCTTCCTTTCTGTATGGCGCAAGCCCAAACGGTAAAGGTAACAGGTAAGGTCATCGACGATTTGAGTGAACCCATGATTGGTGTGAATGTTGTGGAGAAAGGCACTACCAATGGATGCCTGACCGACATTGATGGTAATTACACACTGACTGTGACCAAAGGCTCTACACTGGTCTATTCATACATAGGCTATATCACAGAAGAAAGAACAGCCAAAGAAGGTACACTGAATGTTACGATGAAAGAAGACACCAAGACTTTAGACGAAGTTGTGGTGGTTGGTTACGGTGTGCAGAAGAAAAGTTCGTTGACAGGAGCTGTATCTTCTGTGAAAGCTGAAGATATGGAAGCGCGTACCATTACACGTGCGGAACAGGCATTGCAAGGTAAGACCGCTGGTGTATCTGTATTGAGTGCTTCGGCAAAACCGGGTTCAGGCCCTTCTGTCCGTATTCGTGGTATTAGTTCTAATGGTTCGTGCGATCCGTTGTATGTGGTAGATGGTCGTGTTACATCGAACATTGGAGGTATCGACACTAATGACATTGAATCTATGGAAGTGCTGAAGGATGGTGCTTCGGCTGCTATCTATGGTGCAGCTGCTGGTAACGGTGTTGTCTTGATTACTACCAAGAAAGGTAAAGGTCACGGAAAGATTACATACGATTTTCAGTTTACATCTCAAAGTTTGGGGCGCATACCTAAGGTGATGAATGCCGACCAGTATGTAGAATATTATTTGGAGACTGGTAAAATTCGTCAAAACGCATTTGATTTGTATTGGGATGGTTTGACTGATACAGATTGGACCGATGCTGCGTTTGAGAACAGTACGATGATGCGTCATAATGCAACTTTCTCCGGTGGTAGCGAAAAAGGTTCTTTCTATTTGTCAATGTCACATCTGGATAATGATGGTATCATTGTTGGAAATTCTGATACATATGAACGTCTGACCGGTATGGCTAATGCTAGTTGGAATATTAAACCTTGGTTGGAAATTGGAACAAACAATCAGATAGAACACTATAAGTCGCAATCAGTAGCTGAAGGTAGTGAATATGGCAGCTTGTTGTTGTCTGTACTTCAATTAGACCCATTGACTAAGCCTATGTATCCTGTTGATGATCTTCCGTTATATATGGCATCAATCTATGCAGAACATCCTAATGTGTTAGGTGATGGTAAAGGAAATCTTTATGGCATTTCTCCATTTTTAGGCGATGCTTCTGCAAAGAATCCTTTTGTTATGCGCGATTATGCATATACTAAAGGTAGAGGTTTTAATATAAATGGTTCTACTTATTTGAACTTTAAACCCATAAAAGGTTTGGTGTTTACATCACGTTTGGCTTATAATCTGTCATCAAATGAATCTTACGGTGTAAGTAGGGATTATTATTATCAATCAACATCAAAACAGGATTATGTACAGGTAGATGCTTCTAATACTCATTCTGTATATGTACAATGGGAAAACTTTTTGAACTATACTCGTTCATTTGGCAAGCACAATGCCACTTTGATGTTGGGTACATCATATAGTCAAAATCGTAATTTTGGAGTTAGTGGTAATAAGAAAGGCGATGATAAGAACTTAGGTTTCTTACAGAATAATCCACTCTTTTTCTATTTTGCTTATGCTACTTCAGATGCGACTAAAGACGTTTCTGGTGGTGAACCAAGTTATTCACGTAAGTTGGCTTATTTTGGTCGATTGAACTATGATTATGCAGGAAAGTATATGGCACAGTTCTCACTGCGTGCCGATGCTGCCGACCTCTCTGTACTGCCTAAGGAGAAGCGTTGGGGTTACTTTCCCGCAGTATCTTTGGGTTGGGTTATTTCTAACGAGAAATTTATGGAAAAAACTCAGAATTGGTTGTCTCACTTGAAACTGCGTGCCAGCTGGGGACAGAATGGCTCTACAGCTTCTCTTGGAGGATATCAATGGAATGTATCAATTGGCAATATAGGTCATTTGGCTGTGGGTGACAATAATGATTTCTACTATATCAATGGTTATGCTCCTTCGTCAACTGGTAACAGAGAATTGAAATGGGAAACTTCTGAACAGATAAATATCGGTTTTGATGCACGTTTCTTGAACAATCGTTTGACTTTATCTGCCGATTACTTCAATAAGAAAACAAAGGACTTGATTGTTTCTGGCATCAAGGCATCTACAGTTGTTGGTAATACATTCTCTCCGGTCAATGCGGGTAATGTAACTAATAAAGGTCTTGAAATAGAATTAGGATGGCAAGATAAAATCGGTGATTTCAGTTATAGTATTCGTGGTAACATTGCGACCTTAAAGAATGAAGTGACACATATTCATGAGTCTCTTGCCGCAATAGATGGTACATCGCTGCTGACTTATGGTGCGATTACTCGTTTTGAGGTTGGTAAGCCAGCTTGGTATTTTTATGGCTATGATTATATTGGTGTGGACGATGCGACTGGTGAACCATTGTTTAGAGATGTCGACGGAGATGAAAAGATTAACGAAAATGATATGACCGATATTGGTAAGGGTATAGCAGACTTTACTTATGGTTTGACCTTGACTGCAGCATGGAAGGGAATTGATTTTATTGTTTTCGGAACGGGCTCGCAAGGAAATGATATTTATAGCTGTTTAAATCGTGTGGATTACAATGTGAATCAATTGACTTTCTTTACAAAAGATCGCTGGACGACCAACAATCCTCATGGTAGTATGCCAAGAGCAAATGCCACAGATTATACAAAGTTCATGAAATCTTCAGGATCTGTATTGGATGGCTCATACTTCAAAATCAAACAAATTCAGTTGGGTTATACGTTCCCGAAAAGCTTGACAAAGAAAGCTTATATAGAAAACTTGCGTCTTTATGCTTCACTGGAAGATTTCTTCACTTTCACCAGCTACCCGGGTTTCGACCCAGAAGTTACAGGGGTAGGCAGTGCTTTGGGTGTTGATAAGGGTTCTTATCCGAATTCAAAGAAAGTAGTGTTGGGTGTGAGTTTAACATTCTAATCGTTTTTAATCTTATTAATGAACAATTACAATATGAAATCTAAATATTATTCTTTGTTTATAGGAGCAATGTTCGTGTTGGGTACATCAACATCTTGCGAACATCTGCTTGATATTCCTCAAAAGGGTGTACTTGACTACTCTTCTTATTACCAGACGGATGAACAAGCTCAAGCTGCTGCTGATGCACTCTATATCCAATTTAAACAGATGTATTATAATTATGCAATGCTGAAGACAGCCTTGTCGGATGACGTATGGGCTGGGGGTGCAGCGCGGAATGATAATCCTGATTTGGAGGGATGTAATGAGTTTTCTTTTGGCTCGGATCAAGCATTTATCCGTAATAATTGGGAAGGATATTATAAATTGATTTATAAAGCAAATGTGATTTTGAATCATATTAATCCAGAATCTGATGTGAAGAGAAAAGCGATTGCTGAAGCTCATTTTTTCCGTGCATTTGCATACTTTGATTTGATTTCAATGTGGGGAGAAGTTCCTTTGGTAGATCATGAATTATCATCGGACGAGTATCAGATAGCAAAAGCATCTAAGGCAGATTTATGGCAATTGGTAGAGACTGATTTGAAGGATGCTATTGAATCTGGTATGCTTGAGGAGAAAGATAATGTGGATGATAATACAAAATGGCGTATTACTAAACAAGTCGCTCAGACTATGTTGGGTAAAGCATATTTATGGCAAGAAAAATACCAACAGGCTGCCGATGTTTTAAACGAAGTACGTCGTAGTGGCAAATATGCTCTTTATTCCGGTGAATATCAGAATTTATTGACATACTTGGCTGAAGGATGTTGTGAAAGTATGTTGGAGAGTAATCGTATTTTAGATATGAATAATACTTGGGATGAATTCAGTTTCTTTGAAGTAATGTATCATTGGCGTATGGATCGTTTGGAAGCTACTTCTCCGATGTTTTACACTTATCAGGAAACAGGCTTTGGCTTTTTAGTTCCTCAGAAATCTCTTTATGATGCATTTGTTGCTGAAGAAGGAGTTGATGGATATCGATTGAATCAAAGTATAAAGACTTATGATCAAATGACTGAACTTGGAGTGAAATTGCAGAAAGGAAAAAGTATGATTAATGAAGGATATTTTACATGGAAACGTCGTTATACAAAAGAAGAATCTCCAATTAATTCAACATGTTCTTTTAATAATTATCGTTGGATGCGTTATGCGGAAGTTTTGTTATTGGCTGCTGAGGCCAATCTGATGGCTGGAAATCAGGCAGAGGCAAATGCTTGTTTGAATGAAGTTCGTCAACGTGCTAAATTGCCTTTTAAAGAAGCAACGCTGGATGCTATCAAGATAGAGAAACGCTTGGAATTATTTTGTGAATATACTAGATATCAAGATATTATTCGTTGGGAAGACGCGGAAAATCTGTTGAAACATCAGGGTGAAAAAACTCCTTTGCTTGTTAATGAAAATGATAAAGTGGAGGTTGTATATATGCAATATAATAAGGATCCAGAACGATATGGATTTAAACCTAGACACTATTTATTGCCTATCCCAGCAACAGAGATTCGACAGAATCCTAGTATGGTTCAAAATGAGGGTTGGTAATTTTATAATAAAGTAAATTGATAACATTATGAAGAAAATATATCAAATAATTGCTTTGTTGATGTTTTGTGTCTGCTGGGCATGTAGCGATGATACCAATGAAGACTTAAATAATAGTCGCATCAGCTTGTATAAGTTTAGAAGTGTTACTGAACAATCTACTAACAAGTTGGAAAAAGGTGTCAAAGCCTTGAACATGGCTTTGACAAATGAAGATGGAGACAAATTGCTGTTGACTATAGGTTGTAGTGAGTGGATATTGAAACCGACATCATACTCATTGGTTGATCAAGTTACTGTTGATAAACAATTTTCTGCCGTTTTAACCAGTAACGGCAGTCTGGTTAATTTTGCTAATGGAACTTTGGATGTGAGCTTGATTAAAGATACTTATTACATTATAGGTGTCTTTTATACAGACTCTGAGAAAAAAGTAAGGTGCGAATTTAGAGGCCCTATCTCCTTTGTGATTGGTGAGGATGATCCGGAACCAAGTGGCTATACTACTACGATGACAGTATCACCAATATATATTACAGACCAGAATGGTCAGGTGACAGGTGTGGTTGATGGTGTTGCTCAGTATTCATTTGCCATCAGCGATCCAAGCGGCAATGCTGTCGGACAGTTCGATCTGATAAACACTGCCGGTCTTTCTTCTGCTGATGAACTGGCAGGCAGCTATACAGCGGTGAATGGTGCGCAAGCAGTCGGTACGATGAATGCAGGTAATGCACTTCCGATGGCATGGGGCGGATTCTCATGGGGCAGTTTCTTCATACCCGAAGGTGGCACCAAGAACTTCATTCAAGGTGGTACTGTCACTCTGACTACAGCTGTAAGTTCGGAAGGTGAAACTCTGTTGACATTCTCAGGTAGCGGCTTGAATACTACCCTTGGTATGGATGAAACTGGTACACAGCAAGCAGGCACTGCCAATGCGGTAAATTATCGTTTTGTATCTTTCCTGCAAGGCATAGGTATGGAGTTGTACGAACAGAACATGCACAGCGAGGTGCTGAACCGTGACATTAAATACACAGTTTATCTGCCCGCTGGTTATGATGGTTCGAAAGAGTATCCTGTACTCTATCTGTTGAATGGTGCGATGGGAAGCAACAACGACTGGCTGGCTCAAGGTATGGTGAATCCGTATGCAAGCCACTATGCAGCTACTGGTGGCAAGGAGATGATTATTGCATGTCCGAATGGTTGTCCGGATGGTATCGATGCTTTCTATATCAACAACTATCAAGGTTCTGGCCTCGACTATGAAACATATTTCATTCAAGAGTTCGTTCCTTTCATTGAAAGCACTTTCAACATTAAGGCAGAGCGTGGTTCGCGTGCCATCGGTGGTATCTCTATGGGTGGTTTTGGCTCTCTGTACTACGGTTTGAAGTATCCGGATATGTTCTGCTACATCTATGCTTGCAGTCCCGGTGTATATATACCAAACACTCCGTCGCTGGATGAATATTTCCAGAACGAGAATCTGCCGGGCATCACAATCGAGATTGGAACAGAAGACTTTCTGTTTCAGGCTGCCGATGCTTTCGAAAAAGCTTTGACTGGCGCAGGTGTTAAGCATGAGTATATTACTCGTAATGGTGTTCACGACTGGACATTCTGGAAAGCCTGCACTCCGAAGATTATCGAAAAGGTGGGGGCTGCTTTTGAGTGATGAACTTTATTTAAATGTTTAATATTAGGATTTTATATTCTCTTCTTCTTTCATATGCAACACTGGCTGTGAATGTTCGCAGCCGGTGTTTACAAATTGCTGGCTTTTTGAATAATACAATGATACCAGTATTAAAGAGAGAAGTATATTATAGGTGTTCGAGGTGGAAGGCTTATGTAGTAGAATTTGAAATATTGGAATATCTTGAAAACACTAGATGTCAAAATCAATAGGTAATAATAGAAATAATTAGAGATTTTTGTTGACAATTGAATATACTTATGTTAGTTATAATAGAAAGTTGTAAGAAATATTAATGGAAGCCCTGAATACTATAAAATAATGCAGCAAATTAAATGATTGGAAGAAGTAGAACTATGAAGATAATGATATAATAATGGTAAAAATGAAATTACTGAATACGATTATGTGTGCCTTCTTTTTAGGAGGATTGATAGACTTATATGCCCAGACTCCCGTTCTCAATGTAGAAGGAGGACGGATTGAAGGGGTAGTGGACGAAGAAGGTGTCACTGTATATAAAGGTATCCCCTATGCAGCTCCACCGGTAGGTGAGTTGCGATGGAAACACCCCCAACCTGTACAGCCGTGGCAAGGAGTGAGAAAATGCGACCGCTTTGGTGCAGCATCTTTGCAAAGTAAAGCAACGAAAGGAACGTTTTATTGGAAGGAGTTTTATCAGAACGGCAGCCCGGAAATGAGTGAAGATTGTCTGTATCTGAATGTATGGACACCTGCTGCCGGTAAGAAAGAGAGCAAACTGCCCGTGATGGTATGGATTCATGGAGGAGCTTTCCAGAATGGATTCGGGCATGAAATAGAATTTGATGGCGACGCTTATGCCCAAAAAGGTGTTGTACTAGTGACATTAAACTATCGTCTGGGGATGTGCGGATTTCTGGCTCATCCGTTTCTGAATGCTGAAAATGAAGGGAAAGGTTCTGGTAATTATGGAATATTCGATCAACTGGCGGCTCTGAAATGGGTGAAACAAAACATTGAGGCTTTTGGTGGAAATCCAGATAATGTAACGGTATTCGGACAGAGTGCTGGAGCAGGTAGTGTACAGGCTTTGATTTCGTCGCCATTGGCCAAAGGATATATACAACGTGCTATTATTCAGAGTGGCGGTGGATTGGGAGGTATCATTTCAACAAAATCGTTACAAGATGCCGAAGAGGCAGGAAAGGCTATGTGGGAAGCATCAGGCTATACTACACTGGAACAGATGCGTGCGTGTCCGACTGACAAATTTCAGGAAGTGATGATGACTTATATGAAAACCTTGAAGACATTCAACGGACTGCCTTATTCTCCTTGTGTGGATGGGCAACTGCTGGAAGCATCGGTACATGATGTGGCATTGCAGAATAACGAGCTGGACATTCCTTATATGATTGGTTATACTTCGGAAGACATCGCACCCCCGGTTATGAAGAAAGCGGCTGTAGACTGGAGTCTGCTGCTTGAAAAGCAAGGACGTCAACCGGCATACGTGTATTGTTTCAGCCGTGACCTACCAGGTGAAGATATGCCTGCGGCTCAAGGTGGATTTGGGGACATGAAAGGAGCATTCCATTCCAGCGAGTTATGGTATATGTTCGGTACGCTGGACAAGTGTTGGCGACCAATGGAGAAAGTCGATTATGAACTGAGTGAACGTATGGTGTCTTACTGGACTAATTTTGCCAAGACAGGTAGTCCGAATGGAGAAGGCCTTCCTGTGTGGAAGCCTTGTACCAAAGCTGACAATCATATACAGGATTTAAATGTAAAATAAACAATTATAAAAACAAAGAAAACTTATGAAGAAACTACTCACACTATTGGCTTGTGCATTATTTGCCACTACATTGTGGGCGCAGCAGGCTCTTTGGGGAGGTGTACCCGTTGTGTCTCCTGAAATAAACAGTGATAATACAGTGACCTTCAGGTTGAAAGCTCCTAAGGCGGTGAAGGTTCAGGTGACAGGCGATTTCTTGCCTACACAGAAAATCAAGACACCTTTTGGCGAGTTCGATGGTCTTGGTTATGCCGATCTGAAGGAAGGCAAGGATGGAGTGTGGGAATATACCACTCCTGAGCCACTTGCTCCCGAGTTGTACAGCTATTCATTCGTTGTGGATGGTCTGAAGATTATGGATCCGAGCAACGTGTATATGAGTCGTGATGTCTCAAGTGTGACCAACGTATTTATCATCGGTGGTGGCCGTGCTGATTTATATAAGGTGAATGATGTTCCTCATGGCACTGTTTCACGCATATGGTACGACAGTCCCACATTAGGAATGAAACGCCGTATGACAGTTTATACTCCGGCAGGTTACGAGACAAGCGGAAAACGTTATCCCGTGTTCTATCTGCTGCACGGAATGGGTGGTGACGAAGAGGCATGGATGGCTTTGGGACGCACATCACAGATAATGGACAACCTGATAGCACAGGGCAAGGCTGAACCTATGATTGTGGTGATGACCAATGGCAATGCCTCACAAGAGGCTGCTCCGGGCGAGACATCCGATGGCTTTGTTGCTCCCAACATGAATCTGCCCAAGACCATGGAAGGCTCATTCGAGACCGCTTTCCCTGATGTCGTGAAGTTTGTGGATAAGACTTATCGCACAAAAGCCAACAAGAAAGGTCGTGCCATAGCAGGGCTGTCTATGGGTGGATATCACTCCCTGCATATTTCTAAACAATATCCAGATATGTTCAATTATGTCGGATTGTTCTCTGCGGGCATAATGCCGAACAAGGATGTGAGGTCTCCTATATACGAAGATTTTGACAAGAAACTTGATGTTCAGTTCAGTAAGAAACCTGCTTTGTACTGGATTGGTATCGGTAAGACTGACTTCCTGTATCAAGCAAATGTAGAGTTCAGGAAGCTGCTTGACCAAAAGGGATATAAGTATACATACTTAGAAACAGGTGGCGGACATATCTGGCGCAACTGGCGTATTTATCTGACAGAGTTCGCTTCCAAATTATTTAAATAAAAACATTCTGATAGTATGAAAAAACAACTTTTTTGCGTCGCATTGATGGCTGGCGCGTTGACAGCTTGTGGTCCAGGTGTGCCACAACTCGGCAAGGCTTCTATTGATGAAGTGATAGCCGCCATGACACTTGAAGAGAAAGCTCATCTCGTGATAGGTACAGGTATGGCCGGATTTACAGGCGACAGTGCAGTGATAGGCGAGACACACAGTCTGGTACCTGGTGCTGCAGGTACCACATATGCGATTGAACGTCTGGGCATTCCTGCCGTAGTACTGGCCGACGGTCCTGCAGGATTGCGTATCAGTCCGACACGTGACGGCGATAGTGCGACCTATTATTGTACACACTTCCCCATCGGAACACTGCTGGCTTCCACCTGGAATCAAGAACTTGTTGAAAGCGTAGGAAAAGCTATCGGTAACGAAGTGCTGGAGTATGGTGCCGATGTGCTGCTTGCTCCCGCCCTGAATATTCACCGCAATCCGTTGTGTGGCCGTAACTTTGAATATTATTCAGAAGACCCTGTTGTTTCCGGCAAGATTGCCGCCGCATATGTGCGCGGTGTGCAGAGCAATGGTGTGGGAACTTCCATCAAACACTATGCAGCCAACAATCAGGAGACCAACCGACAGACCGCCAACAGCCAGATCGACGAACGCGCCCTGCGGGAGATTTATCTCAGTGCCTTTGAATACGTGGTGAAAACGGCACGCCCCGCGACAATCATGGCGTCCTATAACCGCCTGAACGGGTATTATGCCTGTGAAAACCGCCACCTGCTCACGGAAATTCTCCGGGAGGAATGGGGCTTTGACGGGGTGGTCATTTCCGACTGGGGCGCCTGCGCGGACTTGGCGAAAGCCGTGAAGGCGGGTATGGACCTGGAAATGCCGGACAGCCACGGAATCCATGCCCGGAAGCTGAAAGCGGCGCTCAAGGCGGGGGAAATCTCAGAGGAAGATATCGCCAAGGCCGCCGGAAGAATCGAAAAACTGGTGAAAAAGTACGCGCCGGACAACAGAGCGAAAAAGGATACGTCGGACGCCCACGAGATTGCAAAGCAGCTTGCCTGCGAAAGCGCCGTCCTGCTGAAAAACGACGGTGTACTGCCGCTCGACACTGCGAAAAAGATCGCATTTATCGGCCCGTATACCAACAATCATGAAATCAAGAGCAGCTGGTCCTTCACCGGCGACAGCAAGGACTGCGTGACGATTCAGGAAGCAGCCGAGAAAGTATTCGACGCATCACGCACCACGTATGCAGAAGGATGCCCGGTTATCGGAAACGATGTGGAGCTGATCGGATTTACCGAGACGACACCGAAAAAATACAGTGAGGAAGAGCTTGCTGCCATGGAGCAGAGCGCACTACAGGCAGCAAAAGAGGCCGATCTCGTGGTCATGCCGATGGGTGAGCATTATCTGCAGAGCGGCGAGGCGACCAGCCGTGCCATGATCGATGTGCCAGAGATCCAGATGGAGCTGTTCCACAAAGTGCTGGCCGTCAACCCGAATGTGGTTGTCGTTCTGTTCAACGGCCGCCCGCTGGATCTGCGGGAAATCAGCGCTAAAGCAAAAGCCATTCTCGAGGTATGGTTCCCGGGAACCGAGGGCGGAAGCGCTGTTGTGGATGTTCTGACCGGAAAGAAAAATCCGTCCGGCCATCTGCCGATGAGCTTCCCGTACTGCGTGGGCCAGGCACCGGTCAGCTACAACGAGTATTCCACCGGAAGACCGAATCTGCCGGGCATGAAAGAGCGGTTCCGCTCCAAATATCTCGATATTCCGAACGCACCGCTGTATCCGTTTGGTTACGGACTTTCCTATACCACGTTTGATATTTCCGCGGTAACACTGGATCAGAACGAGATGGATAAAAACGGCAGAATTGCAGCGCATGTGACCGTGAAAAATACAGGTGATACGGCTGGCTGTGATGTTGTACAGCTGTACATCCGTGATGATTATTCCGATGTGGTTCGTCCGGTGCGAGAGCTGAAAGGCTTCCGAAGAGTAGAGCTTGCTCCGGGCAAAGAGCAGGAAGTGACCTTCTATATTACCGAAGAAGATCTGCGCTACTACCGTCTCGACGGAACTTTTGGAAGCGAGCCTGGAACGTTTACCGTATTTGTCGGTGACAGCAGCACGACGGAAAACAGTGCGGTATTTACACTGAAATAAATGCAGCAGGAAAAAGGAGAAAACTTATGGAGAAAACAACGAAAAACGGAATCCACCGCATCACACAGGCAGACGGAAAAACGATTGCCTGGGCAGAGGAGTCCGGAGTTAAGGTATTGGAAAAAGATGGATATTACTTTAAAGATCTTGCAAAAACCGGCGAACTGCTGCCGTACGAGGACTGGCGTCTTTCCGATGAGGAGAGAGCGGCAGACCTTGCGGGTCGTCTTTCGATTGAAGAGATTGCAGGCCTTATGCTGTACTCGCCGCACCAGGCGGTACCGCCGATGCCGGGCGGACCATTCCAGGGAACGTTTGACGGAAAAACGTATCTCGAATCCGGCAAAGAGCCGTATGCCATTTCTGACCAGCAGAAGGAATTTCTGGAGGACGAACACATCCGTCATATTCTGCTGACGAATGTAGAAAGCCCGGAAATCTCCGCAAAGTGGAGCAATGAGCTGCAGAAAAGAGCGGAAACACTGCCGTACGGTATTCCGGTCAACCTCTCCTCCGATCCGCGGAACGGAGCAAAGGATTCCGGCGCGGAGTTCAAGAGCGGCGGAAGCGAGATCAGCAAATGGCCGGAGGGCGTTGGTTTTGCAGCCTGCTTCGATCCGGAAGTAGCCGGACAGTTTGCAAAGGATGCCTCCCATGAATACCGGGCACTCGGCATCACAACGGCACTCGGACCGCAGATCGACCTCTGCACCGAGCCGAGATGGATGCGCTTTGTCGATACGTTAGGCGAAGAAGTGGAGATGTCCAAAAAGCTTACCAAAGCGTACTGTGACGGTATGCAGACAACGGAAGGGGAAGCAGACGGCTGGGGAAAAGACAGCGTCAACACGATGGTCAAACACTGGCCGGGCGGCGGCACCGGAGAGGCCGGACGCGATGCACACTATGCATTCGGACAGTTTGCCGTTTATCCGACCGGAAATTTTGAGGAGCATTTAAAACCGTTTACCGAGGCAGCCTTCCACCTGGACGGACCGACCGACTGCGCATCCGCGGTTATGCCGTACTACACCGTATCCTACGGCGTGGACAAGAAAAACGGCAAGAACGTCGGAAACTCCTACAGCGAGTACCTGATCAAGGATCTGCTGCGCGGAAAATATGAATTTAAAGGCATTGTCTGCACCGACTGGGGCATCACCCAGGATCCGGAGAAGACGATTGAGGGATTTGGAAGCCGCTGCTACGGCGTGCAGGATATGACCGAGGCAGAACGGTGTCTGCTGGCGATCACAAACGGCGTTGACCAGTTCGGCGGAAACAGCGAGTCCGGTCCGATTGTCGAGGCATATAAGATCGGCTGTGAGAAATACGGCGAGAAAGCGATGCGTGAGCGCATGGAGCTGTCCGCCAAACGTCTTCTGATCAACATTTTCCACTGCGGCTTGTTTGAGGACCCGTATCTTGATCCGGAAGAATCCGCAAAGATTGTAGGATGCGAAGAGTTCTGCCGCCATGGCTATGAGGCACAGCAGAAATCCATCGTCCTGCTGAAAAACAGTGCGAAACGTGCACCGGAAGGACAGAAGGGTGTGCTGCCGCTGAAGAAAGGTTTGAAGGTTTATATTCCGGAGAGAAAGATCGGACCGTCCAAAGCGTTCTTCCGCATCGATCTGCCGGCAAAAAACGAAGATCCGCTGCCGGATGGACTGCCGTCCAAGTACGGTACACGCGTGGCATCACCGGAGGAGGCCGATGTGGCGCTGGTATTTATCGAAAGCCCGGCATGCAACCCGTATTCCACCGAAGATCTTGCGAACGGCGGCAACGGCTATCTGCCGATTACACTGCAGTACCGCCCGTATACGGCGAAAAAAGCGCGTGAGGTGAGCATTGCCGGCGGTGATTTCCGCGAGAATTTCACGAACCGCAGCTATCTTGGAAAGACAAACACTGCCTACAACGAGGCTGATCTCGACAATATTCTCGAATGCCGCCGCGCGATGGGTGACAAGCCGGTGATCGTCTGCGCAACCGTCAACAACCCGATGGTGATGCATGAATTTGAAGCCGAAGCCGATGCGATCGTCGCAGAGTTCGGTGTTTCGAGAGCCGCTGTGCTCGACGTTGTCTTCGGCGGTTACAACCCGACCGGCCGTCTGCCGATCCAGATGCCGAAGGATATGGATGCGGTTGAGGAGCAGAGTGAGGACCGTGCGTTGGATATGGAAACCTATATTGACAGCGAAGGACATAACTATGACTACGGTTATGGCATGAATTACGAAGGCGTTCTTCCTGCATGGAAAAAGTAAAAGAATAACAGAAAACCTGATCGGCACCGGGACCGCGTGTGTTTCGGTGCCGATATTGGAAACAAAAGACAGAATAAGGAGGACTTAAAAAGAGATGATTGTTCCAAAATATTTCGAAGATTTCGATCACCTGCATGTGAATACCATGCCGAACCGTGCCTACTACATTCCGGCATCCCGCCGCATGGAGGATCTGGTGGAGAACCGGGAGGCGTCGGACCGCTTTTTCCTGCTTTCCGGCGACTGGAAATTCCGCTATTTTACCAGTGTTTACGATGTAAAAGAGGAGTTTTTCGCAGAAGGATACGACACTTCTGCATTCGAGACGATTCCGGTGCCGTCCGTCTGGCAGAATTATGGCCATGACCACCATCAGTATACGAATGTCCGCTACCCGTTCCCGGTGGATCCGCCGTATGTGCCGTATGAGAACCCGTGCGGTGCGTACGTGAGAACGTTCGAGTGGAAAAAACAGGAGGAAGCACCGAGGGCATTCCTGAATTTTGAGGGCGTGGATTCCTGTTTCTACGTGTGGATGAACGGCAGCTTCGTCGGCTACAGCCAGGTGTCTCATTCTACGAGTGAATTTGATGTAACAGACTTCTTAAAAGATGGCACCAACACCATCGCCGTACTGGTGCTGAAATGGTGCGATGGAAGCTATCTCGAGGATCAGGACAAATTCCGCATGAGCGGCATTTTCCGCGATGTCTATCTGCTTGCAAGACCAGAAAAAGGCATCCGCGATTACTTTGTAAAGGCAGCGCCGGACGCATCGTACCAGAATGGAGAAGTTTCGATTGCGATTACCTGGAATGACGGGGAACCGCAGGAAGGAACGGCAAAGCTGTTTGATGCAGAAAATCATCTTGTGGCAGAGGCGGCGTTTGGCGGCGATACGGTTCAGATGCATGTAAAAGATGCACATTTGTGGAATGCCGAGGAGCCGTATCTGTATACGCTGGTGCTGGAGACGGCGGGTGAGGTGATCACGGATCATGTCGGCATCCGTGAGATCCACGCGAAGGACGGTGTGCTGTACCTGAACGGCGTGAAGATCAAATTCCACGGAACAAACCGCCACGACAGCGATCCGGTGACGGGATTTGCAATCAGCCTTGCACAGATCAAAAAAGATCTGAAGGTAATGAAAGAGCACAACATCAATGCGATCCGGACCAGCCATTACCCGAATGCGCCGTACTGTTATCAGCTTTATGACCGTCTCGGTTTTTATGTCATCGATGAGGCGGACAATGAGAGCCACGGCACAGAGGCAATTTATGCGAATTATACGAGCTGGGAAGAGTATGCGAAGAACTGGAATAAACTAATTGCGAACAATCCGGTATTTACCGAGGCAACCGTAGACCGCACACAGCGTTGCGTAGAGCGCGATAAAAACCGCCCGAGCGTTGTCATCTGGTCGATGGGAAATGAGTGCGCATACGGCTGTACCTTCGAGGCGGCCTTAAAGTGGACGAAGGAATTTGATCCGACGCGTCTGACGCACTATGAGTCGGCACGGTATGTGGATGATCCGAAGAAATACGATTACAGCAACCTCGACCTCTACAGCCGCATGTATCCATCACTCGAGGAGATCAAAAAAGAGCTGGTGGAGTACGGGGATAAGCCGTATATCATGTGCGAATACTGCCATGCGATGGGCAACGGCCCGGGAGATCTTGAAGACTACTTTGAACTGATCCACAGCGAGGAGAAGATGTGCGGCGGCTTTATCTGGGAGTGGTGCGACCACGCGATTGATATGGGAAAAACGATCGAGGGAAAGAAGATGTACGCGTACGGCGGCGACCACAACGAGTATCCGCACGACGGCAACTTCTGCATGGACGGACTTGTTTATCCGGACCGCACACCGCATACGGGACTGATGGAATTTAAAAACGTGTATCGTCCGGTGCGCGTGACGGGATATGATGCCGAAAAGGGTACACTGACCATCAAAAACTATATGAATTTTGTGAATCTGAAAGATTACGCTGTGCTCGGCTATGAGGTGCTTGTGGACGGCGAAGTGACGGAGAGCGGCAAGATTACAGATGAAGCACTGCTGGAGCTT